>Ga0116141_10002695_pt1 | contig 15147 bp, 12 predicted proteins | sample AD_UKC097_MetaG_FD_89744 | JGI IMG/M metagenome (GOLD analysis project Ga0116141, IMG submission 89744) | Active sludge microbial communities of municipal wastewater-treating anaerobic digesters from USA - AD_UKC097_MetaG | ecosystem: Engineered > Bioreactor > Anaerobic > Digestate | place: USA...
CAACGGGCATCGTGACCGGATACGAAGCACATAGCGGCGAATACGCCGCCGACGCGCTGGAAATTCAGATTGGAGATATTTTTATTCAGCTGGATCGTCACCTGAAACTTCTGGCGGACAAGTTGAACAGGCGCTGTGTTCTTGAGCGTGTCGAGGACGAGGCGAAAGAGGGGGATATTTCCATGCTGAATCTCTGCAAGGCTGTTATATACCTGCGCGGCGACCGGCCTGTGGATTTCCGGCGGTTTGATGATGCCTACCGTGCGGAATTCGCGCGACGGGGTGTCGGTTCTTATCCCTGCCGAACCACCTCTATGGGACACCATCTGCCCATTGAGTCGGCCCTGGTGGAAATGGACTTTGAGCTCGCGATTCCGAAAAATGCCGAAGAAATCAAAAAGACTCTTTGTGACTGGGGGATCTCGTTATGAATCGTGAATTCATGCCCGTTTGCCAGGGAGACTATCTCGTCGAGAATGCAGAAATCCTGCCGACACCGAGACCACTGTTCTTCTTTGACAAGTTGGAGGCCAACCGGAATAAACTTCTTCGAGAAACCGGTGGGCCGGACGGCCTTCGCTTGATGGCGAAGACAGTCAAATCGCCCGATCTGCTTCGGATGTACGTGGATGCGGGCGTGACCCGGTTTAAGGCCAGTTCCGTCGGAGAGGCGGAGAAGGCCCTGATACCGGCAGGCGCGAAAGACATTCTGGTCAGCTATCCGCTTTTGGGGCCTCATGTCTCGGATTACCTGGAATTGTGCGAACGATTCCCCGATGTTCGAGTCTCGGCGCTTCTCCCCAACCGGGAATGCGCGGAGGCGCTTTCACGAGAGGCACAGGAACGTGCGCGTTCGGTGGACATCTTCCTGGATATCGATCCATATATGCACCGCACGGGGGTGGGATTTGGGGATCCGTTGTACCGACTGGCTGAGACCGTCCAGGCTCTTCCGGGCCTGCGTGTCACGGGCCTTCATGCGTATGACGGACATATCCATCACGACAATCCTCACGCGCTTGACATCTATGCCGAGAATCTGCTCCGGCAGTTGGATGAAACGGTACGCGACCTGGAGAAACGGGATATCGCTATAGAGGAAGTGGTGACTTCGTCATCTATCACGTTTGCCGCCGCCTCGGCGGCGTATCGAAGTCAGATTCCGGCCTATCGGTGGATGCACACGGTTTCGCCGGGGACCTGTGTTCTCTGGGACTCCAACTACAATGACCTGCAAGCAGGGCATTTTGAATACGCCATGGCAGTAGCGGCGAGAGTGGTAGATGTGATTGACCGGGACAGAGCGCAGATCGTCACCACGGATGCCGGAGTGAAAATGGGACTCTCGCCGGATGTCGGCCCGGTGCATGTAACAGCATTTGGGGGATATGCTGCATTTGGCGGGTCCGAAAGACACGGAACCTTCGTCTGGCTGGGGCACGACCGTTCGACCTGGACGCCGCTTGATTCATCGTCGCGGAAATCCGTGGGCGATGTCGTTCTCCTGTTCCCGCGCCATGTCTGCACCACATTGAATCAATACAATTACGGGTACATAGTGCGCAACGGTCGCATTGCGGAGAGAATCTGCATTGCGGGGAGAGACGGGTAAGCGGTCATTCACAGTCCAGCCACCGTATGTATAATGCTTCCGTGGAGAAAAATTCAGTCCGCGGATGACATACTATGGGTCAAGCTGCAGCACATATTCAGCCCCAGCTGCTGATTTGGGCAAGAAAGAGTGCCGGATTCAGTCCTGAAGAGGCCGCAAAGAAGGTCGGAGTGACTCCGGATCGGTTTCAACTCTGGAACGCGGGGAGACATGCCCAACCATCAATCAGCTTCAAAGCTTGGCAAAGACGTACAAACGTCCGTTGGCGGCTTTCTATCTGCCGACGCCGCCAAAGGAAGATCTTGCGTTGCATGACTTTCGGCGATTTCCCGACAGCAACGTCACATTTCGATCACCGAAACTCCTTCTTGCCATTCGCCAAGCACGTTTCCGCAAGGAAATCGCTCAGGAATTGTACAGTTCCATCGAAGGACCTCCACCGCTTTTTCCTTTGAACCTGGACATACATGACGATCCAGAAGAAATTGGTGTCGCTATCCGGAATGTCCTCCGCATATCGTACGAAGAGCAAACAAGCTGGCACAGCGCCAACCAGGCGTTCAGTCGCTGGCGATCCGCCCTGGAGGAAACCGAGATTCTTGTTTTTCAAACATCCGGGATTGACTTGGATGAAATGCGGGCATTCTCTCTCAGCGAGATTCCCCTGCCGGTCGTGGTCCTCAACATCCGAGATACTTACACAGGCCGGGTTTTTTCAATGCTTCATGAAATCGTGCACATTGGACTGCAGAAAGGTGGAATCTGCGACATCCGGGAGGATTCCGGTCAGATTGAAGCAGACCGCAAAATCGAGATCTTCTGCAATCAGATTGCCGGTGCTGCCCTTGTCCCAAAAGACCTTCTCCTGGCTGAAAAGACAGTCATCTGCAACCGATCCCGCAACGACTGGTCTGACGAGGACATTCAGTACCTGGCGAATCGATATTCTGTCAGTCGAGAGGTTTTGTTGAGACGACTGCTGATCCATCATAGGATCACCAGGTCGTTCTATGAACAAAAGCAAAGCGAGTATGAGATGGAATTCCGAAGTCATGTCCCGGAACAAAAGAAAAAGATCCGCATTCCAACTCATCGAAAGGTGCTGGCCAGCGTCGGATATTCCTTTGCTCGACTCGTCTTAAGCAACTACTACCAGGAGAGAATCACACCCGGCGATGTCTCGGAATTTCTTGACATGCGCCTGAAACACTTGCCAAAAATCGAACAAGAGATCTTTGGAGCGGGTCCACGTTCGGGAGTATCGGATTGAAATACAGTATCGACACCAGCTCGATTCTTCATGCCTGGAGGCGGGCCTATCCACCGGAGGCATTCCCGTCATTCTGGGATAAGATTCACGGATTGATCGACCGCGGAGATTTGAGAGCAAGCCAAACCGTTTTCATGGATTTGGAGCGAAAGGATGATGAGGTTCTGAAATGGGGAAAAGACCACAGCGATCTTTTTGTTCCCATCGATGATGAAATCCAGAGGGTAGTGAGTGAGATCGTCGGGCAATTTCCTGGTCTGGTCGATGTCGCAAGAACGCGCTCACAAGCAGATCCATTCGTTATCGCGCTGGCCGAGATTGAGAATTGTACAGTGGTCACGAATGAACTCGCATCCGGCAAGCCCGGAAAACCGAAAATCCCAGATGTCTGTAGATCATTGCAGATCCCTTGTATCCCAATTCTGGAGCTGATCACAAGAGAAGAATGGAAATTTTAGGAATGGGACTGTAGAGAACTCACTTGGGTTCTGCGACTCTACGGCAACCTGATCTTCGGATTCTCACCACAAACGGCACAATCGGGGTCACGCGAGATCGGCACCTCGCGGAAGGTCATTTTCAAAGCGTCATAGACCAACAATCTCCCGACCAGCAAATCCCCCAGTCCGAGTAAGAACTTGATCGCTTCCGTAGCCTGGAGGGTCCCAATCACGCCCGGAACCGCGCCCAGTATCCCGGCTTCTGCGGACGATGGAACGGCCCCATCCGGCGGCGGTTCGGAGAACACACAGCGGTAGCACGGACCCTGCCCCGGCAAGACAGTCATCACTTGGCCGCCATACTGCGACACTCCCGCATGAACCAGCGGTTTTGAGGACAACACGCACGCATCATTTAGAAGAAATTTCGCAGCGAAATTGTCCGTGGCGTCGATCACCATGTCGAAACCGGCCATGAGTCCGATCGCGTTCTCCGGGCGAATCCGTTCGGTAATGGGAATAACCTCGACATCCGGATTGAATCGATTCAGCGTTTCCATGCCGGATAGCGCCTTGGGATCTCCCAGCCTGCACGTGTCGTGGAGAATCTGCCGGTTGAGGTTGGACAGTTCGATCCGGTCGCTATCAAGCAGGCCGATTCTCCCCACGCCCACCGCAGCCAGGTAATACGCGCATGGAGATCCCAGACCTCCCGCACCCACAATCAGCACGGAACTGTTCCGAAGTCGCTCCAATCCATCCTTACCGATCCCCGGAAGGACCGAATGACGGATATACCGCTCTTGTCTTCGCTCATCCAAATGTCGCATGTGTCTCTCCAGTCAGGAGTTAATATATTGCCTTTTGGAGAGAGTTCCTACTGCATCCGAAGGACTTTGGATATACTTCGGGAGAGATCTCATGACTCGAAAAGGAAGCCATTTGCGGGAAGATCGGGACCAGATCAAGTATTGAAAATACTCCGAAAGGGACCCTTGGGTATGTGTGATCCTGTGGAGAACCAGGACCGCCTTTTGCGGGAAATCCAAGATCTGCGTGCTCAGATTGCCGAACTGAAGCAATCTCAAACGAGGCTTCAGGAAGCAGAAAGGCAACTGGAAAGCGAGCTGGCGGTTAAGACGGCGTTGGCTGAACTGTCCCGTTCCCTCATTGCTTCCGCCCCGTTGGACGATATCTGCTCAATCGTGCTGACCCACGCCAAGAGCCTTACGGGAAGCCCGTATGGATTCGTAGGGTACATTGAATCCTCGACGGGCTATCTGATTTCACCAACATTGACAAGAGACATTTGGGGACAATGTACCATTTCGAATAAGACAGTTGTCTTTGAGAAATTCGGCGGTTTGTGGGGCTGGGTCCTGGAAAATCAAAGACCGCTTTTGACAAATTCACCGGAGCTGGATTCCCGGTCAACCGGAACGCCCCATGGGCATATTCCCATCCGTCGATTCCTTTCTGTTCCTGCCATGCTTGGAGATTCGCTGGTGGGGCAAATTGCAGTGGCCAATGCGGAACGAGACTATACCGAGGACGATTTGGAAGTGGTCGAACGGCTGGCGCGACTTTATGCCCTGGCGGTTCAGCGAGAGCAGGATGCCCAGGAACTCCTGAGAGCCAAGGAAGAGGCCGAACGCTCCAGCCAGGCCAAATCCGAATTCCTCTCTCGAATGAGTCACGAACTGCGAACCCCCCTGAATTCCATCCTGGGATTCGCCCAGTTGCTTGAGACCGACCCGGTCGAGCCGCTAACTCCATCGCAACAGGAAGGTGTCCAACACATTCAAAGAGGCGGCCATCACCTGCTTGATCTGATCAACAGAGTTCTTGATCTCTCACGAATCGAGTCCGGCAGACTTTCTGTTGAGATCGAACCGGTTCCCCTGATTCATGTGCTTGACGAGGCCATGGACCTCATTACTCCTCTCGCCGAGCAGTATGGGGTGACACTCAATCTTCGACCGGAACAGTACAGGTCCGTCCTTGTGAAAGCAGATCGGACCCGACTTAGACAGGTTTTCGTCAACCTTGCCTCCAATGCCGTGCAATACAACAAACCGGGTGGAACGGTCACCATTACCTGCGAGAATAGCACCCCCCACGAAATCCGTATCAATTTGTGCGATACCGGTCCCGGCATTCCGCCCGAACAATGCGAATCCATTTTTGATCCGTTCACGCGCCTCAACGGGAAAGAGACCGTCGTGGACGGACCCGGAATCGGATTGACCATTTCCAAACGGTTGATTGAATTGATGGGAGGCGTCATCGGCCTGGAAAGTACTCCCGGGCAGGGAAGCTGCTTTCACGTCACTTTGCCGATTGCCCACGAGCACCGCGAAGCCGGCGATGTTTTGCGCAAAAGGATCCCCACATCCGAACGATCCGTTCCCGCAGATGTACGTACCATCCTCTATTTTGAGGACAATCCTGAACAACTGGCTCTTGTTGCCTCCCTGCTTTCACGCAGACCGCAAGTGAAACTCCTTTCCTCACCGCAGGCAAAATTGGGCATTGAGTTGGCCCGCGCACACCGACCGGACATGATCCTTCTGGATCTGAGCCTGCCGGATATGAACGGATTCGATCTGCTTAAATCGTTGCGGGCCTATCCGGAAATTCGAGAGATCCCTGTTGTGGCATTGAGCGCAGACAGCCAGCCGGAGGAAATTCGTCGAGCCAGGGAGGCCGGATTTCAGGATTATCTCACCAGGCCGATCAATGTGAACGAATTCCTGAACTACATTGACCGGATGTTGATCGCCGATCCGGGGGATTCGAAACAACCCACCCCCAAATCGCGGTGATTTCCGAATTACGGCTTGCGCTGGGATAACGGTTCTTTGGGATTGATCGTTTGACTTTTCCCAGGTTGACAATATACTGAAATCAGTAGTATGGAGCAAAAAACTTGATGATTGACCCCATCCAAACCGCACTTTCAGGCCTGAATGCCTCACGGCTCAGGTCTGCGACTACTGCGAATAACCTGGCGAATCTTCAAACACCGGGATACAAGGCGCAGCGTGCAGATTCCACCACCGGCCCAACGGGGGATTCGGTGCAGATCTCGTCGGTCGGTCGCAGCCTTTCCCAGGGGGCCTTGCAGATGACCGGTAATCCGATGGATGTGGCAATTACCGGAAACGGTTTCTTCCAGGTCCAGGATGGAGGGGGAAACACCTTTTATACCCGCGCGGGGAATTTCCAGTTGGATGCGAATGGGAATCTGGTGACTGCGCAGGGATTCACGGTGGCTCCCGGTATCACTGCACCGGCCGGGTCCCAGGTCTCGATTGGCCCGGACGGCACAGTCACCGCGCAAACCGGCAACGGTCCCTCCGTTGCAGTGGGGCAGATCCAACTCGCTTCCTTTGATAATCCCGAGGGATTGATTCTCACCGGAGACGGGATGGCTGCCGCAACAACCGCTTCCGGTGCTCCGACTCTCGGTACTCCGGGAACCGCCGGGTACGGCGGATTGGTTTCCGGATTTCTTGAAAGTTCCAATGTGGACCTGGTTACCGAGATGGTCAACCAAATCGTGGAAACCCATGTCTATACCGCCAATGCATCCGTGATCCGGGCAACGGATGAAATGAACCGGGAAACACTGAATCTCCTCGCGTAAAGATTCTTCAATTGTTGTATAGTGCAAGACAGTCCGTGTATTGAACCGGGCCACGCTATCTCACCAGGGCGGGACAACCGATGTTCGATCATTTAGACCGAATCGAAAAGCAGCTCGCGGAAGCGGGTATCAAGCATTGGGAGATTCTGTGCAGCCGCAGTCTTTCCACACCCGTTTCGTATGAATACGACAAGTTGAAAGGCATGGGATACCGGGAAACGTCTGGGATCGGTCTGCGGGTGATCCATGAGGGACGGATCGGTCTGGCCTCCACATCCAATCCGAACCGAATGACACAACTGACCGAGGCGGCTCTCGCAAGTGCCGTCTACGGGGAAAAGGCCACCTTCGAGTTCCCCGCGCAGCCGACGGATGGATCTGTAAAAATCTATGACGAATCCGTCCCCGCGTTGTCCGGCGAGAGACTGGTTCAGCGTGGAGATGGCATCATCGCGGCCATCAAGGAGAAGGTGCCGGATGTACAGGTATCGGTAGAGTTTCATCCGACGGTGCAACAGGTAAATCTCCGGAACTCCGCTGGGCTGAATGGGAATTATGAGACCACAGGATTGGCGGTGTCGATAGAGGGTATTTTAATCGAGGGCGACAGTATTCTGTCCGTGTACGATTCACACGATTCGTGCCGGGACGATGCGCCCCTGGAAGCGATGGCGAATCGAGTTGTTGACCGGGTTTCCGGAGCACGGACATTATCGGATCTTTCCAGCGGGGCCTATCCGGTCCTGTTTTCTCCCAAAGCGGTAGCCAGTCTGTTGATTGCAGTTCAGATGGGGGCAAACGGCAAGCTGGTACAGAAGGGAGCGTCGCCATTAACGGAACGGATCGGTGAGCGGATTGTCGATTCGCGAATCAGTATTCACGATGACCCGCTGTTGGAGTTCCAACCCGCGAGCCGTCCCTTCGATGACGAGGGAGTTATCTGCCGACGAAATACAGTAATCGAGCACGGCGTATTGAAGGGATTTCTGTTCGACTTGCAGACTGCTGGAAGGTTGGGAACCGTATCCACCGGCAGCGCCGGACGCGGGATCTCCGATCCGCCTTCTCCCACATGGTCAAATCTTGTCATGGAGCCGGGACAGAATTCCGTTGAAGATCTGATCGCCGGAATTAAGAAAGGATTGTTCATCGACCAGGTATTGGGAGCGGGGCAATCCAACCTGCTCATGGGGGAATTTTCACTCAATGTCAATCTCGGATTTCTTGTAGAGAATGGGGAAATCCTGGGCCGCGTAAAGAACCTGATGGTCGCCGGGAATGTCTATGAGGCACTCTCAAATGTAGAGGCATTCAGCCGAGAGCAAGAGTATCGACACGGCATGTTGCTGCCGTCGATCCTTTTCGGAAAACTGCAGGTCGCGTCAAGAACATAACGGATGCAGGAGGTTGCGATGTATGAAGATCTGGAAACCGTTCCGGTGTACGTCTGCCACGATCCGATTGAAGAGGCCGAGATGATCGCCGCCCTGGAACAGGCGGGAATTCGTTGCATCCTTCAGTCTTTTGAGGACAGTGCTTATGACGGTCTGTTCACGTACGGACTGGGGCGTTCCAGAATTCTTGTTTTGGAGAAAGATACAGTGCGTGCCGAGAGGGTCGTTGAAGGCGTGGCGCGATTATTCAATCAATCAGGAACAGACGCGGGCGAAGAAACATCGGATTCCACCAGGTAGTGAAAGGAAACTATCATGTATGATGACCAGAAGATCGTAGCCATTCATACGACCGGCGGCCCCGTGGAAGAAGGTGAGATTTGCGCGGCATTGGATGATGCCGGAATCAATTACGACGTGCAAGCATTCGAGGATGACGCGCTTTCCGGGCTGCTGACGACAACCATGGGCTACTCGCGAATCTCTGTCCTCGAAAAAGATGCCGAAAAAGCCAGGGAGATCATTCAACCGATTCTGGATGAGTTTTCCGAACCGGAGGAGGAAAAGCCGGAAGAAACAACCTGATTCGGCTTTTTCAGAGCGAGATTCCGCAATAAACAGAAAATCAGCCTGAGAACGCGCGGTTCTCAGGCTGATTTCATGTTGTCTTCGAGGCAGATTCTAGTAAAGAGACCAATCTGATACGGGAACAACCGGGACAAACACCTTCCAGTCCTGTCCATCCCATTCCCAGAGATCCATAAAAAGGCTTTCCTCGCCAGGTTGTGCGGCTTCGCCGCCAAAAAGCACCGCGACCCCCCGGCTTTTGTCAAAGCCGAATGCGAAAAATCCTCGATCGGGATTGTCAGGTGTATGTGCCGGAGACAGTTTCGTCCAATTTGATCCGTTCCAGGTCCACGTCTCGCCTTTCGCGAACAGGACCGTCACTTGCCGCACGGAATCGTAGGTCATCGTAAAGAAACCCATCTCGGCACTGGGAGAGGATGCGGGATTGGCATTCGCCCAGGCAGTCCCGTTCCAAATCCAGGTTTCCGTTCCATTGAACCACACAGCGTTCTGCCGTGCTTCATCATAAACAAATCCGACATCCATTCCTCCCGGAGGTTGTGTGCCCAGAGTCAATTGGCTCCACTGCCCATCTTTCAACACCCAAGTCTGGTTGGCAGATCCATACGACATGAAACAACCGACGATTTCGTTCTTAACCGGGTCGTAAGCCAATTCGGCATCCGCCCCAGCGAGTCCGGTGTTCACCGGCCCGGTGATCTGGGTCCAGGTGGTTCCGTCAAATCCCAGGGTCGCCTGGTCGGAAAAGACCCCGCCTATCACAACAAGCTGCTGCCGGGAGCTGTCCCATGCGGCGGCGGTGTGTGTCAGTGGTGCGGGCGCTGACGGCAGAGAATACCAGCCTGCCCCCGACAGTCCCCACACTTCGTTTAAGGGGTCCCACGTCGAGGGTCCCCAGCCGCCGAGTGTCACCAGCGACTCCGCCGGTGGCAGATAAAACAGGCCCCCGTCGATCCGAGGCGTCGGTTGGGCTGCCACCAGGACAGCAAAAACAGCGATCAGCGCGGCCACCGTCATTGCGCGCGTTCCAACCGAGAAAATCGTCGATTGTCGCAACATGTCATTTCTCCTTTTGAGATGTATTCCGGTCACCTGCCCCGCCTGTCTGAGATTATTCAAAGATCCGCTGATCAGTCAAGACCAGATTCTGATTTCCACAATCGAGACGGATTCCCTATTCCGAGTTCTGCACCTGAACCGTTGTCTTATTCACATCCCTATGTCCATGATATACTCACCGGAGGGATTGGGAGAGATCAACCATGGGACCTGTCGCCGTGTCGGGAAAGTGAGTCGCCCAATGCGCCGCGCATTTACGCTGATCGAGCTGCTGATTGTGGTCGCCATCATCGGCATTCTGGCCGCTATCGCCGTGCCGAATTTCATTAACGCGCAGGAACGTGCGAAAGTCGGGCGTGCCAGGTCCGATGTGCGTTCGATCGTCAATGCGCTGGAAATGTACCGGCTCGACAACAATAACTACCCCCTGTTCTTCATGGTTGCCCAATAGGGAGGGAAATTTAATCCGGCACAGAACGAATGGGAACGCCTGTATCCGCTGACAACCCCCATCGTTTACCTCTCCTCCATTCCCATGGAGGTATTTCCTTATGTAGACGACAGTGCCGGGAAGCGCACACGCGCTTACATGTACACGGATCGCCTGGGATACGGAGAAGCTGGCTGGATCAGTCTGCATGACAAGCTCGGCAAGTATCAATACGTTGTACGCAGCATGGGGCCGGATCGGATTGGGAATATCATCGAACCCCCTGCTTCCCCCTACCTGATTCTCCCCTATGATCTGACGAACGGCCTCGCAAGTCGGGGCGACATTATCCAATACGGACCCTGATCCATGGAGGCTCCCATGAAGCGCTTTCTTCCTCTCATTCTCGTGCTCGCGGCCATTCCCTTTCTCTGCCCGGACATCATTCTTTCCGCAGGTGCGGAACAAAAGACGGTTCCGTTGCCGAAGGTGAAGGATATCAGTAAATTTGTTTTCCCTGCCGACATCGTTCAATCTCCTCTTTCCGAAAAACGAACCATCTACGTATCTCAGTTGGGCGACGATTCCGACGGGACATCCTGGGAACGGGCATTTCGAACCATTCAGAAAGCAGTCCAGGCAATCCCGGACAAGGAGGGCGGTTACCGTGTACTGATCCGACCCGATACCTACATGGAAGCCAACCTGTTTCCCGCGCAGCGCGGCGCACAGGGAGCCTACAATATTCTGGAATCCGACTTTGACGGCTCGGGTGGGTCCGGGAGAACCGGCTACGCGGTAATCGATTCCAGCGATCCCGAAAAGGGACTGAAAAGCGTCGACTGGTGGTCGCCGTTCCGTGCCGATAGGACTTTCTCCAGCCTCGGTTGGGACCGATGGACTTTTCGCCATATTTATGCGACCGGGGCGGAAGCGGGTATGGGATGGGATATGACCGCCGATGAGGGAGCAGAATTCAGCGTCCTGGTAGAGGATTGTTTCGGCATCGGGCGCGCTTTCGGCGGACTTGTCGGCGCGTTTATGTCGCGTGCAGAGGAACCGATCATCTACCGACGGTGTCAACTCTGGAGCCTGGATTGGTGGGGTGACGCCGCCGGAGCCTACGTGCGCGCCAACAATACAGCCATGCCCGATCGTCCTGATGTAATCTACGAGGACTGCACTCTGGTCGGGCCGGATAATGCCCTCCAGGCGGGAAATCCCGGGTATGAAGGTTACACTCGCGTATCCCTGAAGAATTGCCGTCTCATTTCGCTCAATTTCTCACAGCCACGCGGGACTCCCTCCACGGGGATTATCTACAGTACCATCCAAGGCAAATTGCTGCATGTCGATCTGGAGGATTGTACCCTCATGGGATATAAAGTGTTCGGTGCGGGGGAGGGTGAAATCGGCTACAGCACAAAAGGTTCCGTTCAGGCCTACGTACAATTCGAGCAATCCGTACCCAAGGGAATGCACCGCCTCGGCCATTGGCCTCTTGATGCGTTTCAATCCGTAATTCCACCGATGCCTCCTGACAACCGGCCTGCTTTTATAGATAAACAAGTTGTGCATGAAAACATGTGCGAAGTATCGCCGTTCGTGTGGGAGGGAAAGATCCACCTTCTTGAATGCGTCCGGCCTGCTACAGGCGGCGATCCCAAGGAGTACTATTTAGTGATACGGGATACGGAAACATCAAAGGAGGTTGCACGATTTGGGGAAGGACACAGTCTCGCTTGTGCCTTGATGTTTGAGAATGCACTGTATGTATTCGCATCGCGCTATGAGCCAAACAACAGTTGGAACGATGTCACGTTATTCTATTCTCCCGACTTGAAAGAATGGCAGAAGACCGTCGTGATTAAGCAGGAAGAGAAGGAGCATATCTTTAACAGTTCGGTGAGTCGGGGCGATGACGGTTTTGTAATGGCTTACGAAACCGACGATCCCGCGTATCCTGCTTTTACCGTGAAGTTCGCATCCTCAAAAGACTTGGTGACCTGGACCAAGACGCCCGACGCGATATTCGGTAAAGATCGCTACACCGCTTGTCCCTGCATTCGATTCGTCGATGGAACTTACTATCTCCTTTACCTGGAGCGTCGAAGCCCACGATGGTTCTTTGAAACCTACTTGGCCCGTTCCCAGGATCTGATCAGTTGGGAGCTCAGCCGTTTCAATCCCATACTGACACCGCAAGGCGACAGCGAAAGCATCAATGCGTCCGATCCCGACGTAGTCGAGTTTCAGGGCCGGACTCACCTCTATTATTCTGTCGGAGATCAATTGACCTGGATGAATACGATGAAATGCGTCTATCCCGGATCGTTACGGGAGTTCTTCCAGGTGTATTTCCCGGATCGTTAATAACGCAAGGAGCCTGTACTCGCAGAAGCGGATTTACTCCGGCTCGATCTGGATTGTTACGGAACGAATCGTTGATGTGGCCAAATCGTGGCGATGCCGCGCAAATAGGGCATAGAACTGTACATAATCCCCTTTACCGACAATTTTCAGATTTCCCTGTGCGCCGGACACAGGACGCATCCAGGGCATGTGACGCAGGCCTCCTCGTTCATCCCGCTCATACCAGCGCGCGCGAACACCCAAATCCGTGCCTTCCGGGATTTCGGCATCCCATGAAATCTGTACCCGTTTCCGGTCGAACGACCCCGCCGGAAAGAGGGCGGAGGAATATCCCGCCGCAACAGGTCCAGCATCCGGAGGCCGCCTGAACTTTACCTTGTAGAAGGAAATGGGGGGCGATCCAGCCGCCGGACGCAGAATAAACGAAAAGCGATCCTCAACAATGCGATAAGAACCCAGGGACTCGAAGAAATAGCCTTCCCCGGTATAAAGGCGCTCAACCGAATGGAAATCCGGATCGTTCTCACAGCGGACGGAAAACGCGGCGGTTGCCTGGTTCACCCAACCGCTGGAAAACATCTCTATCGAGACATCATACTGCCCGTTCGGCGCCGGAACGCGAAATTCCAGATCCCGATTCCCTTCCGAGGGAGTTGTGAAACAATCATATTCCTTCTGCCACCACCAGTTCTGCGGTGTGCGGACATTGGAGACGGCTCCCATGTCTGCTGCATAAGTCGGCCGCAATTCCACATTGTGTTCTTCAAGGTCTTCGGGGATGCCGATTCCCCGTTTCGGAAGCCAACCGGTGTATTCATGGATTCCTGCGGAAAACTCCGTTTCTTCGCGAACGCGGTAGAGAATCCGGCTGTTCTCTACAGAAGCCTGCGGCATTACCATGTTCAAGTACAGGTATTGCGGTTTGGACAAGTTGTCTCCAATTCCCTTATCGGTCTCCCCTTTTTCTGCGATGAGATCGTAACGGTCCAACTGAAGTTCGAGGACATTCTTCCCGGCAAGGGACGGAAGAGCCGTGGATGTTTCAAAACGGGTTCCGGGAGCCACGACCGGGAAAATGTATGAGTGCTCTTCATGGTTGAATAGAAGGCTCATTCGAACCCGTTCGGCAGGACTCTCCCCGGCATTCCGGCCTTCCGCACGGATGGGAATGGCCTGTCCCCATTGCGCCTCTCCCGGCGGAATCAGGTATTGGACACTGTCCCAGGGATCTACCGTCAGATTCGGCAAATCACGAATCGCCAGATGGACTTGATCTTCATTATTCGTCTCGTCAATTTCCGGGATCGCGTCTTTCGGGTCGGCCACAATCGTCACGTCATGCGGACCCAGTCCGGCAAATCCGGGAATATCCCAGCGGAGTCGAATGTCCACACCGTCCCCCGCGTCGATTTTGGAGATCGGTTCCGGGTTCATATAGGTCTTGTTCTGGAATCGCTTGACCGTGTTATTGTTTTCTTTCGGCCCATCATAACCGGCGATCTGCACATTGTAGGCTGGTGCATTTCCAATGTTGTACAGGCGGGTTGTCAGAAAAATGGATTGTCCCAGGATCGGATTAGCCGGTTCGTACTGAAGCGTGCCGGGTGTAAAGGCCAAGTCCGGTTTTTCGTTCACCGAAATCGGGATTACGGCTACGGTAGCCGGTGGAAGATCGTCAATCGCCACAACTAATGGAAGCCGGTGATCGCCGACCGGAACATTCGGCCAGGTCCATACTTCGCGCGGTTTCTGATCGCGGTCCATGGAAAAGTCGATTTGTTCGACGTTGCTCGGAAGACCCACGAGGCGAGCCGCGACCGATGCCGTGGCAGACGCGATCATACCGGTGAATGGAATAGAGATCCTCACCTCTGCTCCTTCCGACGGAATGGAAGGAACCAGGTTGACCTCTTTGGTAATCGGGTAAATCTGCGGAGTGTTGTCGATAATCCACTCGGTCGCTGCGCGGTTGTCATCCTCGCTCGACTCACGAATTCGACTAACGGGATCGACCAACACATCCAGCATAGCCGTATGCGAGAGTTTGCCTGTCCAGGATAATTCTGTTGTAGCTCCTGCGGGGAGAGCGGGGACTTCGATATTGTCAATCAGCGGTCCCGCCCAGACGCGGCATTCGGTTTCAGGCGAATCGATCAGAGATCGGTTCGCAACAACCCACCGGGCAGATCGCTCCGTGTCCTGCGCCGAATTGTTCGGATTCACGTTGAGGGCCTCTACAGCCAGATTTGGAAGAGCCGTTTCCAGGGCCTTCCCTCCCCACAAATCGGTCTTCCCGTCCTGGGACCGCGCGTAAAAGCGGACTTTCAACTGC
>Ga0116141_10002702_pt1 | contig 15121 bp, 10 predicted proteins | sample AD_UKC097_MetaG_FD_89744 | JGI IMG/M metagenome (GOLD analysis project Ga0116141, IMG submission 89744) | Active sludge microbial communities of municipal wastewater-treating anaerobic digesters from USA - AD_UKC097_MetaG | ecosystem: Engineered > Bioreactor > Anaerobic > Digestate | place: USA...
ATTATGGGCTCTATCCGATTCCATTGTTCGTTTGTAAGTTCCATCCTGATTCTATTACATATTCAGGATGCAATGTCTAGTTATATTTTTGTATACACATAATTTATTTTGAGATGGCTTCTAATAATATTTTATAGTAGCAGGTTTGGCACTCGCAAGAAAAATTTATTTTTGTAACCATTTCAAAATATCATAAAATAACCGGTTTTGACAGTATGGAGAAAGTCTGGCTTCCCAGGGACTCAAATGCCGATTCCACTGAACTTTTATTTAAGCCGGATAGAGATCGAAAACAAAATCATCTGGTTCGCGAGGTATTTCTGCCGAACACTTTTTTTAGCCGTTCCGAAGTGTGGATTTTTAATTCCAAGTTCCAACAAAAGCTGAAATGATCTGAAAAAGGAAAGTCGTCAGGATTAAAGATGAGATTTTTCATTCTCGCTTTGTTTATGAATATTGTTTAGCTCCAGAGGAGCATCTCCGGTTTGCTTGGCTGCGATGAGACTTGAAATTTGACACATTGCTCGGCTGAGTTTTTGTACTTGATGTGGTTCCAAATCAGCGAGTCCGGAAATAATGTCTTTTTCAATAGGGTCAGGGATGGATTTGCTAAGATCGGTGCCACGTTTAGTCAATGTAATCAAAGCAATTCTGCGGTCCCCCGGCTTTCGAATACGGATTGCCAGCCCTTTTTTTTCCAGGCGGTCTATGATTCCTGTGATGTTGGCAGGTGTTACGTAAAGCTTGCGGCTCAAATCAGCAGATGAAAGCGGGCCATGTTCGGAAAGAGTCCTCAGCACGCCGCTTTGGGGCCCGGTCAGACCAAATCGTCTGCTCATTTTTTCCGTATCCAGATAAACAGCTCGAACCAGCCGGCGGATTGCACATACGATTTCTTTGATCAGCAGCTCATTTTCGGTAATCATTTACCCTTCCTGTTAAAATATAATAGATGTATTTTTTTCGAGGGGAATAATTAATATGCGATATAAGAATGGGCATCTGGGAAAAACTGTGAGAAGATAAAAGGATTTTATTTTGGAAAAATTTTCGATGTCTGTTTTTAAAAATGTGCCTCGGATTTGAATTCAAAAAGCTTTTCGTCCAACTCCTGTCGCAGGGGTTGAAATTCCATTCCTAAATAGGTGGCGAATGCAATTCGGAGAAATTCGAACGCCCGTCGCCTGAGTTTCAGGAAGTCATCAGGTTGGATTTCCAAGTTTTTTCTTATTTCTTCGATTTCGTTTTCGTAGCTTGTCTGCCTCGATTCCCTCTCAAAACTTTTCCAAAAAACAAGGATGGTAATGGCTGCAAGCTTTCTGACAGCCTCAAAATAATCCTCTTTTCGATCTTCATAGCACGAAAGCTTATCGCCCCACAATTCAATGTCTTGGATATGGTTTTCGGTTGTTTCACGGAAATTGTCGGAAGGGACCAAAAGATCGAGGTTTTTAAATATCCGATCGAAAATTGGTTGAACCAAATCCTTTCTCACAGACATTGGATATACGAGTTCATCCATAATTTCCTGAAATTCGATAGAAAGCTCCCGGCATTCGTGTGCTAAAACAAGCCCCAACCATTCCATGCGGCTTTCATCTTTTTTTTCTTCTTCCAGATTAATTATAGGCAACTGAGAGTGTTCCCGGATAGAACGATAGATTAAAAAACTGGCCATACTTGATATTGCATACAAGAGAACGGATGCTTGATTCTCTGTTATGGAACGTTTTTTCAGAAATGACTGGATTGTCTTTCTCATGGGATATTTTTTTTCTTCTTCAAATTCACGCTCGGCTTTTTCTTTTTTTAATCTGCTTTTTTTGCCCATGACAAAGATATATCCATATTTTTTGTTTTTATGATGATGTGGGAGACCATCTCGTATCGCTTGGATAGGAAGCCAACGAATTAAAATAATAAAGCTATCAGAAAAAAATATCGGTGTCAATGGACCGGGTCAGGCGAAAAAGGTCCAATTTTAATTTTTCAGATTCATAAAGATGCGACTTGATTCATGCGGGAGCTCATCCATGGAAACTATTTTCAACCAGTTGTTAATTGATCGAGGTTGCTTGCGGACACGGGATTGTAGATTCTTTGCCAACCAACCTGGAGTAATCCAAGGTAACGGTCTTCGTGTTGCAGTCCGGAAAGGCGGTTTCGAGCGGGCAATTCGTTCGGGTAAAAAATTTGTACCCGTTTGATTATCCCCCCTGTTGAAATGAACCAGGGATCAGAACGATTTTGGCCAAATCCGATCGCCGATGTCTTCGGGTATTTTTATTCCGTCTGACTTAAGCAAATTTTCATGGAACTCGTTTGATTTTAAAATTTCCAGAAATTTTTTAACCGATGGTTTTCCAAGCTTGATATTTGGGATACAGAAATCATAATGTTCATCCCTCAGTGATACAAAAGCCAAGTCATAATTATCTGCAGCTGTTCGAATTGCAATTCCCCAATCGGCTTTTCCGAGGGCCACAGCGGCGGAAACGGCTGTATGTGTATTTGCCTCGATATCATAACCGGAAATGTTATTTTTCAGATCTTCTATTGGAAAATCATTTTCTTTTGCGATTGCTTCCAGCAAAATGTCGAAAAGGATCCTTGTCCCGGACCCCTTGTTTCTATTGATTAAACGGAGCTTTTTTATGTGAATGAAATGTCCGAGATCTGGTTTTTCAATCGTTGTATTTTTTCTGTAAACGATGCCTTGTTCTCTTATGTATCCTCTGAAAAGGGTCAGTTTATCATCTTTGTGTAAAAAAGGAAGATTATACTCTTCCGTTTTTTCATCCAAAAGATGTATTCCGGTGATATCCGCTTCTCCTCTTCGGCAGGCTTCCAGACCCAGCGTGCTTCCGACATGCATAATTTTGGTAGTAAATCCGCTTTTTCTAAGCATGATCACTGCGGGTTCCAACATTACACAGTGGCTTCCGATAAAGCTGATGTCCGCAATCCGTATATTTTTGCTGAAAAGATTAATGGCGACTCGAGAATCTTTGGACACTGTTTCGATATTTGCCGGAATCTCTAAAAATCCATCGGCAAAAGAGAAGGTTGTTATGGAACCGGAACTTTTCGTAATGGGATAAGCGGAACAAATATCGGTTGCTTCATTTTTTACGAGATTGACGAGCACCAATTCATGCTTCCCCTTGTCTGAATTGATCCTTGTTGCGATTGTCGAATCGATTATTTTGTATTCGGTATCAGGAGAAAGTCCCGCCTTCATCCGAATAAGGGGTCTGACAAATAGATCAAATGTGACTGCGGCAGAAGTCGGAAAACCAGGCAATATGATGAACGGTTTTTTTTTCGCCACGCCTAAAACAACTGGTTTTCCGGGTTTTATTGCAACGCCATGAACAATAATTTTACCGAGTTCCTCCAGCACTCTGTAGCACAGATCACCGGTTCCGGCGGATGTTCCGCCGGATATGATGACCATGTCAAAAAGAAGGGCTTCGAGAACCTTTTCTTTGATTTTTTCAAAGTCGTCTTTCACAATGCCCAAAAATTTTGGTTCGGCGGCGTTCTCTATGCAAAAATCACTGATGATTCTTGAATTGATATCATAAATCTTTCCCGGTGAAAGGGATTCACCCGGTTCGAGAATTTCGTTGCCGGTAGAGATTATACCGACAACCGGTTTTTTAAATACCGGCACTCGGGTGAATCCTTGAGCCGCTATGACTGCGGTTTCCCTTGCGTTTAGAATCTGTCCTTCGTGAAACAACGTTTCGCCCTGCATCATATCAGAGCCTGCATGCATAATATTTTCACCGGGGGTTGCCGGACGGTAAACGATTACCATATTTCCGTCTGTTTCAGCGTATTCTATCATTACAATGGCATTGGCACCTCTCGGCACCATTGCCCCTGTCGCAATCTCTGAACATATTCCTCCCGATATTTCCTTTTCAGGCAAATCGCCCGCAGCGATTTTTTCTCCTGAAAACAAGATGTTTTTGGGATTTTCTTCATCGGCAAAAAAAGTATCGCTGGCGACGACTGCAAACCCATCTTTTGTTGAACGTGCAAAAGGAGGAACATCAATTTTTGCGATAATTTTTTCAGCTAAAACTCTTCCATGGGCCTGATGAATGGATATTTGTTCAATACCTGTCGGTCTTGTATCAATAGCAGCATAATATTTTTTTTTTGCTTCGAAAAAATCCGCCACATCATGAAATTCTTTCCTGCTCAAAATAAATTTACCTCCACCCATTCATTCGCATTAAAACCTTCTTTGTTTTTTGGAACGATTAAGATTCCATCCGCCCTCGTCATGCTTGTCAAGATATTGGCACCGCTTACCCGGATAGGTAAAACTCCTTTTTCTGTTTTCTTGACCCTAACAAAATCCGTTCGGCCGATCTGCGATGCCACCTTTCGAGATAAAATGAATTTTTGTTTCCGATAATGCCCGAGCAATGTTTGACTTAAACCCATCATTTTTTTTATTGTTGGAACAACGAATGAGTCAAAAGCAATCATGGCTCCTGCCGGATTGCCGACCAGAAAAAAAACCGGTCTGCTCTGGACAAAACCAAATCCTGTTGGAGAGGCCGGACGCATCGCAATTCCATGAACAACCACCTCGCCGAGCTCTGAAATAATGATCGGGACGAGATCTTTCTTCCCGACCGAAGTTCCTCCGGTGAGAATGATGATATCTTCGGTACACGATTTTACCAGTTTTGTAATTTTGCCTTTGTCATCCGGGACGTGGCCTTTAACTACGGCAATTGCATGATGTTCTTTGATCATATTTGTTAAAATGTAGCTGTTGGAATCGATAATTTGGCCTTTGGCTTTTTTTTCACCAGGGCTGATGATTTCTTCGCCGGTTACGATAACCGCAATTCGCGGTTGCTTGTATACTTTGATTCGGGAGACCTGAAGGCTTGCCAAAACACCGATGTGTTGAGGCCTTAACACGGTTCCTTTTTGAATTACAATATCTCCGATTTTGATATCCTCACCGATGCGTGATACATTTTTACCCGGTGTAACCGCATTGAATATTTTTACTTCATTAACCGACTCCTCGGCATCTTCCACCATAACAACTGCGTCTGCTCCGACCGGGAGTTCAGCTCCGGTCATTATCCGGATTGCCTTTTGCTTGGAAATCGGCTTGACGGGTTGCCGACCGGCGGTAAGTTCTCCGATCAGTTCGAAATTTAATGGATTTGAGAAAGAAGCCCCGAACGTATCTTCAGCTCTAACGGCATATCCATCCATGGCTGCCCGGTTAAAGGAAGGAACATTTTCTTCAGCGATTATATTTTCGGCGGCAACCCGTTGTAAAGCTTGTTCGAATGATATTTTTTCGATGTCCAGCGGCTTTATTCTATTTTCTATAATCTCAAGGACTTCATCAATATCATGCCTTTTGATGAAACCTTTCATCCGAATATCAGTGTTCATTACGATTTGCCTTTTTCATGATTTTTTGATCACTTTTACAAGAACTCATAAAAAAAATAAAGAAATCAAGCACAGAAAAATTATGTTACCATATTACAATTAATTTATCAGGACATTAGGTTGAAAGGCAACCCGGAATATAATCTTTTTCCGTATCGGTTTTAAGACCACTTCCAAGAAAAGGACGAATCTCCGTTTGCCGAAAAAGACTTGAAGGGGGGGGGAGATTTATATGGAATGGAATAATTGATATCAGCTTTCAGGAGGTTGAAAAAACATGGTAATGCATCAGATGGAGCGGTCATGGAACAGGTTGGGATGGATCGGATTTAGAAAGAAACAAAGTGGGGAAAACCCGTCTTGATTAACACGCGAAAGCGCCGATAAAATCAATATAAAAATAGACAGGTTTTAAGATTCTTTGAATACAGGAGGTTTGAATTTTGATTTTGTATTAAATACGGATTTGATTGATACTGGATTCCGCCAGTTTGTTTATATAATCATCTATCTTGCTTGAAACCTCCGAGTCAAGTTTTTCAAATTCAATTCCCCATGCAATTCGTTCCTTGTCTTGGGTCGTATTTCGAACGATGCCCGGAAATTCAAAGACATCATTCATCCCTGTCAGGGGAAAAGATATTTTTATTTCATCAACCACCAGAATCTGTTGAAGTTGCAAGATGGGGGGGACTTTTATGATAAATCGACATCCAGTCCTGCTGATATCTGAAATCACTCCTTTTAATTCCGTTTTTTTCAGATTTGCAATGGCAGGAATATAGCAATTCACTCTTGAATTTTTTCTCAAATCGAGTTTTTGAACTTTTTCTGGGTAAGAAAGGAAGAGCAGGGGAAATGGTTCGGAAATAATGCCAAGTATTGAGGAGTCAAACTCGTAAGCATTCCCCAGACTGAGATAATTTACAAACAAATGTTTTCCTCGCTGTAAACCAGAAATTTTGTAAGATGAGGGCATTTCAATGATCAGAAATTCCTGCGGCATTAATCCTACCAGATTGCTTTTAAAACTTTTTTCAATTCCTTCAACCTGAATCAATAACTGACTGCCCAGTTCGATATTAAGACGCATTCCTTCATTGAGATTTTTCGCTTCCGTTTCCTGCGACATCTGCCGAACTCCTTTTTAAGATATTTACGCAAAGGCATTTAAAGGTGCTGCTTGCTTTAAACCATAAACATGTTTGAGCAGTGGTTGATTATGATGGTTTTTTTTTGTTTATTGCGTTCGACGTTTTAAAATTAATCCCCTGAAGAGCGCTTTTCCCCTTCGATGGGGGTATAGGATCATTATAAAAACCGTAATTATTCGATTCACTATATTTAGGATGCAAATTGTGTGCCTGTTGTTCTTGCTTTGATTTCAACCAGAGAAAAAAACACTCTCAATCAGTCGGTTCGGATATTAATGTCCGAAACAGGATGGTAATCCTTTCGGGCAAGCATGGGTTATTTATTGATTGTAAAGGCTTTCGGCCGATTTTTTGATTGAGTCATAGGTTTCACGTTAAAACACGGAGTATGCGATTGCCGCAACGATTCAATTTGGTAGGAAGACACATAAAACAAACATTTAGAGCCGGAAATCAATTTCATCAATTGTAACATATTGAAACGGCTCCAAAAATTCTGAACCGAATATTCAAACTATTCTAAAGTGCATTATTTCAAAATGCTCCATTTTTTTCGATATTAGGGCGCCTGCGAACGTGATTATCATTTATTGGTTCTAAAGTTTTAGGAGAGGGTTCTCGAGGAATTGCCAAAATTGTCAATTCGGATGACAATTTTTGTCAATCGGTGTTTTTTGCTATGAAAAGAATCCATCAATTCATTGAATTACCTGATATAATATAAATAAAAAGATTTCTGGTTCAATTTTTGCATATTTGTCCTAATCGAGTTGAGTGCATGGGTGCTATCGATTCTGAAATACTATCGTTGAGAGAGGAAGAATATATTTATGAAGAAAATGCAAATTCAACGCAAGTTTTTTGCCATCTTGCTCGCATTGATAACCGGAATTTTTTTACACTCTTCTTTTTCAGCTGCCGGAGCAACCCAAGAATCTCCTTTTGATCTGATAATAAAGATTGACCAACTGGAAAAAACCCTCGATATCATTGATGATCTGGCGATTGTCGATTCCTCGCGGCCTTTAACGACTCCGTTAAGGGGCATGTTGTATGGTACCGAGTGGATTGATCCGGATCGAAGGATCGTAATCGGAATTGAAATGAAAAATTCTCAGCCCATCGGTACCGCTTTGATTCCTTTCCGGCAAGCAAATGTTGATTTTCAGACTACATTCCAGGCTTCGGTTGGACCGGATTACTACATCCTGTCATTTCCTCCCGGCCAAGAAGTGAACATCTCCGGTGAGCTTGAAGCGGCTCTTAATGCTGCTTCCAAGGCGAGAACAGCAATTTCAATATCTGGGGAACTTCGTGTCAGTGAATTATTGAAAAAAGAAGAGGGTAAGATACAGGAAGCATTAAAGAATTTGGAAGATATGCCCAGTGATGACTCGGGAAAGTTTGCACCCAAGCCTCAAGAAATCAAATGCCTGCTTTTAAACCTTCTCGATACGGCTCGTCAGGTGGAATTATTGACATTGGGGCTCGACTTCAACAAGGGAAAGATCACCTCGTTTATTGAAGCAAAAGCCGGAAAAGAAACCCGTCTTGCCGAATTGTTTACAGAACACAGTAAGACCATGCGTTTGGGTAATTACAGGCCGCAACATCAGATTAACTTCAGATCCAGAGGTTATGACATCGGAACAGCAGCCGAATTTATCAATATTTTTTTTGGTGATTTTTACAATAGTATGGGAATCGATTTTGCAAGTCTAATCGAAATCAGCAAAAGCTTTACCGGAGAAATGGTTGGGGGAATGTCAATTAATAAAACCGGTGCTGAATTTGAAATGATCAGCGTTCTCAAAGAGACGAGCGTGGAAAACGATTTTCTGGAAACGCTTTATTTGCCATGGCTGGAGAAATATAATCAAAGCATGGCTCCTATCATGGAAAAACAGTTTCCAGGGCAATCAGCGAAACTTTATGAGCGAACCGATGACAGCATGGTAGCCGGTCATAAGGTGGTGGGATTAATAACGAAGGTTCCTCCGCTTTTCTTGGAGAACAATATGTATAGCAATCCCGACAGCGCCCGTAGGATGAAATATGAAATGCGGATGACGATAGTTGGAAATTTGTTACTTGTCGCTCCCGACGACAAACGAATCAATGAATTGATTCGGGTTTCTAAAACATTCAAGGAAAATCCCGCAGAGGGATCATTAATTTCATTTGACATTGATATCGCCGACCATTTTAATTCTGCCATGAAGATGTTACCCGGGTTCCCAAGTTGTGGAAAGCCGTTGCCCAAGATGGGAAGAATAACAGCTCGCTTTGATTTAACAGATGGACGAGCCGTTAGCGAATCATCGATAATGATCGACGATATCAAAAAAATAATTTGTTATTTTAAGGAGTTATCTGCTTCTGCCAAAACATGTAGTTTGGAAAAAGAAACAGAAAACAAAAAAACTACTTATAAAGAAAATGCTGTTGAGATCGTTCAAAAGACAAAAAAGGAACCTGCCGAATGGGGTGTCACTAATAGAGATGCTCCTGAACCGGGTGCCACTAAAGAAGATGCCGCTTACTGGTCGAATAAAGGATCTCTCTGCGCGGTTTACGGCAATGATAAGGCGGCAATTCAATATTTCAAAAAAGCCATTGAGCTCGAACCGCAGAAAAGCGAAGCATATTATCTTTTAGGTGTCTCCTACGGTGAAATCGGCAATTTTGAAAATGCAATATCTTCGATCAACAAAGCCCTTGAGTTGAAATCCGGGGAAGCACTTTATTATTATGGAAGAGGGAGGATTTATCTTTTATTTAGCGAAAAAGACAAGGCAATGGAGGATTTGAAGCTTGCAGCCAGATTGGGCAATAGAGATGCGCAGACTTACTTGAATAAGTACGAAGCTTGTCTGCAATAGCTCCTCAAAGAATTCCTTTCGTTAAGGATGTAAACTCTACCGGTTTTTCAGCCGAGACCTTGCCGGAACACTTTATATGGATTTAATTTCGGCATTTCCAATTTATGTGCAACAGATGTTATGTAACCATTTAATAAACTTTATAAATAGTATTTATCTATAAATCAAATAGACCGGCAAGGCCAAGATAAAAAAACCGAAGGGATTTCATGCATTCAAACTTATAAACAAACAACAAACAGCCAAAAGAGAAAAACTTGACAATTATTTGAATAACTCATAATAAAAAAATCAAAAATCAATCGTGTAATCGGACGGTGCCATCCAAAGGAACAATAGGGAAACCGGTGCAAATCCGGTACGGGCCCGCCGCTGTATTCGGGGACGAAACCCGCAATTTGCCACTGAACGGTCACCAAACTCTTCGGGAAGGCGCGGCAAGTAGAAAGATCCGATAGTCAGAAGACCTGCCGTCTGGTTCATGTTTGGGGAGAAGGCAAATCCTCAAGCGTTTATCGCTTGAGGATTTTTTTTATTTGTGCCCGGTGCATGAATTCGAGGAAGCCGAACTGCCAACGGTCTAAAATTTCCGTCTTGTGACGGGATGTTGTAATGATATAAAATGATATAATGGGGAAAGGAAATCAAGGATGAGGGATTTAACTTTGAAAGAGATAATTGAAAGAATTAAGCCGGTGGACCGTCAGTGGATCGAAAAGGCAAAACAGCATACGGCGCGGCTGGTAATGCCGACCCGGGCCCTTGGAAGGCTGCATGAAATATCAGAACGGTTGTGTGGTATCCAAAAGACTTTGAAGCCATCGATAAACCGCAAGGCAATTTTGATTATGGCGGCAGATCACGGGGTGGTAGAAGAAGGGGTCAGTGCTTATCCCCAGGAGGTTACCGGTTCAATGATTCGGACTTTTCTAAAAGGCGGAGCGGGAATCAATGCAATTTCCAATCATGTGGGCGCGGAAGTTTGGGTGGTGGATATGGGTATCATTCCGATATTAGATCCCGCTTCTATGGACGAAGGTGATCGGCTTTTTATCGAAAAGGTAGCCAGAGGGACGGCGAATATGGCAAAAGGGCCAGCCATGACACGGCAGCAGGCTGAAGAATCAATTATAAAAGGGTTTAAGCATGCGGATGCACTTTTCCAAAAAGGGATTGAAATTTTGGGCACTGGCGACATGGGAATTGGAAACACTACCCCTTCCACGGCAATCGGAGCTGTTATCACAGGGAAAAGCGTTGACGAGATGGTTGGCCGGGGTACCGGATTGGATGACGCAGGCCTTTTAAGAAAGAAAGATGTTATCCGTCGCGGAATCCAGGTAAACCAGCCGAAACGGAACGACGGCCTTGATGTATTGACAAAGGTGGGGGGCTTCGAGATCGGTGGAATTGCAGGGTCTATATTGGCCGGAGCCTACCACTGTCGTCCGGTGGTAATCGACGGGTTGATTTCAACAGGCGGTGCCTTGGTGGCTGATGCACTATGTCCGGCAGTGAAGGATTATATTTTTGCGGGACACTGTTCGCAAGAGCCGGGTCACGGGACCATGTTGAAATATTTAAGACTGGATCCGATTCTGGACCTTGGGATGCGTCTCGGGGAGGGGACCGGAGGGGCGCTGGCAATGGGTATCATAGAAGGGGCACTGAGGGCTTTTTGCGAGGTTTTCACTTTTGAAGAAGCCGGAGTCGCTGGCAAAAATTAAAGAAGAAGGGATGCATGCAGTCCGACAGTTTCTGTCGCAATCATCTAAAATTAATCTTGACTTTAATATTATTGTAAAATAAAGGGCTCGAATATTCAGGTGCTCGTTTGGAGCATAATAGGGAACCCCGTTAAAATCGGGGGCGGCCCCGCCGCTGTAATTGGGGACGAAAGCCGCAGGCTGGCGGTTAATGATTCGTATTCATTAATAACCAGCCGGAATGCCACTGGGATTTTCATTTGGTATATCCAATGACAAGTGAAAAAAACCGATGACAGCCAATATAATAGGCACGTCGGGCTCGGGAAGGCGCGTGAAGTAGAGTGATCCAAGAGTCAGAAGACCTGCCTGAATCGCCGGTATAACCTTCGCGGACTATAGGTCGGCCGGAAGATCATGAGGATAAAAAAGGGGTATCCCCGGATCGAATCAATTTCGGTCCGGGGATTTTTTTTGTAAGATGGGGAAAAAGATTCAGTCGGGAGAAAAATAATGAAAAAATGGTTGGGCTTATGGGTGATTTTTACAATTCTGATTTTGCCGAAATTTATCCTGGCGGAAGAAAAAAAGAATGAAGCCTCGGCAGTTACGATGGAAGACATGGTGGTCACTGCTACCAGAACAGCCCGGGAGATAGAAAAAGTGCCGGCGAATATCACCGTGATCGATGAGAATGATATTAATTTATCCAACGCAAAGACTGTTACGGATCTTCTTCGTTCTCAGGAAGGCATTGTCGTGCGGGATACTTTGGGTAACGGAAAGACCGCTCAGGTTGACATGAGAGGTTTTGGGGAGACAGCGGCTTATAACAACCTGGTACTTGTTGATGGCCGCCGCGTAAATGATATTGACCTCAGCGGGGTGGATTGGACACAGATTCCTTTGGAACAGATTGAACGGGTGGAGATCGTTCGAGGGACCGGCAGCGTTCTTTACGGGGATAACGCCGTTGGCGGGGTGATCAATATTATTACAAAAACCCCTTCCGAAAAATTCACCGCGTCGGTGGAAGGTATTGTCGGGAGTTATGAACGAAACAAAGAAAGGGTTTCCATCGCAGGCGGGCATGGTAAGATTGCCGCCTCTCTTTTCGCCAGCCATGATTCAACCGAAGGATACAGGGATAACAACGAGTTCAGAACCAAAGACGTGGGAGGAAAATTCGTTTTCGATCCGACGGAGTTTCTGAGTTTCAACCTGAGCGGATCCTATCATTGTGACGATTACGGATTGCCGGGATCTTTGACCGAGGAGGAGTTGAAAATTGATCGGAGATCCACTGAATCGCCTTATGACAATGCTGAAACCAGGGATAAGTACGTGAAACTGGGGTTTGAGCTGGATATGAAAAAATACGGAAACTTTATTACCGATTTTTCTTACCGGGACCGGGACAGCGAGGCGTTTTTCCTGACCGATCCTGATTTTCCATTCGCCAACGATTATCATACCGATACCGCAGGCATTACTCCTCGGTATCTTTGGAAGGGTAACATCTCCGAACATGGCAATACCTTCATCGCCGGTGTGGATTTTTACTGGACGGAACAGGATTCCAAGTCATTTTCAGGTGTTTTTGCGCCGCTGCCGTCATCACCAACCGGGATCTCTGAAATCAACAGGGATTCCTGTGGCGTTTATTTGAACGATGAATTCTCTATATTTGAAAATCTGATTCTTTCCCTGGGCGCCAGGCATGAAGAGGTGAAATACGATTTAGACGTTCGGGATCTCAATGAATTTTTCCCGCTTGATCCTTTGGACGAATCGAAGACCGAGCGGGAAAATGCTTTTAATGCCGGGCTCACTTTTCGCTATAAAGACAAATCATCTGTTTTTGCCCGAGCCAACCGAAGCTTTCGTTTTCCCCTTACCGACGAATTGGTGCTATATGATTGGAATACAGGAGAGATACGCGTAAACCCGGACCTTAAACCTCAAACCGGCAAGCACTACGAGGTGGGAATACGGCATTACTTTTCACCGAAAATTCAAGCCAATTTAACATTATATCGAATGGAAATCGATGATGAAATCTTATTCGACAATCTCACATATTTAAACGTAAACTATCCGGAAACCGTTCACAAGGGCGCGGAACTCGGCGTGAGAGCGGATCTTTTTAAAATATTGACGGTTTTTGGTAACTATACCTATGAGGACGCAATCCTTGGGGAGGGACCATATAAAGATAATCGAATCCCGGCAGTACCGAGGCATAAGGCAAACCTGGGATTCAGTATCCATGATATCGTGCCCGGACTTATTTTTTCAGCCGATTACAATTACGTAGGATCAAGGTGCCTCATCAGTGATTTTGAAAACGAGTTTGAAAAGCTGGAAGATTACTACGCGATTAATGCGAAAATTTCTTATGAGTGGAGGTTGTTCAAGGGCTTTGTCGGAGTGAACAACCTGACGGACGAAGAATATTCCGATTATGGGGTTATCGGCGGTACACCGGTGGGCCGCAATTTCTATCCATCACCCGAGAGGAATTGGTTTGCGGGGATCCAAATTGAATATTGATCTGTACAACCTTTTTATTGACATTCATTTTATTTTTTAATAAGTAGTACAAATCACAATAATTGTTCAAGTGCTCAATTAGAGCTTAACAGGGAACTCCGTGGGAATCGGAGACGGGCCCGCCGCTGTGATCGGGGACGAAAACCGCACGAATGTCACTATCCCAATTAATTAAGCTTCCGGATGGGAAGGCGCGGTTAGTAGGATGATCCGAGAGTCAGAAAACCTGATTGAACAACAGGTATAACCTTCGCGGATTATGGGTTTACCGGAAGATCATGAGGATAAAAAAGGGACATCCCCGGATCGAATCAATTTCGATCCGGGGTTTTTTTTAATGGCCCGATGTTAATTGTTTTTTTGTTATGCAGGGCTCCTGTGCTTCCTTGTTTTTGGCCGGAAGCATACTCCATGGGGGGAGCGATTTGAATCGTTCCTCCCAATCACTCGAAAAAAATATTTGGAAATTCCAACAACTTTGTACAGCTTCTCCAGCTTCCGATCGATTTATTTACCACTCTTTCCTATCCCGAAACTCAATTAATCGGTTGAAATACGCTGGAGCGAAAAGCGAGAACAGGGCATATTCTTCAATATATATTTCCCCAGGCAATTGGGTTTTTAAACAGAACACTTTTGGATTTTTCAGAAAAAAAAATTCCGATTTTTTAACGGGTTTGTATGACATCAACGTTAAGATTTCCTTCATTGCTGAAGTTATCGGTTTCTTCATCCCGTGCATATTGTTTCAAGTATCTTGTAATTTCAGTAAAATCCATACTTGAAATTTTTCCCTCGCGCACCAGTTGAATAATCTCCGGGTTGTTGATTAGTTGGGTAAGATGCATGCGGGTAATGTCCAGTTCTTTTTTAAGGACCTCCAGCTCTTTTTTTTGAAATTCCAGTATCATTTCCTGACGATATATATCCCGCTGAAGAGTTCTATCGACAGCGTTTTCCTGACTCAATTCCCGAGCGGATTGTCCTCCTTTGTCGATAAGTTTTATGATGGCTTCATCCGGTATATCAACCGCTTTCATTGCGATAATTTCATCAACGGAAATTATGGCGCGGGTAATCGCCTTCGATTCGATAACTTTAATGATCACCGGATCATTTATCCCGGCTTTTTTCAATTGGATGAGGTCCGAAGGAGTGACGGCAAGCGTTTTTATGGGGCTGAGGATTAAAAATAGAAATGTCGCTATTAAACCCGATTTAAATAAATCGTATTTAAACATTCGTATCTCCAGAGGAAATAGGGGTACTTACTTGGCAATCAATAACTCACCGGTTATAGAATAAAATATCTAATCTTAACTCTCAAACGGTTCTGGAGACCCAACTCTAAACGAACCTTCCATCGGATTTACGATCCAGGCGG
>Ga0116141_10002706_pt1 | contig 15097 bp, 13 predicted proteins | sample AD_UKC097_MetaG_FD_89744 | JGI IMG/M metagenome (GOLD analysis project Ga0116141, IMG submission 89744) | Active sludge microbial communities of municipal wastewater-treating anaerobic digesters from USA - AD_UKC097_MetaG | ecosystem: Engineered > Bioreactor > Anaerobic > Digestate | place: USA...
CCAGGATTATCGGTGTCTTGAAGTGGCTGTCGGCCGGATTAACCGAATCGATGAACTGATCGCACGACATGAGGGGCATATTCTTGTCGGCAATTATCAGCGCCGGGGCGCTCTCCTTTAGAATGTCTATCGCTTCATACCCGTTCTCAACGCTGGTAAGTTCATAATCCTTAAACTCGTTCACCATAATCGATCTAAGCGACTCCTCACCGGCGGGGTCGGGATCGACGATCATAATTGTATTTGCCGGAACCGGGAGTGTGAAGTGGAACTCGCTTCCGCCATCCTCCTCCGAATAGAACCATATCTCGCCGCCGTGCTTCTCAATAATCTCTTTAACGAGTGTGAGTCCGAACCCACTCCCCTTTTCTCCTTTGGAGCCTTCCTTCGAAACAAACTTGTCGAGACTGAAAAGACTCGCCTGCTCCTCCTGGCTCATTCCCATGCCGTGATCTTTAACAACCACCTCGACCTGTCTGATATTAAACAACCCGGCTGTTACCTCAACCTTGCTGTTCTCGTAAGAAAACTTGATGGCATTGTTCAACAGGTTCACAACGGCCTGCGTGGCAAGTCTTTCGTCGGCCTGAACATGAAGCGCGAGCGGCACATCGATAATTATCTCGATGTTTTTCCTGATAGCGTTACCGGTAAGACTTGAGACGCAATTGTGCACGAGGGCGTGAACAGGAAGCCTCTGAAGTTCGGGTTTTATCTTTCCGGTGCGGAGCCTCGACCAGTCGAGCAGATAGTTGATGAACTGCAACTGGTTAACAGAAGCCTCATAGATATAGCTAAGATACTCGGTCTTCTCATGTTCGGGAAGATCAGCCTCGTTCAGTAGAATCTCGGCAAAACCAAGGATACTGGTATAGGGACCCCTCAGATCATGAGATAGAATGTTGATGAACCGGTCTTTAGAGTCATTCAGCTGTCTGAGGGCAATCTCCGACTCCTCAAGATTTGATTGCCTGATCTTAAGCCGGGTGATATCGGATACAATCCCCGAAATGCTCTCCGGAATCCCTTTGCTGTTCCGCTTGATGTGGGCATGCTCGGCAACCCAGATCACCTCTCCGCTCTTGGTTATAAGACGATACTCAATTTTAAATTTAGATTGCGCGTGGTTGTTCTTTGTTTCATTCAACGCGCGAAGCACGGCCGTAACATCACCACGATGTATGATCGAGAAGAGCTTCCCCTGCATCTTGTTTAACTCGGCCGAAGTGTAGCCGGTGATCTTCACTACCTGCTCGCTGAAACTTACATCGCCGTTCGGATCGGAGGGGTGAGGGTTCTTCCAGATAAAAAATTCGATATCAGAATGGAGCGCGAGGATCTCTTTAAGAACCGGGTCGCTGATATCACCCGGTGACGCGGAATAGAAGAAGCCAATAGCGGTAAGTCCCTCTTCCTTGGGGGTCAGCTTAATGAAGATACCATCGCCGGCGATCTCCGGTGAGAGGAAGTTGCCCGCGTAACCTTCCTTCACCACCTTCTCTATCTCGAGAATTCCACTGCCTGTGGTCGGATGGAACACCTCTCTGAAATTCCTGCCTTGCAGGGATTCCACCGGTATTCTCTTCTCCCGACCCTTCTCCTCGATACTTTTAATTCGGAGGCGGTCGTCAAGATCAATGATGAAATCACCGGGTTGATGCATCTTAAGCTTTTTTTTGAATTTTTGAAAAACAGTCTTTAAAATAGCTTAATGCAGGGAATCTACAAATAGTGAATCGATTACCGAAATCGTTCGATAAAAACAAGAAAAGCGCCCCGGACTCTCTCCGGGACGCTTTCATTTGCCTCTTCTGCTAAATCTTTTGTGCGGTTACTGAAGTTTGTTCAGCGAGATCGATCCGCCGCTTGTCTTGCAGATCAGTTTTGGGCCGCCGCCGTTTACCAATCCGGTAAAGCTGCTTTGTCCTGTTTTCATGTTCGAGGCCGGAAGTTCGCAACTTACTGATCCGCCCGAGGTCTTGAGTGTAACATCAGCCTTGAAACTCCCGGGAACATACACATCGATGTCACCGCCGGAGGTTGAACACTCGATCCCTTGGTTCTCACCATTGTAGATCACCCTGATGTTTCCACCGGATGTGCTTGCGGAAATCGCTCCTGCCTTGCTGTCAACCAAAACATCACCGCCTGAGGTGCCGGCATCAACAGAGCCTTCAACTTCCTTCACTTCAACATTTCCACCGGAAGTTCCCACTTTTGCCGAGCCTTTGAACTTTTCAAGTCTGATGTTTCCGCCGCTCGTCTTCGCGTCGAGCGATCCGGAAAGGTTCTTCAGGCCAATATTGCCGCCGCTCGTTTTAAGGGCGAAACTTCCACTCATATCTTTCACTTTAACATCGCCACCACTTGTTTTGATGCCGGCACTGTAGCTTTCAGGGGTAATAATTTCAACTCGCAGACCGAGATTTGAGAGTGACTTGAGAAAACTCTTCTTTTCTATCTCAACGAAAACGCCTTCGCCCGATTTTTCGGCGGTTATGTCCACCTTCTCAAGCGCGTCGTCATCGCCATAAATTTTTACGCTCACCTCGTTCTTGTTCCAGGTTGAAACCACCACATCGGCAGCTACCACCTCAACAGCGAGTTTTTCACCCTGTGCTGAGGGGAAGGTTTTCTCGAGGAGGAGTTTTTCGTTTATTGTGCCTCCAACATGGTCACCGAAATGGGAGGTGCAAGCTGAGGGCACCAGTGAGGCAGCTCCCAGGAGGATCAATAAAAGAGATCTTTTAGCTGTAACTATCATACGGTTCATTGTGCCAATCCTTTGTTTGTTAATTCTGTTCTTTTGACCGAAATATTAACAAAAAGGTTGCTCTTCCCGCAAAATTTACCGTCCGTTCATCCCCCCGTTTTGCCGTTTACCACTAACTTCCCATTTTAAGGTTCGCGATAAAGATTTTTCCGTCGTTAAACCTCAACATTAGCGGAGCACTGATGCTTTCGGATAAAAACATACGACTGGCCGTTTACCTCTCCTCGATCACTTTCGTTATACACGCGTATGCCATCTTCTTTGCCGGTTTTTCCTGGTTCAGGGATGAACTCTACTACATGGCCTGTACCGACCATCTATCGTTCGGTTATGTGGATCATCCACCCCTTTCGGTTTGGATCCTTTGGGTGATCAGAACGGTGTCCGGTGATTCATTGGAAGTGGTGCGGCTTGTACCGGCTCTGGTATCAGCCGCCGTGGTGTTTTTTTCTTCCCGGATCGCGCTGCGGCTCGGAGGAAGCACCCTTTCGGTGATAATTACCGCGCTCCCGGTTACATTCATGCCGGTTTTCATGGGGATGAACTCGGTTTATTCGATGAACGCGTTCGAGTATCTTTTCTGGGCCGTTGCAATTTATTACGCGATCCTTCTTCACGAGGAACCAACTCCTAAAAAATTTGTTATTCTCGGTTTCATCCTCGGATTCGCCCTTCTGAACAAGATCAGCGCGGGCTGGCTATCCATGGGCTTTTTCGTTTCACTCCTCCTTTCCCGCAACAGATCGTGGTTTGGCACCCGGTGGCCATGGATCACGGCTGCTATAGCTCTTGCAATCTTTTCCCCGTTTATCATTTGGAACTTCATTAACGGCATGCCCCACCTCGAATTTATGCGGAACGCTGTTGAAATGAAGTATGGAGGGATCACCCGGCTCGATTTTCTTCTGGGGCAGATCATGATGGCGGGGCCTCTCCCTCTACTGGTAGCCCTCTCAGGACTTTGGTACCTCATCTTCAACCGGGAAGGGCGAAATATGCAGGCGCCCGCGGTGTTTTTTCTAACAACTTTAGTGATCCTGCTGGCGAACAGTCACTCAAAACCGGAGTATCTCGGCGTTGCCTTCCCGCCCCTTATTGCCGCCGGAGCAGTGTTTCTTGAAAAACAGGTATTACTCTCGAAGTGGGCTGCTTACCCCATTAAGTATATACTCCCTTCCCTCATCTTCCTTGGGGGGATCTTTGTGATGCCGGTGGTGGTACCTGTACTTAAAGTCGATGATACAGTACAATATCTCCAGGACTCCGGATTTACCACCCCTTCAGTGGAGGGTCACCGCACAACCCTGCTGCCGCAACACTACGCCGATATGCACGGCTGGGAAGAACTGGCGCTTTCTGTGAAAAAGGTTTACGACAGAATCCCCGGTAAAGACACCCTCTCGATACTCATTGTGGCCAATAACTATGGCGAGGCAAGCGCGATAAACATCCTTGGGAAGAAGTATGGCCTGCCATACTGCGCCACGGAGCACAACAGCTACTGGCTGTGGGGCCTACCAAAAGATGAGTACGACTGCTACATCTCGATCGGTGACAGCGAAGAGGATGTTAAACAGTATGCCGTGGATCCCCTGCTCATGGGAGTACACACCGCGCGCTACGCGATGCCCTACGAGAATAATCTGAATATCTGGATGGCCTACAGGTTAAAGTACCCGCTTAAACAACTCTGGGCAAAATCGAAGAAGTTTATCTGAGAACACTGTTAAAATATCAACTCTTGATTATTAACGATTTTAACCGTATTTTTGCAGACTGTTTATTAATTAAAAAGGTGCACGATGGGCAAAGGCGACCCTAAAACTAAAAGAGGCAAAATCTTCAAAGGTTCGAACGGAAAGTTCAGACCAACGGAGAAAGCAATCAACAGAGCTAAAAAAGATGTTGCCGCTGCAACAAGCGAAGCTTCGGCAAAATAACTGCTATTTCGATCTTTTTGCAGTACACAATGGTTTCGGCTTATTCTGTACTGCTTTTCTGTTTTAAACAAAGGAACCACCTCTCCTGAACGGCAAGAACTGCGTAATTATAACATTCTACAAATACACCCGCATCGATGACCCTGAAGAGTTTCAGCCCGTTCTGCTGAACTTCTGCCTTCAGGAAGAGATCCGCGGCAAGATCTACCTCGCCAACGAGGGGATCAACGGATCGGTATCGGGTGACCGTAAAAAAGTGGAGTTGTTTAAAAAATATCTGCAGTCGTTCCCCTTCATCGGTGAAGTTGTTTTCAAAGAAGACGCCATTTCCGAAGCCTGCCACACCAAAATGTTCGTTCGAGTGAGGAAAGAGCTTGTTAACTCAGGCGCCCGGGAGATCGATCTAAGCCTCGGCGGTAAACGACTTACCCCCGAGGGGCTTCTGAAAATGTACGAGGAAGGGAAAGAGTTCGTGATAATCGATACCAGAAACTGGTACGAAAGCCGTATCGGCAGGTTCAAGAACGCTGTTACTCCCCACCTCGAGAACTTCCGCGACTGGCCGGGTTATGTTGACGAACTTTCAGATCTGAAAGACAAAACCGTGGTTACCTATTGCACGGGTGGCATCAGGTGCGAAAAAGCCTCAGCTGTTATGGTTGAAAAAGGCTTCAAAGATGTTTACCAACTCGATGGGGGAATTGTTACCTACCTCCACAAATTTCCTGATACCTACTGGGAAGGGGGAATGTTCGTCTTCGACGAGCGCAAAGTGGTCGAGGTGAACACCAGGGAAGAACTTAAACACATCGCGCACTGCGAGCACTGCGGCAAACCGACCTCGAAATACATCAACTGCCACAACCTTTCATGCGACAAGATCTTTGTCTGCTGCGAAGATTGCCGCAAGACCTGGGACTACTCATGTAGCGAAGAGTGCAAGGCATCAACCGACAGAAGGGACCGATACTACGATTAGGCCGGCACTTCTCATAATTCTTTTCTTCTGCGCTTCATTACTGCTGAACGCGCAGGACACCCTGAAGAACTTTCACCCTAACGGAAACATCGCCGAGGTGTACATCCTCAAGAACAATGTAAGGGATGGAGTAGCGAAGTATTACAGCTCCGAAGGTTTCCTGCTTAAGGAAGTTCCTTTCGTCTCGGGAAAAGTGGAGGGAGTGGTTAAAACCTTTCACCCGAACGGGATGGTGGCTGAGTCATACCAGATAGTTGAGGGGAGAAGAAACGGAAGCTATGAGAGTTACGACACCCTCGGCACACCGGTAACCACCTTGAATTTCTACAACGGTCTCATAATGAAGATCGAGCCACCAAAACTCCCCGATATCGCAGGGGATGACAGTTTGTCAGAGAAAAAATACGAGCTCGCGTCGGTAGAACTTACCGCGGAAGAAACCGCGCTTCTCGAGAAATACCGCCCCGTCATCCCTCCGGGTGACCCCGCGATCTACAGCTTCCACGACGAGCCCGCGAAGTTCCTCCGGGGTGAAGAAGAATTCTATTCCCGCCTCTTCTATCCAAGTCGCGCGATTGAAGACGAACTGGAAGGGACGGTGATCGTAAGGGCGCTTATCAACACGGATGGAAGGGTTGATTCCCTCGAAGTGATCCGGAAACTCGGTCTCGGTTGCGACGAGTCGGCGGCAATAACCGTGCAGTACACCGACTTCATCCCCTCAAAGATCAAGGGAAGAGCCGTTAACTCGTGGGTCGAGATCCCCGTTATCTTCAAGCTCCCTAAAACAGCCAACTAATCCCCTTCAAAATTGAACCTGAGCGCTTCAAGCCCTGCTTTTATCGCCGGCTCGCTGATCTCCCCTTCTATTGTATAATTGTTGAACTCCCGTCTCAGCCGGTAATTCTTCCTTAGCCCGTCGAACCGGGCACCCCTCTCTTCACCGGAAAGGAGTGAGGCGTCCCTCATCGCGGCGGTATCGTTCTCCGGCTCGTAAACGGAGGTTAATATCGTTTCAATGGTTCGCTCAAAACTCCCCTCATCCCTGAATTGAATGGTATTCTCAACCACCGGAGGGAAGTGGGGCCGCCACTTCTTTTCAACCCCAAGGAACTCACAGAAGGCATCATAAACCATCGTGGTACCGTTTATTTTCCCTTCGAGTGAGTATCCCGCCACATGAGGTGATGCGATGAATGACCTCTCCAACATCCCTTCCATGAACACCGGCTCCCCCTCCCAAACATCAATTATGGCAATTATCCCCTTCTCATCAACAACCGGAATGAATGCTTTATTATCTATAACCTCTCCCCGTGAGGCGTTGATCACGATCGCCCCGGGCTTCAGGAGATTCATGTTCGACTGATCAAGCAGATGGAAAGTGTTGTCGCTCCCTCCCCTGTTTAAGGGGGTGTGAAAAGTTACAATATCCGAGGCCAGAACTTCATCCAGCGGGGCGAAGCCGGAGGGGCCTTCGGCTCTTTCCCGGGGCGGGTCACTGATGGCCACTTCAAACCCAAAGGCCTTCGCTATCCTCTCCACCCTGCTTCCGATGTTACCACAGCCGACAATCCCGATCCGCTTCCCCCTAAGGCTGACCCCGCTCACAACAGCAGCCCGGAACATTGTCGTGAAGACATACTCGGCCACCGCGTCGGAGTTGCATCCTTTTGCTGAAGTGAAGCCGGTCCCTCGCTCAGCGAGCCAGGCCCGGTCTATGTGGTCGGTACCAATCGTGGCGGTACCTACAAACTTCACCCGGGTGCCTTCAAGAAGTTCACGGTCAACTTTGGTGATCGACCTTACTATAAGGGCATCCGCGTCCCGCAGCAGTTCATTGGTTATCTTTCTTCCGTGATGCAGCACGGTTTCGCCAAGTGTACCGAACGCTTCCGGGGCATTTTCTATGTTTTCGTCTAAAACTATCTTCATTTTCATCGATTTATGCTATTTTTAATTTGAAATTTAATGAAAAGTGGCTCCCTTGAAAAATATTTCGTTCGATCTGTTTGTTTTCATCATATTTCAAGTTAATTTTCTGTAATGGTTTTAAATTCTTCAACAGAGTAGCAACATGAATTTCGATATGATGAAACACAGCGGAATTAAAGTATTCCGCATCCACAACCCCCGGGCAACTTCGACTATTGCTCCGGAATTCAGGACGCTTTTGATCGACGAAATAAGCCTCCACCCGAACGAAACGATCGCGATCGATTTCTCGAAGGTTGACTATATCGATTCCTCCTTCATCGGCTCACTTGTGGCGGCTTACAAGGAGGCCATGACTAAAAATGTAAAAATTAAACTTTTCGGTACCCAAGAGAGGGTCGAGTCAACTTTTGAATCAACGAAGCTTTACACCTTGTTCGAGATCTATAAAAACTTTACACAGCTCAAAGCAAAACTGGAAGAATGACCCCGGGAATCAACTCCCTTAAGTTACCCGCGCTGGCAGGTAACCAGATGCAGTTCACCGAATCAGCAATGGCCATAATAGAGTCATTGCTCGGGGTGAAGACCGCCGGTCTCCCCGAAAAGTACACGGGTGAGTGCAAACTGCTTCTCCACGAACTCTTCACCAACGCGATCAACCACTCAGGAAGCCGGGATGTCGAGTTCTTGTTCCTCCTCGAAAATGACCATATCAGGATCGACATGGTGACCGAAGGGCCCGGCTTCAAAATTAAGCCGGTTAACCCTGACTGCACCCCCGGCGACTCGGTTTATGATCCTCCCTATCACGGGCTCGAAGGCTCCTCTTTTATCCTGCACCTTGATGTGGATTTCGAAGTGGTCTGCCGCGTGGAAGGAACCGCGGAGCTTACCCTCTTCAGCCGCCCGCGCGAAACGGAGATGACCGACCGGAAAAACTCGATCCCGGAACATTTCGGACTCCTGATAATAACCAGGCTCGGCTCCGGTGTAAGTTATAGAAAAAATGCCGACGGGAAAAATATTTTCAGTCTTAAACGCCCTCTTCCAACTTACTGACTTAAGAAAAAATGAAGGTATTCGCGACTTTTCACCTCCCCGGCGATCTGGCAGATAGATTCGCTCCACACGGGATCGTATATACTGAAAACACCACCGGACACCCGCTGACACGGGGTGAAATTCTGGCACTGGCGCGCGATTGTGACGGGATGATATCACTTCTTTCCGACCGTATCGATGGCGACATGATCCGCTCACTGACCAACTGCCGTGTGATTGCAAACTATGCTGTGGGATACAACAATATCGATCTGGCCGCGGCACGCGAAATGGGGATCGCCGTTACCAACACACCCGGGATTCTAACTTCCGCAACCGCTGAGATAACATTCACTCTGATCCTTGCCGCCGCCAGGAACCTGGTGCAGGGTGAGAAAATGATGAGAGCGAATGCATTTCCCGGATGGCAGCCGGAGCTCCTCCTTGGCCACGGACTCGAAGGGAAAACCCTCGGAGTTGTAGGCGCGGGAAGAATTGCCCGGAGGGTGGCAGAGATCGCCCTTGCTTTTAACATGGAAGTGATCTACCACTCCCGTTCCCCGAAGGATGATATGCCGGGGAGGTTCACGACACTTCCTGACCTGATGGCAACGGCTGATGTCATCTCGCTCCACATCCCGTTGAACGAAGCGACCTGCAACCTGATCTCCGCCTCGATGCTCAACCTTATGAAACCTTCAGCCATCATTATAAACACTGCCAGGGGTGAGGTTCTCGATGAAAAACACCTGATCGAAATGCTCAGGGCAAAAAGGATCTTCGCGGCGGGCTTCGATGTTTATGCCAACGAACCCGCGGTAAACCCTGAACTTGCAACGCTGGATAATGCCGTCCTCCTCCCCCATCTCGGAAGCGCCACCTTCGAAACCCGGAGAGCAATGGCACACCTTGCGGCAGATAATGTGATCGCCGTACTTGGCGGAGGGTCGCCTCTTACCCCCGTGTGACGGTTCAATGAGGAAATGTAAACGATTCGATAGTTTTACAAAATGTTTTTTTATAGGTGGAACAAAGAAAACATTTGTGATCATTTAACAATTTTAGTATTTTAGCATCGATATATCATACTGTTTTCCACCATCGCGGAACGGAAGCAGATTTAACCGAAATTTTATTACTTGTTGCCATGAGATTCAAAATTCAATCAAACGACCCCGGCCAGGAATTCAGGCTTCTCTCAACCCCCCTTTTCTGCGGCATTGAACCAATTCGCCCCGACGAATCGATCTTTCCCTCCGAAATTGATTACTCGCTCTTCCCAAAGAACTGTCAGCGACTCTTTGAATTGCTCGAAGCCACTGACTACAGGGATGTTGTTAATGCCCAGTATCTCACCCTCCTGAAAGACAGCAGGATCAGAAGGGTGACCATCGATCTTACCCGCGATCTGATCGCGGAACTTTTCTACGGTGAACCGGGCAAGAAGTTGATAGACCCGCCCAAGAAAACCATGATGGAAATGCTGGAGAAGTTTCCGGAAGTGATCTTCTTTGAAGGTCAACGCTACGAGATCGACTCAAAGCTTAGAGATACCCTGGAGCAACCGGTTAAAAGGTACCTCCTGAAATTCAGTACACGGAACAAGAAATACATTTCGGCCACGCCATGGCTCAAAAAGGTTTATCACCTCTATAATCTCCTGGTGTTTTTCCCCGACGAATATGTGGGAACCTTCCCGGGGCCAAAAGAAAGTCTGGCCGACTTGGCGCGATCTTTCCTCTCGATAATCAACAGCCCTGAGGGTGATCCCGCGCTCGCGAAGAATTTCAGCAAAGACCCGGTGATTGAAACCGCCATCAGGATCAAGTCGCTGGTCGAGATCCAAGACGACCGCACCCGCGATTTTATCAAATTGAGGTTTGAAGAAGGCCTCGATATGCGTACCATCGGCGATAAACATTCGATCTCATCCGAGAGGGTACGGCAGAAACTTGTCTCCTTTATCGAGGATGTAAGACACGATCTTTCCTCCCTCGAAAAACGGCTGCAACAGCACATCCTCAGTCATCTCTTGAAGTTCCCCGTGATCATCGGGAGGGAGTTCTTCCAGAACCCCGTGATGGAAGTGGATGCTTTCGTTAAGATGCTGAATACCATCTATCCGAGTATCCCATCTTACTCTAACAGGTTTTTCGTTTCCCAGAACATCTACCGGGAAGATAACCCCCTCTACACGCTCTATACCCGGTTGAGGACTTACCTGCGTGAGAAGGACGGTGTTCTGCTCACAGAATTTCTGAACGATTTCCCCGATCTCGACGGTTGGGAGAAGCTGAACATTTTCCGGCTCATCCTCGCGATCCGTTTCTTTAAAGTGATCATGAAGGATGGCAATTATATCCTTCGCGGAAGAATGAACCTCCCCGAAATGGCGGAACACACCCTCCGCAACAGCGAGAGGGCTATGAGCCTGAAAGAGATCATCGATACCGTAAGAGTGCAGTATGGCAGGGAATACATGGATCTGAAAGTGTCTCTTTGCCACATCAGAATGAACCCAAATGTGCTGCAGCTCGACAAAGATATCTTCGGCGTCGAGAAACACCTTTCGGTTGGCGGCGATGCAATGAAGAAGATACAGAAAATAGTGGCCGATTTCCTCGAAAAAGAGAAGAAAATGGTTGATGCCTCTGTGCTCTACAAATTGATCCGGACACAATTTCCACAGGTAAGGTCGAAATATGAACTTGTTCAGATACTGAGGAAATCGAAAGATGTAACCGATCTTGGCTTCTTCTGTTTCATCCACAATTCCGTGAACATGGGTGAGAGAAAGATAGTGAACGAATACCTGATAGAGATACTTAACCGGAACAACTTCGTGATGCACGGCAAGGAGCTTCTCGCCGAGATCAATAAAGACCGCATGGTATCTGTAACCGGATTCTCCAGCAAGCTGCAGAATGTCCCCTTCATCGATACTTACGGCGGTAACTTCTACGAGCTTCTCGAACACAGGGAGCAAAACCTGAAAACCCTCTCGACCGATCCCCGGTTCATCAGCAACCTCTCGATGCAGGTGATGTTCCCCGATATGCGCCTCTCACGGGTTGAAGAGGTGTTCCACGAGTTCAATACGAAAAATGTCCTTGATACAATCAAAAACAGCGACATTTTTGTAACCTACGACCACCCCTCAATGCCGGGTGAAACCCTCTTCCTCTCCAAATACTGGAAGAGAAACAAACTCTTCTATATCATCCTCGACGCGATGAACAGGCTCGTTACCATTGAAGAGCTCGACCGGATGATCAAACCCCTCGGTTACTCGGGTGATACCATCAAACGGATCAACTTCTATGCTCTGGGTGTTGATGTCTATAAAGATGTAGCCTGGATCAGAGACAAAGTGGAGGAGCCTAAAAACATCGACCGCAAAAAGCGGAAGATATGATATCCCCTTGCAAAAAAAAAGAGGCTGCCCGTTACGGAGCAGCCTCTTCTGCTTTTAAAGCCCGCGAATGCCTTTAGGCGTTGCTCTCCCACACATTGGCGAGGGTAACGATGTTCCTGACCGACATTTCCATATCCTGAACAGCTACCCACTCAGTAGCGGCGTGGAAGTTGTGTCCACCGGCGAAAAGGTTAGGGGTCGGAATGCCCATGTAGCTGAGCCTCGAACCATCTGTTCCGCCTCTTATAGCCGACTGTATCGGGGTTATATTCAGTCTTTTGAGTGACTCGAGGGCGTTGGCTTCAACTTCGGGGTGCTGATCGAGAACATTCTTCATGTTCCTGTACTGCTCTATAACCTGAAACTCGTAACGAGCGCCGGGGTAATCGTTCACAACGCTTGCCAGAAGGTTTTCGAGATACCGTTCGTAGTCTTTCAACTTCGTGTCGATAAAATCCCTGATTATGAACTTAAGAACAGTTTTCTCCTCACTGCCGTTAATGGCCACGCAGTGAACATAGCCTTCCCTTCCTTCGGTGGTCTCGGGGCAGAGGGTGTTCTTCGGAAGTGTCTCCATGAACCGGGATGCAACCCTGATCGAGTTGATCATTTTGTTCTTGGCATACCCGGGGTGAACATTCTTACCGTGGATCGTGATAACAACCGCGTCGGCGCTGAATGTTTCTGTTTCCACCTCACCACGGCTCGAACCGTCGATCGTGTAGGCATATTTCGCTCCGAAGCCCGCCACATCAAAGTGTTCGGTACCCCTTCCCACCTCTTCATCGGGTGTGAAGCATATCTTGATTGTTCCGTGTTTAACTTCCGGGTGAGCGATCAGATAAGCGAGGGCATCCATTATCTCGGCAATTCCGGCCTTGTCATCAGCGCCGAGCAGCGTTGTGCCGTCGGTGGTGATTATGTCGTAACCTTTCATCTCCTTCAGTTCGGGGTTCGATGCCACATCAATTACCTTTGAAGTGTCGCCGGGGAGAACAATGTCCTCTCCGTTATAGTTGTTGTGGATCACCGGCTTCACATCCTTGCCGCTGATCGCGGGAGATGTGTCCACATGGGCGATGAAGCCGATAACAGGCACATCCTTCTCACTGTTCGAGGGAAGCGTGGCATAAACATAACCATGCTCATCGAGGTGCGCGTCAGCCAGGCCGAGCTCCTTCAGTTCCTCAACCAAAACGCGCGAAAGATCGAGCTGCTTCTGGGTCGTGGGGAACTGTGGCGCTTCATCATCCGACTGCGTGTCAATCTTTACATACTTTAAAAAACGGTCAACTACTGTGAATTTATAGTTTGGGTCAAACATTCTTTTCTCCCGGTTATTTTTAAAAACAGACACGAATAATAGAGAAAATTTCGACGATTTTCAATTGTTTTTTCCTTCCCGTTCCTTTTTTATCTTTCGTAATGAATATATTTTTTCGTTATTCAGTGCAATATTTTATCTTTCATTCCAGGAAAATTTAATATAGGTGTAACGATGTCTGACTCAAGAAAGAAAGCAATACTCTGCATTTCGAGCTACTTTAAAGGAAGCGACTTCCTCGTTGAAGCCCACAAACTCGGATGGCGCGTTATCTTCATCACCTCCAAAAGTCTCGAGAACGAGAACTGGCCACGCGAGAGCATCGACGACCTCTACTTCATGCCCGATGTCGACAAGGAATGGAACATGCACGATCTCATTAAGGCCGTCAGTTTCCTCGCCCGCACTGTGGTGATCGACAGAATTGTAGCCCTCGACGACTTTGATGTTGAAAAGGCCGCCGCCCTCCGCGAACACCTTCGCGTTCCCGGCATGGGAGAGACCACCATGCGCTACTTCCGCGATAAATATTCGATGCGCATGAAAGCCCTCGAGAAGGGTGTGCTGGTGCCCGAGTTCGTGCATGTCCTGAATCACGACACGATCAACCGTTTCATGGCTAAAAAGGAACCACCTTACATCCTGAAGCCAAGAATGCAGGCCGGCTCGATCGGCATGAAAAAACTTGAGTCTCGCGAACACGCGTGGGAAGTGATTAACGCCCTCGGCGATGAGCAATCGAACTACCTTATGGAAAAGTTCATCCCCGGCGACATTTATCATGTCGATTCAATAATCCAGGATCACGAGATCAAATTCGCGATCGTGAGCGCCTACGGACTTCCCCCTCTCGAAGTGGCACACCAGGGAAGGGTATTCACCACCCGCACGGTACTCCGCGGAAGTGAGGATGAAAAACGCCTCCTTGAAATGAACGCCAATGTGATGAAAGACCTCGGCATGAAGACCGGCGTTAACCACACGGAATTCATTAAAGGCCACGACGGCAAGATCTACTTCCTCGAAACCTCTGCCAGGGTAGGCGGGGCCAACATAGTCGAGCTCGTAAAGGCTGCAACGGGACTTAACTTCTGGGCAGAATGGGCCAGGCTGGAAACCCTCGATGACGGCAAGAAATACAAAACCCCGAAACTTCAGAAGAACTACGCGGCACTTCTTAACTCGCTGGCGAAACAGGAGTGGCCCGATATGAACATCTTCACCGATCCCGAAGTGGTGTGGCGCCTCCACAAGCAGTACCACGCCGGGCTTGTGATCTCATCACCGAAATACGACCGGATCACCAAACTTCTGGATGAGTATGTTCAAAGGTTCTATGATGAATTCTTCCATTTCGTCCCAATGGGCGATAAAGCAGCGAATTGAGGAAACCACTGATGAAAAGATATCTTCTGGCAACGGCTCTTCTTGTAACCGTATCTTTTCTAACCGCGGGCTGCCTCGACTACACTCAGGAAGGTGAAATTAAGAGGGATGGCAGCGGGTCGATGACGGTCCGCTATTCTTTCCCTCCCGGCTCTGAAATGGGGAGAACCTACGCGCAGCGGTTCGATACGGCCACCATCCGTAAGGAAGTAACCGAAGAAGCCTACACCATCAAAAAGATCTCCACCCAAATGAAGGAGGGGGATCAATGGTCGGCTGAACTGGAGATAGAGTTCAAAAC
>Ga0116141_10002708_pt1 | contig 15091 bp, 9 predicted proteins | sample AD_UKC097_MetaG_FD_89744 | JGI IMG/M metagenome (GOLD analysis project Ga0116141, IMG submission 89744) | Active sludge microbial communities of municipal wastewater-treating anaerobic digesters from USA - AD_UKC097_MetaG | ecosystem: Engineered > Bioreactor > Anaerobic > Digestate | place: USA...
CCAAGGGATTCTTGAAGTCAAAGCCGAAGAGACCCGGATTCTCGCCGATCACTGCCGCCGAAAAGATGTAGAAGACATAGTCATAGGTCTCCTGGGGGATCTTGTGCTCCCGCAAGAGCAACCAGAAGTTGCGGTCACGAGGATTTTCCGGCATCTGGCGCAGCCGCTTGATGACGTTGCCTTCACCCCAGTTGTAGGAGGCCATCACTAGGAGACCCGAGGCCTGGGCATCGGTTCGGTAGATATCCTTCAGATATTTCGCCGCCGCCAGGGTCGCTTTTGTGAAATCATGCCGCTCATCGGCGGGGTCGTATTCCCCGAGACTTTGCAGGGGACCGGGCTGCAGGCCGTAACGCCGAGCGGTTTCCGGGATGAACTGCCACATGCCCTTGGCGCGACCGTAGCGGGTGGGGGGGCCAACGATCTCTGGCTGAAAATTGCTCTCCTGCAGGGCCAGATAGAGGAACTGAGGGGGCAGGCCCTGGTCGGTGAGCGCCCGCTGGATCGTCGGGGCATAGCCGTTTTCATGGAGTCGGCGGATGGCACGGGCCAGTCGGGGGGAGGACTGCCATTTGCGGATATAAGTCTTGACCTCCGCGGCGAATTCCTCGGGGACTTCGACCTCCGTCTCGCCAAAGACCCGTGCCATATGCAGGATCAGCTTGTCTTCGGTGTTCAACTGGACCGGGCTAGCCGCCTGGATCTTTTCCACGAAGAGGTCGTAGCGCTCCCGCATGGACGCAAGCCGCCGTTTCGATTCCGCCACCTGGGCCTTCAACTCCGCGGAGGCCTCCGCGCCGATGCTCGCCTCCAGATTGGCGATCTGTAGCTCGAGTTCCTTCATGTCATAGAAGATGTCGTTCGCGATCCGGGCGGTATGTTCCAGTTGCAGATACTGGTAGAAGGCAAAGCCGCCGACGGCGGCGAGCAGCATCAGGACGAGGCCAATCAAGCCGAGATAGACCCGGCGCTGTCGACGCTTGATGTCTTGAAATGCCTGCCGGACCATCATCGTGTGCTCGCCAGCGCCGTCAGCCTGGTTGGCACGAAAATAATGCCTGGCGACTTGCTCCAGGGGGGGGCTCTCTCGCTGTACTTGGGGCGCTCTCGGCAGGATTAGCCTGATCTTGGGTCCACCGGCGCCCAGCGCTAGGGTGGTCGTCCCTACAAGCGGGACCCGATCGATCCGCCTTCCGTCAACCAGGGTACCGTTGCTGCTGCTCAGATCTCGCGCCCACCAGCGGCCCTCCTCGTAAAAAATCGCCAGATGATGGCGGCTCACCTCGGCGTGCATGATCCGCAGACCGCAGTCCGCGCCGCGCCCGACAAGGACCGGCTGGCTGTAAGCGGTACGGCAGGTAACGCCACGGGCATCCTGGTACTCGATCTCGATCGGTTGGAGCGCTGAACCGGGCACGACCTCGGAAGGGGGGGGGATTGTCGCTTCGTTGTTAAGCATTTCTTCTCGATGAGGCTGATTGGCCGGACCATTACCGTCGCGCCCTATCCTCCACAGACTATACTAAAAATTGCCGATAGCGGATTTCCCCACAATCCATCCGTGGCCGCGCAGAGTCGGCAGCGGGAAACCTGTTCCCAGTGAATGCCGGCTGGATGTGGTTTTGCCATTCATCCCTCCTGTATGGAAGGAGTATTAGCTGTGTTACGCCGTTTCCTGATCCTGTTTGCCTTGGTCTTCTTCGTGAGTCACGCCACCGCGGATGCCATCCTGCCCAGCGGTGACCAGCCTGGAGCCCGGGACCCGACGTTACTGAAACGTTATGAGGGCAGTTTGATCATCTCTTATGAAGACAAGGCCTTCGATGAATATCTACTGCCAACCGGTTCTTTGCGCATGGATGCTGACCGTGAGCGTCGGGACGGTCATAACAACCGGTGGTTCGAACCTCTCGACGCTTTGGAACTGGAGGGGCGTAGGGTGCGCCTGGTCTACCTGATACCTGAGGGCCGATCACCCCTCGAAGTGGTGCGCAATTATCGGGACGAGGTCGAGGCCCGTGGCGGTCAGGTACTGATGGAGTGCAAACGCGAGGAATGTGGTGGTGACCCAGGGCGGTCAAGTGGAGGTGGCGGCGGCGAGATGAGCCTCGCGATGGTCCTGCGGGCCGAGGAGCAGATCGTCGATCCTCCGCTCTCCACCGGTCATTGTGCCCAGACCGAGCGCATCCAGGACCAGCGCTACCTGGCTGCGGCACTGCCCCGGGATCAGTCGCATCTCACAGTCCTTACCTATGTATTGAAAGCCAGCCACTCATGCAAGGCGTTGAACGGAAGAACAATTGCCGTGGTGGATCTGATCCAGGGAAAGGCTCGCGAGCAACGAATGGTCCAGGTGAGTGCGCCGGAGATGGCCCGAGCGATCGATACCGCTGGCCGCATCGCCCTTTACGGGATCCTGTTTGATTTCGACCAGGCGACCCTCAAACCCGAATCCGCTCCGGTACTGGCAGAGATAGCGACCCTGCTGCGCTCAGCCACGGATCTCCGGCTGCTGGTGGTGGGCCATACCGACAACGCCGGAGGCTTCGAGTACAACCGCGACCTCTCGCAACGCCGGGCGGAGGCCGTGGTGACCCGCTTGGCGCGCGATCATGGCGTCAATCCGTCCCGGCTCTTTCCGGTTGGCGTGTCTTATGCAGCGCCAGTCGCTTCGAATCAGACCGAGGAAGGGCGGGCACAAAACCGGCGTGTCGAACTGGTTCAATACTGATGCTGACGGGCGTCGGATCGCGCCACGTCTGATCGCTTCTGTATCTACATCAAGGTCATCGGATGGTTCAGTCTCTGTTGTCAAGCGGCGAGGAGGCTCCCCATGTTCCTGAAGGTACTCAGAGTGCAGTTGGGATCAGCTGGCGTGCCGAGCGTTATCCACAGGCCCCACCCGAAATCTTCCCCTGAAGCTGTCCGTCGATCGGCTTGGCCGTAGACCGGCAATAGTTTTCAGGCGCCGCTCAGGGTGCGAGGATGAGGACCTTTGTCTGGCTCGGCACCACCCGACAGCCAGGGGCGTTGGTATTATTCTGCAGCGCCATACTGGTCATGCGACTCGCCGGCATCCCCTTGATCAGGACCGAGAAGGCTCCGGTTAGATGGCGTGAGGGGCCCATCACGGTCCCCGAGGCGACCCCCGTTGCCAGGCCGGCGTTGTCGCCATTCGTCATGGGGATAGTGGTGCCCAAATTGTGCGCGGGGGTGCCCATGAACAGGATGTTAGGCACGTTGGGTACCGCCATGGGTCCCATGGCGATGTTTGGATAGGGTACCGGCACCGGGCCGGCTGGACTGGGGGTGAGACAGACATCCGGGAAGGCGGTGTCCGTGCCCATCATCTGTGCATTACCAAACATGCTTGAATCTCCTGATTGCAACTCCTAACCGAGATGGATTTGTTCGCCATCGATTTTTACCAGGCGCTGGGCGCTGGCGAGGAGGGTGTCGGACTGGAGGTGCGCCACCTGCTCGGCGCGCAATTCGAGAGAACCCGCATGGACCTGGTCCAGGTCCCGGACGGTGCGCCGCGATCGGTCGAGGCGTAGATTCAAGCTTTCGGCACTGGCCTCGATCAGGTCACCGACCAAGCGGGTGATACGCAAGGAAGCCAGGGCTTCCCGCGCGATCAGGCTCAGACGCTGGGTCACCAGGGTTAACAAGCTGGTGCTGACCCCCACCGCGGGGGCGTCCATGTTGATGCCGGTCCTTGAACCGAAGGTCAACTGGCCATCGACTCGCAGGCTCATGCCGGCGCCGCTCGCCACCTCGACCTGGGTCTCGCCAGGCAGGACCAACCGCAGTGGGGCACCGGTGGATCGCTCCAGGACGGCGATCAGGAAGGGTTCATCAGTCAACCCGACCGAGGTCAAGATCCGGTCGCCGACCTCCGGCCAGACCAGGCAACTGAGGGCGCGTCTGGCCCGCAGTTCCCCCGTCGCGGTGCCGACCCGAAACCAGGTTTGATTGTCCTCAACGGCGAGTACCTCGCCGTCCAGATGCAGCGGAAAGGGGCGCAGTCGTATTGGATGGTCAGGGCTCAAGGGATCCATATGCATCTCCGGAAATTGCTTGCCCACACAAAGACCCTAGTCTTGGGCTGACTTGGTCGGCAAGGCATTGCTCGACAGTGTTCACTCGACCGGTCGGGATCTCGGTTGAGGGCGCCAATTTTCGGCGGCGGCCTGCTCGGGGTCATCCCCAAGGGCCCGAGCACGGTCGGTGAACTGGGCCCCGCGATCATGCACCCGGTGCAGTTTGGCCCGGAAGAGCCCAGCCCCGTTGAGGTTGGCATCCTCCAGATTGGCATGGGAGAGATCGGCATAGGTCAGGTCCGCGCCACGCAAATCGGCGCCACTGAGATTGGCGGCCAAGAAATTGCCCTGGTAGAGCCTGGCCCGTAAAAAGGCGGCTCGCGGTGCCTGTGCGCCCTGCCAGATCGCCTGGGTCAGATCAGCGCCGGTAAAATCGGCTCCCTCCAGGTCCGCCTGAAGGAAGATCGCCTGGGGTGCCTGCGCCCCGGTGAAACGGGCCCCGCGCAGGCGGGCCGAGGTGAAATTGCCCTGCCGGAGGTGGGCCTGGGTGAAATCGCAATCGGTCAGATTGGCCTCGCTGAACTGGGTGAAGGAGAAGGACTGACCATGGAAGCGCTGACCCGCGAGGTTACTCTTGGTCAGGACCACGATCTCGAAACGCGCGCCGGTGAAGTTGGTCTGACGCAGGTCGCATTCGAGCAATACGGCACGCTCGAGCTGGGCTCCGCCGAAATCCATGGTGCCGCAGGCCAGATTGGCCATGACCAGCTGCTCTAGCCGTGCCTCCCGAAAGCTCAGGTTCTCCACCTGGCTATGGCTGAAGGCCGCGAAGCGGATCTGGACCCGATCGAAGACCAGGTTCCGCAGCCGGCATTCATGCCAGTTGGCATTTTCGATGTGGCAAGCGGCCAGTGAGACCGAGTCGAACTCACAGCCGTAAAAGACCGTCCCCGCCAGGCGAGCACCGTCCAAGGTGCAGGTTTTCAAACGGCAATGAGTGAACTGGCAGTCAGTCAGGTCGGCACCGGTCAAATCCAGTTGCTCGAGATCGCAGTGGTCGAGGCGCAGGGCAGCCAGGTCCGCCCCGCGCAGGTCCAACTGGGTGAGTCGCTCGCCGCTGACGACGTCGGCATCCTGGGCGCGGCGCAAAAGTTCCTCGCGCTCCATGGTCACCCTCAGCCGTCCGTGGCGGCCGGGCGATGACGGGGCCGGGTCCGAGCGCGGGTAAAGACCGCCCCCTCAAAGCGTACCTTGTCGCTGACCCTGATCCGAGCCAGATCGGACTCGTGAAGATTGGCGTGTGACAAGTCCGTTCGCGCGAGCATGGCATGCTGCAGCACCGACCCGGCCAGGTTGCAGGACCCCAGATCTGCGTCGCTTAGGTCCGCCCGCACCAGCCGGGCACCGCGAGCATCCGCCGCGTAAAATCGGCTCTCCCTCAGATCGCAGCCGCTGAAATCGCTTCCCCGTAGTTGGGCATGGCTGAAATTGGCACCTCGCAACGGTGCGTCGCGAAACGAAACCTCGTTCAGTTGGGCACTGCTGAAATCGGCCCCCTCCAAATGACAGCCTAAGGCAAAACAGCCTGCTGCCAGGCTCAGACCACGAAAACAGGCTTTGGTGGCCCGGACCCCGATGAAGGCGGCCTTGGTGATTTCTGCGTTGCTAAAGTCGACCTCGCCGAGATCACAATCCTGGAAGACCGCCTGGGCATAGTGGACCCCGGCGAAGCGACAGCCGCGCAGATCGATCTCGCGCAGCAGCACCATCGCCGTGCTGTGGGTCTCGGAGAAGTCGACCGCGAGGATCTCGGCGCCGTTCAGACGCAGGCCGTCGATACAGGCGCCGGCCAGGCTCGTGTTGCTGAGTCGGGCGCGCTCCAGGATGACCTCGGCCAGGTCCGCGCCGCGCAAATCCGAGCGCGCAATCTGGGCGGCGCCCAGGTTGGACTGGCGCAGATCGGCGCCGACCAGGCTGGTACCGACGAGCCGCGCATGAGCCAGCATGGCATGGCTCAATCTGGCCTGGTCGAGCAGGGCACCACTGAGATCGGCCCCCTCCAGCAGCGCGCCCTGCAGGTCCACGCCGCGGAGGTCCATTCGGGTCAGGTCCGCCCGGGTGAGATCCCAGCCAGCGAGTGAGCCACCGCTCGCGAGCTCGGCCTGGACGCGCGAGCGCAGTTCCGCCCGGGCTGACGGTGGGGGCGGGTCGGGCGGCACCTGGTGATGGCCCATCGCCCGATAGCCTGCCAACTGCTGTCGGTCACCCTCACGCCAGCGGGCGACGACGACGGGGTCCGCCAGCATCTGCTCCAGCTCGGCGACATTGCCGCCGGTGGCATGCCCTTCCTCGATCAGGCGAGTCAGATCGGCGATCAAGGGCTCGGCACTCGGCCGGGGCGGGCCTCGTGTCAACTCGCCGCTGATCTCGCGCTCGATTAGGGCGAAATCCCCCCCCGTTCGGGTCAGGACCTCGCGTACCTCATCCAAGGAAGCGCGTTTCTGCTGCTCCATGCGGGCGGCGAGGGCAGAGGACTCGGTCTCCATCCGCTGGCGGACTTCAATCAGATCATCGATGGTCCGAATCTTGGGCGGTTCCGCCAGGTCGATCGGTGGCCCGTGTTCATCGGGATCCAGGCCATGGGCCGCGACCAGGGCGCGTGCCTCGGCGCGCTGGCGGGCGGCGCGGCGCATGGCGCGGGCGTAGGCCGGACCCGGCTCATCCGGGGGGTTGAACAGCGACACAGCGAGATCCGCGGGCATCAGATCGTACTCGCGCAAGGCCTCCACCGCCCCCGTCTTCAGGTCGCGCCGCCGGTCACCCACGGCACGATAATGTTCGAGGGGGCGGCTCTCTCCCAGCCGTTCGACGGCGGTCAGAAGCTCAAGCACGTCCGCCGCATCGTCCTCCTCGACCTGAAGCCAACCTTGAAAGACCTGGATCAGGCGTTCCTCTTCCGGGAAGAACCAGAGCGCCTGGAGGGACATCCCGACCTCTTCGAACTGCCGCCCCCCCGCTGTGCTCCGGGTCGCGAACACCCGGGTGGCAAGCCCAGGCAAGACCCCTTCGAGGCGATCAATCTTGGGATGCATTAGGTCGAAGGCATAGGCCTCGTTGCCGCGGAACGGGCTGGATTGCTGCTGGTCCTCCGGGGCCAGGTTGAAGAAGCTGCCGTCAAGATCCCGGGCCAGACCCGGATAATCCCGATCCAGCCAAGCGGCGTCGTAGGTGCCGCGCTTGGCGGCCCGAGTTGCCCAGCCAGCATCCAGTGGTCCGAAACCCGCCGGCCGACCGACTCCGCCCGGGCCTGTCTGGGGCTGATCGGGGAATTCGACCCGCGGCAGCAGGCGCATGCGAATACCGTCAACTTCGCTGTCACTCCGACCTATACCCACGGGGTTGGCGGGGAAATCAGCCCCGCCATAGGTCTGGGTCCAGTCGAGCGGCAACCGCTCGAAGGGATGTGGAGTCGAGGGACGATCACCATCCCAGAAGCGCGGACCCCAAACGACCAACTCCTTGCTCAAATTGCCAATCTGGGCGCGCACTCGACAGGCCCAGGGCCGTGTTAGACGGGTGTAGGCCGTCGCCCCAACGAGGTATTCCGCCAGAGGACGCGGATAGCCCTCCTCTAGGGGACCTTGAGCCTCGGGGCGACTCGCCCAGAAGGGCCAGAGCGCCTGCTCGGTCAGGAGCCGACCCGGACGGCCCAGGGTGGAGAAGAGCAGAACCGAAACCCCGAGCATGAAGCGCCCCCCATGCTCGAAGGGACGGGTTACCAGAGAGGCGGACAGCGGCTTGACGCAGCGCATTTCAAGCTATTGGGCTACATCAGGATCTTCAAGGTCGCCATATCGATGCCAGTGGCCTCGGACATAAGGTGTAGGGCAAATTTCTGATCATTCAGGCTCCCGGCACTGAGATCCGCAGCGACCTGTTCGTATTTCAGGCCGACGGCGGAATTGACTGATCCAACTACCTCAGCCTTGATACCAGTCCCCTCGTTCACGCTGCCGTTGAAAGCGAGTTTAAGCCCATAAGCCTCTTTGATGGTTCCGCCCGATTGGTCGAATTGAAAGTCAATTACTCGGTTTCCGCCCGGCGCAATAATGGTCATACCCCCTGCGGCATTGATCGTGAAGGGACCGCCCGATGTCAGGCTGACGCTGCCGCCAACGGACTGGGACAGGTTGCCACCGACGGACTGGGACAGGCTGCCGCCGACGTTTTGTGCCAGGCTGCCGCCGATCGTGTCCGTGCGACTGGCCCCGACGGTGACTGACTCGGTCGCACCGACCTTGAGCGTCCGGCTCGCGCCGATCTGGACCGATTCGTTTGCCCCAACGCTCTCGGTACGGTTGACACCGATGCTGATATCTTCGTTGATGCCGACGGTTTCGGTACGGTTCCCAGCGATGTCGATCTTCTCGTTCCCGCCAACGGACTCGGTCCGGTCGTTGCCGATCGTCGTGGTCTCGTCGTTGTCGATATTCTTGGTGCGGTCGTGTCCTACCCAGTGTGACTCGTCGGCCTCGACCTCGATGGTCTGGTTGCGTTCAGCATGCAACAGCAACTCCTCCTCGCCGCTTTTGTCCTCCATGCGGATTTCGTTACTGTTGGCGCCACTGCCGCCCTTGCTGCTGCGACTCTTGATGCCGCTCTGAGTCTGGTTGGCGGGCAAGTCGTAAGGCGGCATGCAATCGCCGTTATAGACCCGACCGGTGATCAAGGGTCGATCCGGATCGCCCTCCAGGAAGCTCACCACCACCTCCTGGCCGATCCGCGGGAGGGCTACCGCCCCCCAGTTTTTGCCCGCCCAGGGGTGAGAGACCCGCACCCAGCAGGAGCTATTCTCGTCCTCCTTGCCGTAGCGGTCCCAATGGAACTGCACTTTCACTCGCCCGTACTTGTCGGTCCAGATCTCCTCGCCGGACTTGCCAACCACGATAGCGGTCTGGGGTCCCTGAACGACGGGCTTGGGCGTCCTACAAGGTGGCCGGTAGGGCACTCGGGCGTCGATCGCCGTCAAGTTACAGCGATAGATGGGGCCTTCCCCGGGCTCGGCATCGACCGAACCGAAGTCGTCCGATTGCAGCCGATAATCGGCGGATACGATCAGATATTCCCGATTCTGATCAGCACGCGGATACTCTTTCAAGGTGAAAAGTCCGCCACAGGTCAGGCCGCGCGAATTGCCGGCCGCCCGGGCGACCTCGTGATCGGCCTGACGCTCTTCAAGTCGGATGCGGGCATAGCCGTCTCCCACCGAGTTGTCCGTGTAGTCATCCAGGAAGTCGAAGATCTCCTCCTCGGCCAAGGCATGTTCCTTGGGTGCGCTGCTGCGGGTGAGCAGATCCTTGCGCGGCGCGGTGAAATCGAAGGCCGTGTGCGCGAAGACCCCGGGGCGAACCTCGTGGGCCACACTCCAGTCGTCGATGCGCTCTTGATCGGGCATTGGCTCCTGACCGGGTGGATAGAAGACGACCTCTTCGTAGCCCGGCGCAGGTGTGTGGGCACTATAGCTGTCGGCCAGTATCAGGGTGTGCTGGCCGTCCCTATGTTCGTGGAAGTAATAAATACCCTCGTGCTCGAGCAGGCGCTGAATGAAATGCAGATCGGTCTCGCGGTATTGGACACAATAGGTCCACTGCCGATAGGTCCCGGACAGGCGCTCCTCGAAATCGCTGAAGCCATGGTCGCGGAAGATCGCCTTGACGATGTCCGGGACCGTCTTGTCCTGAAAGATCCGACAGTCGGCGGTGCGCGACAGAAACCAGAGCCATGGCACTAGGTTGGCGCGGTAGCAGGCATAGGTCCCATCGAAGCCAATGTAGGAGAAGCGGTTAAAGTTACCGTTGAAAAACCGGTGCTCCCCCGATAGCAGTAGCAATGCCACCGTGGCCGGCGTACCTAGCAGGTCGTCCGCGCGGATATCGATCTTTTCACTGAGGAGGACAAGCTCGTACTCGAACGCGGCGCTGAGGTGCTCCTCGGCAGTCATGCTCGCCAGAAGCAGCGTTTCCGATCCGAGCACGGTATTGACCGAGATTGTCCGTGTGGCTTGACTGGCGGGCATGACGTGGCCTTGTGCGAAGCTAATGTCAGTATAGTCGGTGAATTTGGCAGAGGGTGCCAACGGTCCAAGGATCGATTGTTAGGACCGGGGATATTCTCAGCTTGTGGATCATCCCCCTGGCTAACGATTTGGTCGTTGCGCCAGAACCAGCCATCCGGCTACTGGCTCCCCGCCCTCGGCGCGCAAGATCTCGCGGTCCAGCTTGAGAACGTCAAGCCCTGCCCGCTTCAACACGGTTTCCAGGTAGGCTCTGGAATGAGCGTAGCGGCCGTGATGTTGCAAGTGGTAATCGCCTGGCTCACCGTCCCCCAGGCCCTCCACCGTAAAGCACAGTAAGCCGCCGGGCAGGAGGGTACCAGCGGCTGCTCCCATCGCCTCATCGAGCACCCCGAAGTACACCAGTGTATCCACCGACACGACGAGATGATAGCTAGCGGGGTGTTGCCGCATATATCCGGTCAGCTCGGCCTGGTGCAGATCATCGTACAGGTCGCGCCGGTGCGCTTTGGCCAGCATCCCATGCGATAAGTCGACCCCGACCAGCTTGCTCGCGAAGGGTTTGAGCAGCGGCGCGCACAACCCGGTCCCGCAGCCGGCATCCAGCACCTGGAGGTCTACCGCGGCCGCACCCAGGCGGTCCGAGACCGCCATCGCCACCAGATGGGGGGCGCGGTATTCGAGCTTGGCGAGTCGGGAGTCGAAGGTATTGGCAAAGGCATCGAAGACAAATTGGACATAAGCGTCGGATGCGCGCGGCGGGACACCTTGCCCGGTACATGCGGCGAGATGATGGAGCGCACTCGGATTGTCGGGCTCGTCGGCCAGCCATTCCCGATAAACCTTGGCGGCCTCATCGAACCGTCTCGATTTGCAGTAGGCATAACCCAGCATCTCGCGCGAGGGGGCACTAAGTGGGTCGTGGACCAGCGCTTCGCATGCCTGTGCGACCGACTCCTCGATCCGACCGATCTGCAAGAACAGGCGAGCCAGATTGTTTCGCGCGATGTTGAAATCTGGAGCAAGCTCCAGGGCGCGCAGCAGACTGCGCTCCGCTTCTTCGTACCTCCCGAGCGCTTTGCATAGCACTGCTAAGTTGTTGAGCGCATCCGGACGGTCTGGGTCCAGGGCAAGCGCCTCGCGGTATTCCCGCTCAGCGTCCTCGAAGCGCTCGTTGTCGAGCAACAGATTACCCAGGTTGCTGCGAAATCCAGGACGGTCAGGCGCCAAAACGACGGAATGGGTCATGAGGCGGATCGCATCAGCGTCGCTGCCCTGCTCGTGTGCCAGGATGCCGAGGAAATGCAGCGCATCGGCGTGGTTTGGAGCTAACTCGATCACGCGCATGTAGATTTCGAATGCGTCTTCCCGATGTCCCGTACGGTGCAGGCCGGTCGCGAGACGCATGGCCTCGTCGATGGACAGTGGCCGGCGCGGGTCGAAGTTCAGATCGTCTTGGGGGGTGTCCATGGGAGATGCGAAGCTCTCGCTCATGTGGCTAGGTGTCAATAGATGCAGATGCGCCTCGTTCCCCATCACGTCCTACGGTCACATTTCATATGCAATCTGTTCGGTAAATCGGAAGCCGTCGCCAGGAAAAACGAACGGTAATGGACCGGTCGGGGTGTAGAACCCGATGATGTAGAGTTTTCCACCTTTACTGAAGCCTCCACCAGGGGGATTACAACCGGACTTCAGGTAGTAGTAGTACGAGTTTTCCAGAAAGACTTGTGTCCACCCTTTCACTGACTCCCAGTCTTGGAAATAGCCCGTGAGATCGTAACGATTGATGGAGCCCTCCTTGGTCACGCTTAAGCCGGCGACAACCTCGCTGCCGTTGGCGAAAGAAATAGGGGACATGATGCAGTTGTCTCGGGTAAAAGTGCGCTTATTCGGGGGCAGACTATTAATACTCTTCTTATTATGCTTCAGCTGGATATTCCACTCCGCTGAAGTCTGGGGAGGTTTGGCCTTACCGCTAAAGATGCCCTCGAGCCAAACGTATTTCACTTTTGGTGCTGCCGTAATGCGGGAACCCAAAAGCTTATGAATTTTCTTAAGACCTGGACCCGCGCCGAGGTTGCAACAGCGGAACTCAAGGCGCTCGATTCGAGCTTTACGTACGTCTCTTATCAGGTTCAGAAGGTCGTCAACCTGACTTTCACTAGTGAAGAGTTTCTTTCCCAGTTTGTCTGTCGTCCCTACGAGCTTGCCGCGGGCACCACTTAAGTTGTCGCCCGCGTCTAGCAATCTATCGAGCATGTCTCCGGTTAGAGTGCTAGAGTGATTGGGAGCTGCAGGGATCAATAAACCATCCGGCGATCCATGGCAGGCGATGAGGAATTGCTTCTCGCCAACGGCAACTTGGGTCTTCAGGGCGTTCAGCAAATCAGCTAACGAGTTCATGGTGACGCGCTTTATCCTTTTCCCTTCAATCAGAATTTGATCGCCGTTATAGCCAACATCCGTCGAGAACATTTGGTAAAACTTGGCCGCGAAGTCAAATCCTGGGGACATAATGAGAGTGAGTATGTTGATCATCTTTTATCCTCATGATTAAAATTAGCATTTTAGATGCTTGCTTAAAATAAGGTTTTGGAACAACGCCCAACTTGACGTGTTCAGATTACTGAGCCTGCAAATTACCTCGGACTCAGATGGCGTGCGCTAGATCTTTGAGGCTTCGTTGGGCAAGTTATTCTCCCCAGCCCGGTTCGTCGTAATTAATAAATTGACCCGGAACACCTGAATTAAATGGCTCTGACCACTTTAACCTTTTGCAATAGCCTTGCGCGAAAAGGTGGTGGTGAAAGGCTTCGTGGCCGCCACTGGCATCGAAGTAAGTGAGTACCTCAATTGTCGAAACCATAGCTGAAGCCCCCCTCCTTTACCTCTATCCTTACCCGCTTGATGGTTGCGCTTTGCATGGCACGATTCAGAAATTCCCTGCTGATCGCAGGCAGGACCGTATTGGTGAGTATGGCATCCACCACCCGTGCCCCGCTTTCGACCTCAGCGCAACGTCTGGCGATCAGTGCGACGACCGACTCGTCGTAAGTCAGGGTCGTGCGGTGATTCTCGCTAATCCGACGCACGATGCGGTCGAGCTGAAGGCGAATGATCAGGCCCAGGATCTCATCGCTCAGGGGGTAATAGGGAATGGTCACCACGCGCCCCAGGAGCGCGGGCGGGAAGGTCTTCAGAAACGGCGTCCGCAGCGCCAGCGCCAGGCCTTCGACATCCGGCAGCAACTCTGGGTCCTTGCACAGGCCCATGATGAGATCGGTGCCCACATTGGTGGTGAGCAGGATCACGGTATTGTGGAAGTCGATATAGCGCCCCTCGGCATCCTCCATCCAGCCCTTGTCGAAGACCTGGAAGAAGATCTCATGCACGTCGGGGTGGGCCTTCTCCACCTCGTCAAGCAGCACCACACTGTAGGGCTTGCGGCGGACTGCCTCGGTCAGCAGGCCGCCCTCGCCGTAGCCGACATAGCCGGGCGGGGCGCCCTTGAGGGTGGAGACGGTGTGGGCTTCCTGGAATTCACTCATGTTGATGGTGATGATGTTCTGCTCGCCACCGTAGAGCGCTTCGCCGAGCGCCAGTCCGGTCTCGGTCTTGCCCACCCCGGACGGGCCGGCGAGCAGGAAGACGCCGATGGGCTTGTTGGGATTGTCGAGCCGGGCGCGTGTGGTCTGGATGCGGGAGGCGATCATCTCCAAGGCATGCCGCTGACCGATGACCCTTTTGTTGAGCGTCTCGGCCAGGTCGAGGACGGCCTGGATCTCGTTCTTGACCATGCGCCCGACCGGGATGCCGGTCCAGTCAGCGACGACGGAGGCGACCGCCTGGGCATCGACGCTGGGGAGGATCAAGGGACGTTCGCCCTGCACCGACTGCAGCTCAGTCTGAAGGTCGCGCAGACTGGCGAGCGCCGCGGCGCGTTCGCGCTCGTCCAAGGGCGCCGGGGCGGGCGTGGGGGCTGTGGCGCTGGCCGCGGGATCAGGCCGGTTAGCTGGCTCAGGCGCGGGCATCAGGGCGACGGCTGTGGCTGCCTGTTCCAGGGCGCTCCCCGTGCCCTCCACTGGGGCAATCTGGCCCCGTAGGCGCGCCCGCAGGTCCAGGATTTGCTGAACCAGGGCCTTTTCGGAGTCCCATCGGGCGCTGAGCTCGGCCAGGCGCCCTTGCTCGGCGGCGAGCTTCACGCTGGCCAAGCGCTCGCGTTCGGCGGTGTCCACCCCCACCGCGCACTCTCGGCCGATGATGGTGAGCTCGGTCGTAAGGCCCTCGATCCGACGCCGACAATCCTCGACCTCCGCGGGCTCGGCGGTCTGACTGATCGCGACCCGGGCGCAGGCGGTATCGAGCAGGCTGACCGCCTTGTCCGGCAGTTGCCGCGCCGGGATATAGCGATGGGAGAGCCGCACCGCCGCCTCCAGGCCTTCGTCGAGCAACTGGACCCGGTGATGTTTTTCGAGGGTGGAGGCGATGCCGCGCGCCATGAGGATCGCCTTCTCCTCGCTCGGCTCGTCCACCTGCACGACCTGGAAGCGGCGGGTCAGCGCCGGGTCCTTCTCGATATATTTCTTGTACTCACTCCAGGTGGTGGCCGCGACCGTGCGCAAGGTGCCGCGGGCGAGGGCGGGTTTGAGCAGATTGGCCGCATCGCCCGTGCCCGCGGCCCCGCCGGCGCCGATCAGGGTGTGGGCCTCGTCGATGAAGAGGATGATGGGCTTGGGCGAGGCCTGGACCTCCTCGATCACTTGGCGCAGCCGGTTTTCGAACTCACCTTTCATGCTGGCGCCGGCCTGGAGCAAGCCCACGTCCAGGGTCCGCAGGCTCACGCCCTTCAAGGGTGGGGGCACTTCACCGGCCGCGATGCGCTGGGCGAAGCCTTCGACGACGGCGGTCTTGCCGACCCCTGCCTCGCCGGTCAGGATGGGGTTGTTCTGACGGCGGCGCATCAGGATGTCGA
>Ga0116141_10002709_pt1 | contig 15090 bp, 7 predicted proteins | sample AD_UKC097_MetaG_FD_89744 | JGI IMG/M metagenome (GOLD analysis project Ga0116141, IMG submission 89744) | Active sludge microbial communities of municipal wastewater-treating anaerobic digesters from USA - AD_UKC097_MetaG | ecosystem: Engineered > Bioreactor > Anaerobic > Digestate | place: USA...
GCCGCTGGCGGCCTTCCGTGCCGAGTTCATGGGTGCCAACTTCGGCGTGCCCTGCGAGTTCCTCGTCTACGAGAAGCCGCCCACCTGGACCTTCGACCACGCTCTGGCGTTCACCCTGCTCCACGACGTGCGGGTGCGCCCCGGCGGCGTGAACGCGACGCTCGAGCGCATGTCGCCCATTTGGGAGGTCCAGCACCGTTTCGGAGTCCAGAGTGCCGAGTGGCACCCCTACTGGAGTAACGCGGGCTTGGTGAAAGCTCAGCCCGCCTCGGTGCTCGTGAGCTTCTACCTGAGTCGGGCCGGGAGCACGCCGGGCCCCGGAGCGCTGCTGGTCATCTCCAATCTTTCGGCCACGGAGGCCGTCGAGGCGCAGGTGGTGCTGGACCTCGCCGCGCTGGGCCTGACGGGCGATTTGAAGGCGACCGACGCACTGACGGGCGAACACCTGGCTTCTGGGGGCGGGAAGCTGACAGTGCCTGTCTCGCCGGTGCGTATGCGGATGGTAGAAGTCCAGGCGGATGCCGGAAGATCGCAATAACGGGGATCCCTCAGATCATCCCAATGGAGAATAGAAAGGACAACCGAGGAATCGAAGAGAGTCCCCACAGGCGAGCGGGGTCGGATTTGGGGCGATGGCATAGACGAGGATCCCAGGCTTTGCGGCTGAAGTGACAGAGCAGATCTGAACTCTTGGAGTAAGAGGAACACATATGGAATGTGCACGACATGCGATGGTGGTGAGAGCGCTGTTGTTGGGACTGGTGATCCCTACCTCCGCTGAGCGGATACTGGCGTCAGTTGCGACGGCATTGCCCCAGGCCGCGAGCGAGATCCCGCTTTACCCTGGTGCGGCTCCGGGCTCGGAGAAGTGGGACTGGTCGGAGCGGTCCGTCACCACCCCGACGGGTCTGCCGATGGTGCAGGATGTCGTCCGACCCGTGTTGCTGTACTATCCAGCCGACCGGGACAAGGCCGTGGGCACGGCTATGATCGTCGCGCCGGGGGGCGGGTTCCGGACGCTCATGATGAGTTACGAGGGGGTGGACATCGCCAGTCGGCTCAACGCCATGGGAGTCGATGCCTTCGTACTGAAATACCGGCTCCTGTATACCGGCCCTGGTGCCCCGAGCGGGCCGGCAAGTGGGGCATCCGAGGCGGGGCGACCCAAGACTTTCAGCCTGGCCGGGGGCTACAAGGCCCAGACGGGCCAGGACCTGATCGCACTGGCGGTGGACGACGGCCGGCAGGCGGTGCGGCTCGTGCGCGAGCGGGCGGGCGAGCTCGGGGTGCGGCCCGACCGGATCGGGATGATGGGGTTCTCCGCCGGCGGTCTCGTGACGTCGGAAGCCCTCTTTGGCCCGGCGGCGACGCGCCCGGACTTCGCAGCGGTCATTTATGGCGTAGGGGAGATCAGGGAGACACCAAGCCCGGCGCCGCCCCTGTTCCTGGCGGTCGCGGCCGACGACGCGCTGGCAGTCGATCGGACAGTCGAGCAGTTCACGGCCTATCGCAAGGGCAAAGGGTCGGCCGAGCTCCACGTGTTCCAGATGGGAGCGCACGGCTTCGTCAACAAGGGGGGCGGCGCCGACCACTTCATGGATCGTCTGGAAGAATGGCTCGTGGTTAACAGGTTATTGGCAAAGTCGCCGGCCGCCATTCGGCTGGCGCCGAAACCCCTTGACGACATGACGGATCGCCGCGCACGATCTCAGCCCACCGTGCCTTCAAACTATACGGAAATGCCATTTGTCGAAACAGCGCCCGAGCCCGCGCTGACACCCGAAGAGAAGCAGCGTGGATACGTGTTGTTCCAGCGTCCTATCATGGAGCCGGTATATCCAAATACCAAGCCTCTCGCCCAGGAGCGTCTGGAACAGCTTGTGGCTTTCGCCACCCCAGGAGAGTTCGAGCCGCTGACATTGAGCGTCTATCCGGTCCGCGAACTGCAGAATCTCAAAGTGCGGTGCTCGTCGTTGACCTGCGAGGCCGGCGTGATTCCTGTCGCCGCGATCACGGTGCGGCTGGTCACGTACTGGAACGTCGGCTATCCGCGCTATACCTCCCGGTCCACGTACCGGCGCACGCCCGAACTCTTGGAGCCTGTCAGCGTGCACTCGTCTCCGCGCGGGGAGTGTCAGCGGTATTGGATCCAGGTTCATGTGCCCGACGGCACGAAACCGGGCTTGTACCGAGGAACCGTATCCGTCTGGGACGACGACTTCGAACAGGCCGTGGAGATCCCCGTGTCACTACGAGTCCTGGCGTTCAAGCTGCAAAAGGACCCCGCCAAGCACTACTCGGCCTACTACTACGTGCGGAACCGGACGCAGTATGGGGGCAAACCCGAGTCGCTTGTTCAGAAAGCCACTGCCAACGAGTACCGCGCGATGGTCGCGTACGGCCTGGATATGACGCCGACCCTGTCTCTTCGCAGCGATGACGGTAAGACAGTCCAGTTGCCCTACGCGGACGAACTCGATCGGATGCTCAAGGCCGGGCTGACCGGACCAGTCCCGGTCACGGCTGACGGCGTCATTGGACGTTTCTACCGTGAGACGACTCCGGGCGGCCAGCAGGGCTCGCACTGGAATATCAGCCAGTTGCCCCCACCGGAGTTCTACGAGAGGATCACTGCCGCGTTCGAGGCTTTTGAGAGCGAACGCAAGACGAAAGGATGGCCGGAATTCATCTGCTGTCCCATCGACGAGGTCGGTGCCGAAAGAAAGGAGTTCGGCGCCCAGGTCTACGCGGCGGTGAAGGCAGCGGGGATTCGTACGTATGCGACGAAAGACCCCACCGGCGCCGATGCGGCTGTCTATCGGCCCTATATCGACATCTGGTGTTCACAACCCTATTCGGTTCCCTATGAGAAGATCATAGCTCAAAGCCGCTACGAGTACTGGTGCTATCCGAACCACAATGCCGGGGAGATCAAAGACCGCCTGGTGATGTGCAAGGGCGGGAGGATGACGTACGGTTTCGGCTTCTGGCGCAGCGGCTACACCACGCTGATTCCGTGGAACTGGAACTGGACGCCGGGTAGCGATCAGTTTGACTATCTGCGCGGCTCGCAGTCGGGGTGCGGCCAGAGGATCGACGAGGACGGCGAAGTGATCCGGGCCGTCTACTGGGAATGCTTTCGGGAAGGCGTCGACGACGCCCGCTATATCTACACCTTGCAGCAAGCTGTCTTTCAGCGCGAGGGCTCACCCGATGCCCAGTGCCTTCGGGCCGTCGCCGATGCCCGCAAGCTTCTCCAGGACACCTGGGGCGCCATTCACGTCCAGCAGAAATATCTGGCGGACGGCATGTGGCCTTCGGAGGAATTCAACACCCGCCGCTGGCTCCTGGCCCAGGCAACGAGCGAGCTGTTGCAGTATCCGGCGGTCAAGACAGGCAGCGCGCCGTCTGTTCTGGTGACGAACACCTCGCCGCGGCCGGCCCAAGTGGAAACGTCGAGCATTGACAGCGCGCTGCAGGCCGGGAACGTCCGGTCGACTGACCTGGGTGGAGACTTCGCCGCGTGGTCCAACGGCACTAAGGAAGGCAAGATTGAAATCACCCCTGTGGCGGACCGCCCGGAGCGAAAAGAGCTGTGCTGGCGGGTCCACATCGACCATGAGGTGGATGGCGGCGAAGGCGGCAAATATCCCGTCGGATGGCCCCGGATCGCCCGATCCTTCCGAGAGGGTGAGCTGGACTTCAGTGACTACGATTATCTGTCCCTGCTGATCCGTGTCGATTCCAGTCGCGATGAGGTGGCCGACGACTCGACGCGACTGGGATTATCCCTCCGCTCGCACAGTACGCCCCAGCGTCTCTTTGATACGCAAATGGACTTGGGAGATCGTCAGCGTCAGTGGGTTCCCCTGCGTTTTGCACTGCGCGAGCTGATCGACCGGGCGGGCGCGGGTCTGACCCCGTGGCGTTCGGTCTCCAACCTCCAGTTGTTCTTGGCCGAGAGCGATTATGCCCACGGCACGGATCTGGCCTTTGAAATCAGGGATATCGAACTTCTGCGCTTCACATCCCCGGTGATCCAGCGTGTGGATGTCCCGGCATATGTCATGCTCCCGCGCGAGCGGTTGGCGGTTTCGTTTGACATCGCGGGAACTCGATCCGTTCAACCGGGTAGTCACACCGCCACGCTATCGCTGGCATCCGATGACGGTCGCACGCGCATGCAGCAGCAACAGGACCTCGCCAATGAACATGTCGTCATACTCGATACATCCACTCTCGTTCCTGGGCGCTACCACATGGATCTGGCGATTATCGCCGCGGACGGCACCAGGTGCGCGCAGGAAAGGCGACGCCTCAAAGCCATTGCCGGGCCATTAGCCCCTTAGCCGCAGGTAATGGCGGGGCGGGGCAACACGCGCCTGTCGAACGGCGGTGGAACCGCCGTGTAGCTGCTCGCTGGTTGCGAACGCTCGCGAAGAAGGATGGCATGCCGGACAGGATGTCTGCGTCAAGCGGCGATTGGACCATCTCGCGGCGGTCGGACTCCCAACAAACGTTTCTTGAGAAAGGGTGTAGGGTGAGCAAATTCATCGGCACGTAACTTGCGACGGTTCCGGCTGTTAGCCTGAGAATCGGCGAGAAACACGTGGGCTGTGAGTGGAGGGCAAGGGGCATGTAGCCTCTGGAGCGAATCGCAATTTGGCATCTGCACGGGCGTTTGGTCTTCGCGGCCAGCCTGATCCTCTGGCGGTCATTCAGGAGGATACGTGTGTCCTTTTCCTGCTGCTCCTTCAGGATTCGGACCTGTTCCTTGAGGTAGTCGATGGCCTTCCAGAGTTCTTTGTCGACGCAGTAGGCCAGGCACGTCACGAGTGCAAGCCAGAGGTTCTCTTTTATAGTTGCGACAGGCTAACAGACCAAGGTACAGCAGGCAATGGCTTCTGTCTGGTCGGAGCGCAAGGTCCGTTGATATAAGCACTTATGATCGGATAACGATTGCACCCTACGCGATCTTCCGAGCAGGCGCGCCGCGTCAGTTCACGGCGTCTTCGGGGATGTAGAAGATGCCTCGGCTGCCGACGCCGTCCGGATAGGGGGGAACGCCTTCGGGAGTCAGCGGGATCCGTATGGGGAGGGTCTTATCGGGGGAATAGGTCGATACGTGGCCGTCCACGTAGGCGGCGCGAAGCTTCACATTCGGCATACTCTCGTTTGGATCGCCCTCGACCGACCAGCAGGATGCGGCGAGCCAGGTCTCCTCGACCACCTTCGCGCCGGGCAGCTTCTCACAGCTTGCGAAGGCGCCGGGCGTTTGCCAGTTGCCGTAGCCGAAGTAGTCGGTGAGCAGAAGCGTGCTCTGCACGCCGCCGGCCGCCGGACCGCCGGGACCCCGAAACAGCGTTCGCGGCCCGCCGAGATAACCGGTGTAGTTCCAGTACAGGCAGAACGTCCCATCGACCGGGTCGGACACGACCGGGGTGTCCGGGTTGTCCCACGCATCGCCCGCGTCCCAGGACTCCTGGGCATATTTGTAGAGCCGCGGGGCACTCGGACAGTACATCGTCTTGCCGTCGGCGATGTAGTCGCGCAGGTAGGCGCTCATGGAACGGTGGACTTGCGGCGTTCGTTTGTCTTTGCCTGTGATGACGATCGGATCATACCAGCTCCATCTGTCATCGAATCCGACCGTTGCGACGGAGCTTGGGTAGCGGTCGTTGTTCTCCGCGGCGAAGAGGTTCAGAGCCGTGCTGATCTGGCGCTGGTTCTTCATCCCCAGCAGCGCGGTTGCCTGACGCCTGACCAGATGAAGTGCGGGAACGAGGATGCCCATCAACAGCGAGATAATGGAAATGACGACGAGCAACTCGACAAGCGTAAAAGCAGCGCGAGGGTTCCCGCCGCGCGAATGCGCACCCGAATACCCCTTCACCCCACACGCTCCGATCGAGATGGGTTGACATCTCGTACGGATGGCCATTTCCTCCGATCCAAAAAGCCTTTTCTGGCCTGCCGGACCGAAGACCCCAATGCAAAACGTCGTGTTTCTGAGGTCCTTTGACCGGCTAACCAACTATTATATGACCCTGCCGATCCAATTGCAAGAACAATACGTCCAGTGAATCGGCGTTGTGCGTCAATTTAGCCAAGCCCCCCAAAAACGCTACAGATGGTAGATAGCGGCGTCACCGCCACCATTTATTGAGTATCAAAGAGCAAATGACACCTCGGGAGGGGAGAATGCCGCCCGAAATGTGAAAAAAGGGGAGAGCAGTCGGGCCGGCCGGCCGAACCCGCCAGCCGTACGTCTGCTCTCCCTCCACCCCCCAACCGGCACGAGGGCCGGCCTCTGAATCCCACCACCACCGGGGTCCCCCGGCACACAGCCGTGTGTGAGCGGGCACAGACCCCGTTCGTGTCCGCGCGAATCATAGCGGCCAGAACTCCTCGGTCCTGCGGAATCACCCTCGGCTCGAGGCCCTCTGCGGCAGTCCATCGCGCCAGGGCCTCCTGTTCCGAAGCCAAGTTCATTCTCCGATCCTTTCGATCCTTCCGCCCCACGGCGGTGGGGCCATGTTCGCGTTATCCCTAAGCCCGGGCAAAGCCCACGTTACGGGCACTGGGGCCCGCTGCTCTTGCTGGCGCAGATTGTACCGCCGTAGGCGCCCATATTGACTCGGTTGCCGTTGGGGACCTGCTCACATCGCGGATACTCGGACGGGTCGCCCTTATCTATGCAGGGGCTCATCGTGGTCGCGCCGTCGTATACCCACTCGTCGCTCTGCGCCACATAACGACCGTACGGCGACCGCAGGTGGTAGTCCCCGCCCGCGGCATCTGCGAACAGCGGATTGCTGTTGATGTTGCCTGTGCCTTTGCTCTCGCTCGTTCGCTCGATGCAGCTATAGCTGGCGTTGCACTGGAACAGGTCTCCATCGACGTTGTCCCAGAGAATGCAGTTGACGATCGTGGGTTTTGCCCCGCTATAGGCGACGATCCCGAACTTGTTGTCCACGATTGTCAGGTTCTTCAGCGTGGGGGAGGCCCCGTTACAGAAGATGCCGCCTTGCGCGCAACCCACAATGACGAAGTTGGCGAGCACGCTGCCGGAATCCTCGTACTTCTGGAAAGAAAACGCATAGGCCGTGGAGGCAGTGATTACCGCCGCGTCGGCCGCGCTCTGCACGGTGATCGCCTTGCCTTCAAATGAGACATCCTCCACGTACTGTCCCGGCCACACGAGGATGGTGTCCCCATCGGCGGCGGCGTCGACGGCCGCCCCGATGGTTGCGAACGCCCGGGACGGACTCAGGCCGTTGTTCCAGTCGCGGCCGGCTTTCACATTGACGTGGTAGACTGTCCGTGCGGCGCTCTTGCTGGCTTCGCCGGTCCCGCCGTAGGCGCCCATGTTGATCCGGTCGCCGTTCAACGGCGGCTCGTACTCGGCGGAATCCCACGGGTCGCCGGCGTTGATACAAGGACTGCACGCACTGTCGTTGACCCACGCGCCGGTCTGTGGATTGTAGTGTCCGCCTGTCGATTTCAGATGATAGTCCGAGCTCCAGGGTGAGACGAACAGTGGATCGCTGGAGATGTTGCCCGTGCCGGAGTAGCCGCCCTGGATGTCCGAGTACGTCACGGGGTATGAATCCACTGCGTTGATGATTGTCAAGGCCGTCCCGTCGTTGCCCCAGACGATGCTGTTGGAGATCGTGATGTCGGCGCCGTTGGAGTTGACGCCGCCGGCGCCGGAGCTGCCCAGGGCGTATGTCAGTCCGTTCTGGGCGATGGTGCAATTGACGACGCCGACGGTGCATCGCCAGCTCGATGCCGTCACGGAGGGCAGTGCCGCGGTCGTTCGCTCCGCGAAGATGCCCGCGCCGGCGTCCGCCAGATTGTCGGAGAAGACGCAGTTTCTAAACGTGACATATGACCCCTCGCCGCCGCAGTAGGCGCCGCCGCCTTGGAGTGGGCCGGAAGCGAGATTGTCACTGATCGTGCAACCGGCGACGGCCGCGGAACTGTGCAGAATGTACAGGCCCGCACCCTGGCTGTTGGAGTAGGCGCGATTGCCCTCGATTACGGAATTGATGATCGCGGCGTCGGATTCCCCGACGAGAGCGATCCCGGCCCCCCGGCCGCCCGTGCCGGCGGAGCCCAGCCCGCCCGCCAGACACTCCCGGATCGTGCAGTTGAGAATGGTGGGTCCGGCGCCGACGCAACCGATGCCGCCGCCGAGCTCGGCGCGGCAATCCTCGATGACGCAGCCGGTAATCGTCGGGCTGCTGAACTCGCAGTAGATCCCGCCCCCGATCGGGTGCGACGGGCTCTGGGTCCAGCGGAGAGGATCAGCGGGGATCGTGTCTCCGTAGACGCGTCCGCGTTTGATGGTGAAGCCGGAGAGCATGGAATCGGACGTTTCCCCCTGATGGAAGTAGAATCCCCGGCGGGACGACGTCGTCGGAGCCCCGCAGTCGATGATCGTTTTCGACGCGCCGTCCACGCTGCGGACCGTGATTCGCTTGCCGCGAAAATCGATGTCCCCCGCATAGGTGCCCGCCGACACGACGACGACATCGCCCGTTCGAGCGGCGTCGATGGCCTGCTGGATCGTGCTGTAATCCGCGGGGACGCGAATCGTCGCCGGGGGAGTGGCGAGGGAGACCTGGACGTTGTCGATCGTGGCCCGGGAGCCGTTGAACACAACATAACACCTGCCCCTGTCGGAGGCGATGGAGATCGTGTTGCGTCCGGCCCGCAGATACTGCTGCTCGGACCAGGTCATCCCGTCGGATGAGATCGAGCAGTACAGCTCGCCCGGATTTGGGTACTGAGACACGGTTGCGTTGCAGGGGAAATCGACATCCACCGTGAGAGTGCCCGTGATGATCCTGTGGGTGTACGTCGTTGTCACGGGCAGGCAGTAGCCCAGGCGAGCCGGCCGGTCCCCATACGCCATGAACAGCAATTCCCTGCCCGTCCCGGATTCGAGGTATTTCAGATAGGGTTCCGGAAGAGGGTTGGCGCCAAGGGTCCAGAACGTCGAGTGCAGATAGGCGTCGGTTTCAGCCTTGTCCGAGGAAAAGTCGTCCGAATAGCCGTACGTCCAGTCCGCCCGGGCCGCCGGCGCCAGTAGCATCAGGGCGATCAGAGAAACCCACGCGAACTTGATCATCGTCTTGTGATTCATCGAGACTGTCATAAAACTGGGTTCTTAAGTGGGCAGGCGCCTGCCAAAAACCGCCGCGAAACAACCAGCAACTATTCAGTTGCCAATAAGCTTGTTAGAGCAAAACCTCATTCAGAAGTTCCTTGGTCTGATAAAGACCCCGGGGCTGGGGACTGCCGGCGTGATACCCCGCGCCGGCGGGCCCCCGAACAACCGGAGAGCCCCGGAGTCTTCGTTCTTGGTATCTTCGTCCGTGCTGATCTGACTATCGGACATGTCGGGCATCGACTCCACGCCCGAGTGGGGCGCATGAGCCTGGACCGGGACGACATCCATGTCGTTCGCCGGCAGAGCATCCGATGACTCTGCGGCGGCCTCCTCCTTGACGGCCCTATCCTCCGACACAGTGGAACGAAGATACGACGACCTCACGGACGTGCTCGCGATCCCACGAACACAACCGGTCCCCGACAGGGGAGACTCGATCGGAGTGTCTCTCGTCGAGCATCCCAGCCTCGGGTTGTTCCGGGTACTACGGGCCCCGTCCATGGCTATAGTGATCCAGGGATAGGGGACTACCTCCGAGCCCCTGTTCCCGGTCTGAACGCTCTCGCGGTCCGGGAGATTCCCCGGCACGCACACACGGCCCTCGGCAGCCGCCGCCTGGAACCACGGAGCGGGTCGTTCCGCCTCGATGGTCCCCTGGGCGTTCCGGCGCCACACCCCCTTGGCCTCCTGTCCTGCCGACAAGATCACGCGTGCGCTCGTGGGAATCCCGTTGATTTCATCCCGATACGCGAAATTTCGGGCCGTCCCGATTGTCGCCCGTTTATCGGAACCCTCCATCGGGACGCCCTTCCAAACAGTCCTCGGCGAAGCTACTGCACACATTGTACTTGCTGGTGAAACCACACTGGGCCTCTTCTGTGTTATTCTCGGTTCTGTGCGGACATACTGTGTCCGTTCGTGCAACGAGCCTCTGTGCACTCGGCCCGAACTTCGGCCTGGTTATTGGCCGCCCAAGGTCCCGTTCGCGAGCCGGACGAGCCAGAGGATGCCGGCGTCCTTCCGATAGGTCACCCTCGCGGTGCGGGTCGCCGGGGCGGCAAACTCGCTGTTGTTGACGGACACGTCCGAGAGGTACTCGAATTCGAGCGCACCGGCCGGAACGTTGTCCACGGTGAAGTCGATTCTGCGGACGAGGTCCGCTTCGATATCGATCGTATAGAGAAGCTTCGTATTGTCGGTCGTCACGGTGACCTGGGCCTCTCGGCCGCCGGCCATCAGTTGGGTCTCGAATCGGGCCCTCTGCTCGGCCGCATCCCGGCGGACCGTGTCGATCGCGTGCAGACCCATCCAGGGCCGCGACAACCCACTGAAGAAGCAGCCCTGACGGTACTTGTACGGGAACTCACCCTCCGAGTTCCGCAGCGTGGCCACCGAGCCGCCGTCGACGACGGTGAGGTCGCCAACCGTCAGCCGCAGCCAGGCAGTGTACTGCTTGCTGGTCGCGTAGACGAACGGGAGGCGGCCCGTACCGGCCACGTCCAATCCGGCAACCTTGCCTCGAATGCGGAAATACGTCCAGCCCCGCCGGTGCATTGCGTCGCGGTTGTCCACGATGCGGGCGTCCGTCGGCCAATCGCTCCGGAAGTAGTCGGCATCGAGCACGTTGGCGCTGGAGATCGTCCACGGGGCATCGGCTTGCTCATCCTCCGTCGTTCGCTCGACCACCGCAAGCAGCCCCCGCCCACCCCTGGTGGATATCGGCTGGATGTCGTTGCGGATACCCTCGACCTGCGCCATGAAACCTCTCATCTCCGGGCCATCCGTCGGGAGCTTGAACACGCTGAGATCGTCGAGCAGCATACGGTGGTTGTTGATATAGACTGTCCCGGCCCGATAGCTGTAGTTCGCTTCGGGGCCCTGGAGTACGCGGGACGTAGCGTTGCGGGACTGCGCCCGCAGCATCATCGGGCCTTCCGGACCATCCGGGAAGTAGTACCAGTACTGCTCGTGCCCGTGGGCGGCCGTCGTGTACGGACTGACGACTCGGGCGCCGCCCGTGAGCGGATTCACTGCCGGGTTGACCGATGGCTTCGGTCCGGAGGTCGTCACCACAGTCCCGACGGTCAGAGCGCCGACGGCCGCGACGGACACGATTCCCGTCGTGCTTGCCGCCACAGTCGCCACACTGGCCGCCAGACCCGCCTTCAGGGCCGCCGCCGGGACGGTGAGCTGGGCCGCCGCCGCTTTGCTCGGAGCGGTCATCTTGCCGAACACGATCAAGGCCGTCAGGAGCGACCCTTTGCTGAATCCGTTGCTCAGGAGTTCCTTCTGAAGCGCTTTCTTGGCCCGTACGAAGAGCATCCGCGTGCTGAATTCGCTGCAACCCATGGACTCGGCGATCTCGCTGTAGGCCATGCCGTCATAGCAGCGCATCACCAGGACCGCCTTGTGACGGGTTCGCAGCTTCTGCATGGCGTTCGAAACGATATTCTTGAGTTCGTCGCCGACGAGGCCTTCGAATCCTTCTTCGCGTTCCCGCATGGTCCCCCGGCGTCTCTCTTCAGAGGCTGCCGCGTGCTTCATGGCCTTCTCCGTTCGGTAGTGCCGGTGCAACTTGTTGGTCGCGATTCCGTACAGCCACGGCCAGAACCGGTCGGTCTTCTGTAGCTTGCCAAGTATCTTGCACATCTCGAGTAGACTCTCCTGAACAATTTCCTGCGTCAGATCATCCTTCTGGGTAACACGGTAGACATAAATCCTCAGCCGCTCCCTGGCGATCCGAGCGAGGTTGTTGAGGCTCTGTCGATCCCCCCGTTGAGCCCGTTCCACCAGCTCAATCTCATTCACTTGCCTGTCCACAGCGGACTGTGTTGTCTGGTTCATGGTCATCATTGTGTAGATAGGTGCCGCATGGGACCTGTTTCGTAACGTATTTTTCGGCGGGCGGCCGCGAAATTTTGCCCCGTCGGCCGTACAGACGCTACAACCGTTCCCGCCGCACCTGGCCGCCGTAACCCTCGGTTCTCACGGGGCTTGCGGAAGTGCCGGCGAATGAACAGGTGCTGCCCCAATACTACGTGCCGACGGGCGTCTCGGCTCGCCCTGCAAACGGCATTATACCATATTCGCGCAACGAATTCCCACCTAAAGCGAGGGGAGCGACGCGCCGATACACCCCCATATTAACCTGTCATTCTCTGGAAGGGGCCGAAGAATGTCTGAGTCTGTCAGTCCCACTTTGTCGGACGTGATGAACACTCCTGCCAAGGTCATTACCATTCGCTGCGGCGACAGTGTCCGGGAAGCCGCCGCCAGGATGCTTTCACATAATGTGGGTTGTCTGATCGTCAACGACGATCAGGACGGTTTCGTCGGGCTGATCACCGAGCGGGACATCGCGCACCATGTGGCCGTCAACTCTGAATCCGGCGCAGGTATCCCCGTCGGCCAGATCATGACCGACCGCGTCGTCTCCTGTCCCCCGGACATCGCCACCAGCGAGGCCAGACGGATCATGATGGCGCATCGGATCCGGCACCTGCCCCTCGTGGAAAACGGCAAAGTCGTCGGCATCCTCTCGGCGCGTGACATCATCTCCCAACAGCTCCTCGAGGACCGGGCCGCCGCGGAAGAGGTGGCCATGCTCTCGAAGTGCCTCAAGAGCATCGATCTCAGCGAGGCCGCCGAGATCGTCGCCGCCGAGGCGCCAAAACTGTTCAACGCCCGCAATTCAGTCCTGTGCCTGTATCCGGCGGGGGACCGCACGTGCGAGCCGGAGCTCATCAGCTCCAATCGCTGTCCCTGCGTCGGCGGACACCTCATGGGCCCGCAGTGCGTCGACAGCGGTTCGGCCTCGGAGGGCTACTGCGAAACCGAAGTCCCCGCCGAGTGCGGCAAGTGCGGGGGCAAGGCGCCGCGGATGGTCATTCCCCTCGACATCGTCGGCCTGCCAGAAGCGGCCACCGGCAAGGAAAAGCGGCTCTCCGGCTACTTGTGCATGTGCGGCTTGCCCGAGGCGAGCGTCGCGAATGAGGAACTGATCCAGTACAAGGCCAAGCTGACGCGGGAGATCCTCGTTGCCCACCTCACCAACGCGACACGATATCAGCAGGCGAGACTGACGTCCCTGACCGACTCCCTGACCGGCGTCGGATCGAGGAAGCTGCTCGAGGAAAAGCTGTACGAGGAATGCGACCGGGCCAAGCGGTACAAGCGGTCGTTCTCCGTGGCGATCATCGATCTCGACCACTTCAAGATGATCAACGACGCCCTGGGACATGTCACGGGCGATGAGGCGATCCGCAAACTCGCCCAGTGTGTCAAGCGGGAGAAGCGGGGCCCCGACGTGCTGACCCGCTACGGCGGAGACGAGTTCGTCATGCTGTTGCCCGAAACCAAGGCGCCGGACGCCGCCGTGCTGCTCGAACGCGTGCGGGCCCGCGTGCGGGAGATCCGCTTCGACCAGGGGATGGGTCTGTCCATCAGTTGCGGGATTGCCGAGTGCCTCCTGGAAGCGGACGAATCCCCAGACGACGTGATGCGCCGGGCCGACGTGGCCCTGTACGAGGCGAAGAACGCCGGCCGAAACTGCGTCAAGCTCTGGTGCGAGGACATGGCTCGGCTCCTCAGCGCCAGCGATATCGAGATCGAGAGGGTCAAGAGACTCCAACGGCGGATCATGGGCCTCTCGGAGAAGGCGGAGAAGGTGTTTATGGAGAGTATCTGGAGCCTCGTCCAGGCCCTCGAAGCGAAGGACACGTACGCTCGCAAGCATTCCGAGAATGTCACGGCCTACTCGGTCGAGATCGCCCGCACGATGGATCTCGGGCCTAAATACGTCGATCTGATCCAACGCTCGGCGATGATTCACGACATCGGCAAGATCGGCATCCCCGACGCCGTCCTGTTCAAGCCCGACCACCTCACCGGTCGTGAGCGGCGGGTGATCGAGCAGCATCCGTTGATCGCCGTGCGCATCCTCGAAAAGATGAGCTTCCTGGAGACCGAGATCTCCATCGTTCGGCACCACCACGAGAAGTGGAACGGACAAGGCTATCCCGACGGCCTGGCCCGGACTGCGATCCCGCTGGGTGCTCGCATCATCGCCGTCGCGGACACCTTCGACGCCCTGACGTCGAATCGGGCCTACCATGCCTCGCGTCCAATCGCCGACGCGATTGCCATGTTGAAAGACTCCTCCGGCTACGAGTTCGATCCCACCGTCGTGATCGCGATGGTCTCGTGGATCGACGCCGTCACCAGGCGACTCGGCACTTCCATGAAGGGGCTCACGGTCGGTGATCTGCTTGCGACCTGCGAGGCTCTGCGCGAGGAGCAGGAGCCCGTGCTTGTTCTCGACGCTGCGGACGAGCAGGGGCAGATGCAGACGCCCGCGGATAGCTCCGTTCCCATCCGCATGTGACCCGCCTCTTTGCGGCACGGATCACGAGCCGTGATTTGCAGAATTTGTACCCAGCCTGCGATTGCGGTATAATCCTCCTGTTTGTCTCTTCTACAGGAGAAAGCTATGGCTCTCGATGAATTGGAAAAAGGCAGATCGGGCCTGTATTCTTCAACGAAGTCTCTTGGTTCGATTTCAATGCGACGCAGGGAATTCTTCGGCCTGACCACCGCAGGCATCGCCGGCGGCGTGCTGGACCTGAACGCATCGTCATCCGCGGCAATCGACCGGGGAGGCTGGAACCCGAGGAAGCCGCTGAACTGCACGGGCCGGACGCTCGTCATCCAGCCGGTTCTCATGTACCGCGTCGCCGAGAGAAGGCCCGCCACCTCGTGGAAATCGTGGGGCGGCGTCCAGACCGACGAGGCCGCCGCGGCGGAGATGCAGAAGATCACAACGGAACTGGCGACGCTGTGCTCGCAGGCCCCGTTCCCGCTCAAGGCCCTGCCGGTGGCGGCGGTCAAGTCGCCCGCCGAGGCTGCCAGGGTCC
>Ga0116141_10002718_pt1 | contig 15071 bp, 10 predicted proteins | sample AD_UKC097_MetaG_FD_89744 | JGI IMG/M metagenome (GOLD analysis project Ga0116141, IMG submission 89744) | Active sludge microbial communities of municipal wastewater-treating anaerobic digesters from USA - AD_UKC097_MetaG | ecosystem: Engineered > Bioreactor > Anaerobic > Digestate | place: USA...
ATAACTTTCTTGTCTTTATTCCAGTTCGGAGTCGCAGATGTCTGTGCATCAGTTTGCTCTTTACCGGATAAAGATGATAACAATGTAAAAAGAAGGATGATTAAAGTGATTGTTATTGTTTTATTTTTCAAGCGCCCTCTCTATTTTTTTACTAACACAAGATATTCGTTATGTTTTTTAATGACTTCCAGTATGAGCTTTCTGAATTGGGGATAGTTTTCAACAGATATTTCAGTACAGTTTTTCATAAATACACTTTTTATTGCGACATTATTTTCATCAATAATTGTGCTTGTCCTGATAATTGAAAAACAGTCATTTGATATTGATATATCGTTAGGCATTGATTCCACGGCAAACCCTTCGGGTATTTCAAATTTAACATTGATTTCATATAAACTCGGGATTCCTGTCCAGAGAGGAAGCTTCCGTTTTTCCAGTGTTATAATTGATGCATTTACTATCTGCTCAGGCATGCTTACAGTCATTTTACCACCCGAAACAGAAACAAGATTCGTAACATCTGCAGAAAAACTTATATTAAACGGCGCTGTTATATCTTCAATATCGCTATGTTCATATTTGTCAAGCACCCCTCCTTTGAAAAGGGAATTTGCTATTCTCTGGAACATTTTCTGTCCGACATCCTTTGTCCTTAGAGTCTGCCTGAAATAAGAAGATGTTCCGCCTCTCATTGATATTGAATCATTAACCTTCAGGATGCCTTCAGATGAAAGATTGTAAACCCTGTCGTGTTTCTGGAAATTAAGTTCCGGAGACTGATAAGGTATCTCAATGAACTCATATTTCCCTGTTCCAATGTCAAGTTTTAATGCTGTTGCCCCTGATCATCCTCCCTTAAACTTCCTATCTCAAGCAGGTCAACTGTCGGGTCCATGAAAAACCCACTCTCAACGCCTTCCTGAGAAGGAACATAGACTATTGCGTGATTGAACTGTTGGTTTGGAATGGTCTTCTGGAGTGTTCCTGCATTTCTGGTTCTAACAATAACATAATCAGCTTTTATGTTAAGCTCTTTTGCAAGTTGTATAAAAAGGATCGCCTTGTCTTTACAGTCACCGTATCCTCTTTCAAGCGTTTGTGCGGCCGTATGCGGTTTTACCCCTGCGATCGTATTTTCATATTCCTGTTGATATCTGATATCCTGTGCAACAAATTCAAAAATTTTATTTATTTTTCCGATAACAGATTGTTCTCCCTCAACTATTTTTACCGCTTTATCTCTGATCTCTTTTGCTGAAACGAAGGCATCCTTCAGAAGCGCCCTTTCCCAGTTGACATATTTGTCCCAGCTTTCAGAGGTGCTTACCGTCACAGTTTCAAGAAAATTATTCAGCGGGGGAGAATTCGGCTCATAATTCAGAGGTTCAATGTTCCTGGCGATAAATCTGTGTACTATAAGGTCGTTCAATTTTTCAAAAACCTGTTCCGTTCTACTGCCTGTAATATCAATGTTGAGCTTCGTTCCTTCAGGATATATAAGGTTCCATTCAGAGTATATTACATGTTTCATAGGACTTTGAACATACCATTGTCCGACAAAATCATTTTCCAGAAATACCGGTGCCGGTTTATAATGAATGTACTGGATAACTGTAAAATCTCCTTTTTTGAGTTGCCTGAACCTTATATCAAAACTTGAAACTGAACTTGCCTCACTTTTCTCAAAATTGCTGTTGACCGAATAAGTTTTCAGGATCCTTTTTCTTCCATCATACGGCAAATATGAGTTTATCAGGGAATCTCTGCCAGCATCATTCAGAGCCCTGCTCACTTCAGTGATGTACCACTTACTGCTTCCGTCACTGTTTATTCTGCACACCGCATGGTCGTAAACAAGAAGTGTTTCAGCTCCGTCATCAGCAACAAAATCAATAGAATTTTTAATTATTTCCATTATTTTTGCATCATCAGGAACATACTTTTCAGATTCATCCTTTTCCTCTATCTTCAAATATGATATCCTTTCGGAAATGTAGCTGTTCTTCGGATCGAGCTGATGTGCCTTTTCCCATGATGCAAGAGCTTGCGGAATTTTATTTTGTTCATAGAAAAGATCACCCTCCTTAATATGTATCTTGGAATTATCAGGGTTAATATTCTTAATTATTTCAAGCTGATGCAATGCATTGTCAATGTCTTTTGATGAACGGTAAAATTCAAAAAGATCGAAATATGCGCGAATGTTATACGGAGACAGGTCAATAATTCTTTCAAGGAAATACAACGCTGAAGAACTGGACCTTTTTTCTCTTGATATGTGAAAAAGTTCTTCGTTTAAAGAAACATCTCCCGGAAAAAGTTTGAGTGCTTTTCTATATATTCTTTCTGCATCTTCTTTGTAATTTAAACGATTCGTCGATGCTGCCAGAAGCTTTAACAAGCTGGGGCTGTCAGGTTCGATTTCAAGTGCCTTCCGGAGAATTCTTCTGGAATCTTCATGCCAGCCCTTTGATTGAAAAAGGCCTGCCTGGCTTTTTAAAGCTTCGACAGATGAAGGGTTCGATTCAAGAGCTTTTTTATAATCTTCCTCGGCACTTTCCTTTTGTCCTTTCTTTGCAAAGAACCGTCCCCTCATTATTAGAAACGACGCCAGTTCTGAAGAAGAATGGGTGATCGCACCGTTTAAAAGATCAATATACTTCCCTTCCTCTCCAGCCACATTAAGTGCTTTCGCCATATACAGCATTATGAAAGGGTTGTAAGGAGCTTTCTCAAATGCCGTTCTTATGTAATTCATTGAATATTTCTCATATCCCTTGAAATTCAGGATCAATCCTTTATACAAGGTTTCCTTCAAATCTTCAGAAACCGGTTCTTTTTCGGAATAAGGAAAAATAATTTGTGACTCAAAGGTCTTTTTTCCGGGATCTTTCGGGAAATTATGCAAGGCAACTAAATCAGTACTCTCTTTTTCTGATATTTCAGTTATTCTGGCGCCTACCGACCACACATCGCTTTTCTGACATGTTTTAAAAAGTATTGTGTTTTCGCCTTTGAAAAGCTTAACTTTAACCCTGACATTGTCATAACCGAAATGACTTATGTTCTCTTCTGCAAACACAATTGATCCGTTAACCCAGACCTTTATTGCATCACTTGTAGAAACATTCAGGATCACATCTTTATCAACAGGAGAAAAAATATTCGCAAGCATATATGCCAGAGAATCATTCGATGGCGAAACAAAGCTGTCAAAAGGAACAAAGCCCTTGTGCCCGTTAAATCTTATCTTTCTCCAGCCGACATTAACAACTTTTCCCTTATATGTTTTTTTTATATCCAGCTCTTTTTCCGGACCATATTCGTCATAGAATCCTTTCCCATTATCATTGTCAAAACCGCCTATGATCCACCAGTTTCTAATAAAACCGTTGCTGTCGGTTTCGAATGCCGCTTTTTCGGGAATTCCTTCAAGAAGATAATAATGCGTCAGAATATTTCTTGAAAGTTGTTTTACATTGTCATCTTTGCTGTTTGAAACGAGGATTTCGAGAGTTCTTATGAAAACCTTTCTTTCATTGGCAGTAAGATTCATTGAAAAAACAAGCTCCAGCATGAGCGGAATATTCCTGTTTTCCGAATCCAATACCGATCTTATAAGATGTGAGAATGCTTTTCCTTTTTCAGATTTGAGCATTGCGTTAAAAGCCGCAATTTCGTTAAGTTCTCCATTTTCAGGATATTTCACCAGTAATTCCTTAACAGATGATTCAAGTCCTTTTAAATTGTAATCAGCACTGAATGCTTTGTTCACAACAGGAATTATCTCATCTCCTCTGCTCGCAGATTTGACCGCTATACTTATTTCATTAAGGTCCGAGCTTCCTGATGTTGCGCAGGAAAAACTTAAAACTGCGAATAAAATCCAAATAAATGATCTGTGCATTTTTCCTCTGATATATAGGTAAACTTTTTTATTCTTCATCAAATCCTGAAGGTTCTGCTCCGGAATCACTTTCATTAATGTCATTCTCTGATTCAGCCACATCGTCAGTAGATTCCTCTTCATTTTCAGGCACCGGAAGCTGTCTGGCAAGTTTGCCGTAATGCCACATTCCGTAAAGGATGGAGCCGTTTTTACCAGTCAGTTTTCCAAGTCCGTGATAAACACCGTCCAGAAATGTTCCCTTATACACATCACCGTTTGTCTTTTTCATAACACCTTCACCGGTAAACTTTTCCATTTTTATTGAGCCGGTGTATTCATCTCCGTTTGCAAAGGTATATTTCCCTTTTCCGTGCATGGCATTTGCAAGAAATGTCCCGTCATAAACATCACCGTTATTCTTCTTCAGTACACCTTTTCCCTCTCTTTTTCCGTCAATGAAATCACCTTCATAATAATTTTCATTTTTGTATCTCATTTTCCCTTTGCCGGTCATCTTGTCATTTTTAAAATCACCTTCATATTCAGCTCCGCTCGGGAAAAGCATCACCCCTTTTCCCTGCCTGATCCCTTTTGCAAACGAACCTCTGTATTCCCGTTCATCAGAAAATCTGTAAACACCTTCACCATGCATAAGATCATCGTGGAACTGTCCTTCATACCTTGCTCCGCTTGTAAGGAAAAGTGTCCCCGTCCCTTCTCTCAGTCCATTCCTGAACTCTCCGATATATTTTGTTCCATCTACAAGAATGTGTTCACCGTATCCGTTATAAACACCGTTTTCAAACATTCCTTTATATCTTTCCCCTGTGGCATAAATATATTCTCCCTCACCATGCTTCCTGTTATTTTTAAAACCGCCTATATACTTGTCGCCATTTTCCAGATTGTGAATGCCCACATCATTGATCTCATCTTTTTTCTCTTTTTCAGTCTGCCCGTCCTGTCCTTTCATCTGAGACTGCTTGCTTTTTACATAAACTTCTTCCGTTTTACAGGAAACTGCAAAAAACATAATCATCAGCAGAAAAATAAAAAAAACTCTCATTTTCTCCTCCGGCAAAAACAAACAACACACACAAAATCGAACTGCACAAAAATGTATCAGAAAACAGTTGCTAAATCAATAGCACTGAACTTTCAGAATACCAGCTTAAAATCTACAATGTCCATAAATGAACAATTGAACAAATGTTCAAGCAATTGTTTGAACTCCTTGACAAAACTGGGGTTTCGGATAATCTTTAAAAGTTTTAAACGATTTGTTTTGAGGTTTTATGAAATATTTTGCAGTAATTATCTTAATTTTCTGGTCATGTGCGGCTTGCAATTCAAATGATCAGAAAAATGATACTGACAGTTTTGCCATCAACGATGCGGAAATAGACGCTGATTCTGTAAAAAAGGATACTGATTAACTGATTCCGGTCACGACAATGATGCTGATATTCAGGATAAAGATGTTTATGGGAACGATGATGATGGGGATCACTGGCCGCCGAAGGATGATAAGGAGCTGCCCGATCTGGCAGATGATCCATATGCCACATTCTATTCTGATTATGATAAGAATATTGCTTACGAGTATTACGAAGATTTTGATGTTGTTGCTCAAGATCTGGACGAAGTAAGAAAGATATATCTACGGACCGAGAAGTCCTAGAACATTTGTTCTTGGCATAAAAGGTGAGATATGAAATATAAACAACCAAAATTCCCATATTAATTTTTAAACTTGCAACATCTTTTTATTTTCAATACAATCAGCTGCTTAAGAGATTGTTGTCGGGAGATAATTATGAAAAGACTTTTGTTGATGGCAATTCTGTTTACTTTTATTTCGTGCAGTCTTGAAAAGTTTGAAAGACCTGAAACGGCAAGTGAAGAAGATACAACCGATAATACAGATCTTGAACATGATTTAACTGACGATCCTTTTCTTCCTGACTCCGATATTGAAGCTGATGATGAATATACTGCTGAAATTGAAGGAGTTGTATGCACGGGTCAGACGAAGTGCTATGATGACAACACGGAAATTGAATGTCCAAATGAAAATAGCAATTATTACGGACAGGATGGACAATATAGCACGGATAATTTATGTGTAAGTAAGAGTTTTTCGATAAAAGATAACGGTTCGGGGCCTGTTGCCATTGACAACAACACACACCTTGAGTGGCAGCAAATGTTTTATTTAAGAAAATATGAATGGGATCAGGCAGTTGAAAACTGTAAAGACCTGAATTACGGTGGTTTCGATGACTGGCGACTCCCAACCTATGAAGAGCTTTGGACAATCATTGATCTTGGAGCAGAAGAGTCTCCGGCAATTAACACCGATGTTTTTCCCTTTACACCTGCAGATTCTTTCTGGACATCTTCGGAAGATCCACTTGACAATGAAATCGGGTGGACAGTCGATTTTATTTATGGAGGTACTAGAGAGCGATACAAAAACAGCAGTCATTATGCACGATGTGTTAGAGGTCCCAAACTTTCACTCAATAATAATTTTTCAAATAAAACAATCAGAAACGACCGCATTATAGTCGATTCAACAGTAAATCTTATATGGACAGACACTCAGTTTACCAATAAAAACTGGAAAACGGCATTGATGACATGCGAGAGTTTAAACTACGGAGGAAAAGCTAACTGGCGTCTGCCTAACATAAGTGAGCTTAAAACTCTTGTTAACATAACAAAACAAGATCCTGCATCTGATATGTCAGGAATAACTTCTCAAAAACTCTGGTCATCTACAACGGATTCCATGTACTATGATTTTTATGGATTGACTGTTGATTTTGAAAGGGGAACCATCGAAGGAACAGTCAAGACAGAAAATGCCGATGTATTATGTGTAACAGGTGAGAACGACACAAACAACAGGACTTGTTTTTCAGACAAAGGATGTCCGGAAGAAAGAAGCTGTATCGGCGGCAAGTGTGCTCTTCCAGATTCATTTATTTCAAAATGGACAACAACCTATGACGGATATTCAGATGAAAACAGTATAAAACTTCCTCTGGTTGATAACGGCACATACAATTTTACTGTTTACTGGGGAGACGGAACAGAAAATAAAATCACAAAATGGAACGACCCTGCGTTATTACACCGTTATAACAAAAAAGGGACTTACTCCATTGTCATTGAAGGTGATATCTCCGGCTGGCAGTTTTGTAATTTCAATGAAACAGAGGAAAAATGTGAAAACAGTGATTCCGGAAAAATCACAGAAATAATTCAATGGGGAACATTTTCCTTCGGTAAAACAGAATTTCAATTTTCCGGTTGCTACAATCTTGAAATTAAAGCAGCAGATTTGCCGGATTTAAGTGAAACAGAGAGTCTGAGAGGTGCATTTCAAGACTGTTACATACTTGTCGGAACTGATTTTTTCAAAAATTTGAATGTTTCCGGTATTAAAAACATGGGCGATATGTTTAATAACGCCAGAATTTTCAATCAGGACATTTCCGGCTGGAATGTTTCCAAAGTTACAGATATGAACAGCATGTTTAAGGGGGCCGTCTCTTTTAATCAGGATATTTCCGGCTGGGATGTATCAAATGTAGCCGACATGGGACATCTTTTCAGCGGAGCAAAAATGTTTGATCATGACATAACCGGCTGGAATGTTTCCAAAGTAACGAATATGAGCGGAATGTTTAACGGTCATGAATCTTTTAATCAGAATATTTCCGGCTGGAATGTTTCCAAAGTTACAGACATGAACAGCATGTTTAAGGGGGCTGTCTCTTTTAATCAGGATATTTCCGGCTGGGATGTGTCAAATGTAACCGACATGAGTTTTCTTTTCAATGGTGCAATCTCATTTAAAGGTGACTTAACAACTTGGAATGTTTCAAATGTAGTAAATATGTACAAAATGTTTTCTCATGCTTATTCTTTTGATCAGGATATTTCCGGCTGGAATGTTTCGAATGTAAAATATATGCAGGAAATGTTCTACAACACCACTCTTTCAACTGCGAACTACGATGCTCTGCTTAATGGCTGGAGCAAACTTATCCTTCAAAACAGTGTTGAATTTCATGGTGGGAACTCCAAATACAGTTCCTCTGGTGAAACAGCAAGAGCTAAGATAATAAGCGATTTTAACTGGACAATAACTGATGGCGGTTTGACAGAATAACTCTCACTTTGAAAAAATGATCTTACCCTGTGCCCATTCGGCTGTGACTTCTTCTCCGTCGGATTTATAGAGAGTGCCGACTCCGTGAGGAGCTCCGTCCTTTATTTCTCCATCATACTTATCACCGTTGGGCCATGTGATAACGCCCGGCCCGTTAAGTTTTCCCAGAACAGCTTCACCTGTGTACACTCTGCCGTCGGTTGCAAATTTATATGTCCCCTGTCCGTGGAAAAGGTCTTTTTTAAAATCACCTGTGTATTCGTCTCCATTTGAAAAAACAATTGCCCCCTTTCCCTGTTTTGCACCATTAAAAAAGTCACCTTCATAAACTGTTCCGTCAGCAAGTGTAAGCTTCCCTTTTCCGGTACGGTGGTCTTTTAAATAGTCGCCTTCATAAACAGAACCGTTATTGAATTTCATCACACCTTTTCCTTCTCTCTTTCCGTTGATGAAAGTTCCTTTATATTCACCAATGTTTTTATAGAAATATGTCCCTTCTCCGTCAATAATGTCATAATAAAAAGTTCCTTTATACCAGTTTCCGTTCCTGAAAATTATTTCACCGAAACCATGTTTTTTCCCTTCACTGAAATCCCCTTTATAAACCGTTCCGTCTTTATAGGTGAATGTTCCCGCTCCATCCATTTCATCATTTTTGAAAATTCCCTTGTATCTGTTCCCGTTTCTGTAAAGATATTCACCTTCTCCTTCCATTTTTCCCTTCCTGAAGCCCCCGATATATGTATCTCCATTTATCAGAACATGTCTTCCATGATCCACTATCGGGTCTTCTTTATTCTCCGGCTCGACTTTTTTTATCTTCATACTTTCAAGTTCAGCCATTTTCTCGGTATCGGGCTTTTCTTCAAATGTAGCACACGCACACAAAAAGAAGAACAGGATCGTTGCCGCAAAACTTTTTCTCATTGAACTCATCAGCTCCTCCTCTTTTTAGCTTTTCTACTCTCAAGGATCTTTACCGACTCCTCTTTTTTCTGTTGCAGCTCATCCATTTCAACCTGCTGAATTCTCCACATTTCAAGAATTCCGGAAGACAGCAATCCTTCAGACACTGCTTTTTTTACAGCACAGTCGGGCTCTGTATCGTGTATGCAATCAGAAAAACGGCAGCCGGCGGCAAGCTCAAGAATCTTTTCAAATCCTTCAGGGACTTCAGTTTCCCACATCTGAATTTCACGAATTCCGGGAGTATCTATAACTATCGCTCCGTTATTCAGAAATATCATATCACGCGATGAAGTGGTGTGTCTTCCTTTTTTAACAGCGCTGCTTATTTCAGCGGTTTTCTGTCTTTCTTCGCCAAGAAGCATGTTTATCAGCGTGGATTTGCCGACCCCTGATGAGCCCGTAAAAGCAGCAATCGTTCCTGTAACAAGAAACATATTAATAATTTCCAAAGTCTCTCTATTTGCTGATGATACCGCAAAAACTTCAACTCCTTCAGCCATATTTCTTACCTGCTGTGTCAAATGATCAGGATCACTGCAAAGATCCGATTTACTAAGCAGAACAACCGGTTTTATATTCCCTGCCCTTGCTGCCGAAATATATCGCTGAAGCCGTTTCAGATTGTAGTTTTCATCAAGGGACATGACAACAAAAAGAATATCCAGATTTGCAGCAAGAACCTGCTCATCAATAACATTTCCCGAACTCCTTCTTGAAAAACAGCTTCTCCTTTCAAAAACGGAAAGAATATATGCCTTATCCCCTCTTAATGAAATTTCAACCATGTCGCCCACAGCCGGAAGATCTGATTTGAAAACAGAATTATATCTGAGCGAACCGGCAAGTTTCGCCTTAAACTCACCTTTTTCAGATAAAACTGTATAGTAATGTCTTCCGTGACCTGTAACCCGAGCAATAACACCCATTCCTCAAACTCCCCGAAAATCGTATACTAAATATCCACATTGCACAGGTTTAGTCAAGGTCTTGCATTAAATCTTTAATTATGTAACATCGTTTTCTGAATTAAGCTTGAGGAAAGCGATGAACAAAGTGATCCTGAAAACAGTCGGTTTTTTTAAACTTTACAGGCCTGATGTTCCTGTGATCGTTTTCCTTGGAACATTTGCCGGCAGAGTTTTCACCACAGGTTTTTCAGTTTTTGTGATATTTGAAGCTCTTTTCCTGTCACTTTTTCCATATAATTTCGTTTATACGCTCAATTCAATAACAGATGTAACTGAAGATTCCATCAACAAACCGGGGAGACCCATTCCATCAGGACTGATTACAAAAAATGAAGCTTTGATCTGGCTTTTATTTCTCACCGTTATATCAGTCAGCGGAATATCTTTGATCTTCAAAGGAGTTGAGATGTTCCTTGCGTTTTTAATAATTCTTCTTGGATTCAGCTATTCAATGCCGCCTTTAGTAATCAAGAAAAGAGCTCTCCTTGCCCCGGTAATTACCGGCTGGGGAGTGACTCATCCTCTTTTCATAACAGGCGGAACGGCTCTTTTTCTTTTTTCGTCAAGTGTTATGCTCCACGCAATAGGAACAACATCACTGAAAGATCTGACTGATATTGAAGGAGACACTGCGGCAGGAAGAAAAACGATTTCTTCAACGAAGGGAATTCCTTCGGCAATAACAATGTCGCTGATTTTCAAAATATCTTCAATAATACTTTTTCAGTTTACTCAACACAAGATCGCATCAATAATTCCCCTTCTTTCGATCTTTGTTGTTCTTCATCACTATTTTTATCTGAGAAAAGATTTTGTAAGAGTGATCTACAAGAGAACGATCTGGACAACTGCGGCACTTTCGGTCTTTATCATTGCATATGTTCAACTGTTCTGATCAATCAAATTGCATTATTCTTGCTTTTGCAGGAACATGATCTTTAGTTTCAGGAATAAAATATATTAGAAGACCCTCTCCATCAGACGCAGGTGAAAAGAAAACTTCTCCCGGTTCATCGAACTTTGTTTTTACGGGAAAATCAGATCCTTTCAAAATCACAAGTTCTCTTTTCTGATGAACATAACCAGTGTTTTTTTTCTCATTAAAGAAAATTGACACTGTTCCGTCTTTTACATTTAAAGGATAATATCCTGTTTCAAAGACAAGAGCTCTTTTTTCAACATCAAATCTGTAAATACTGGACTGTATCATGTCACTGAATGTTGTAAGAGTATGAATAAAGATCCTGTCACCTGAACACTGTATCGAAACCGGTCTTTCAAATGAACTGCCCAAAGAAAGAATCTTTCCTATCAGATCTGATGAAGTTTCCTCTCTTATTAAGTAACTTCTCCAGTTATTGATATCCAATCCTTCTGACAAAGATAAAAAATATCTTCTGCTGAGGTTCTCCTTTTCTTCAAGCAGCAGCATCGCAAGTGAACCGTTTTTCAGGAAACAACCTGAAAAGATTGATGATACTGTTTCCGGAAGGGATGTCTCAACAATATTTTTATTATCTTTGACATCAAAGATCTTTATTGAAAAACCATCCATATCCGATTTCTTTAAGGCACATATGTTTTTCTCCAGATCATATGCTAAAGGAAATCCTTCCTTAATATCAAAATTTATTTTTTTCAATCCTTTTTCAGTTAAAAGAAAAAATTTTTCCGGATCTTCTCCTTCAGAAATTGAAATCATTCCTGGTAAAACAATTGAATAACTGCAATCACTACGGCTGCAAAACTGTAATGGATCCCTTAATTCAGAGCATCCGTTCTGTGAAAACAAGAAAGTTAGTAGAAATAATACACAGGTAAATTGCTTGACAGACAATTTTAATGATCCGGAAATGATCAGTATTCCATTTTCTGAAGATCTGCTTCGGCTTTCTTATAATGTTCGTTATCTGCCGTAACAAGTTTAAGAATTGATCTCAGCAGCTCTTTTGCTTTAGTCGGGTTAAAGCTCTTCATTACAGAGGCCTTGTCGTATATCCTTTTTACAAGTTTATCTTTTGAATCAAGCCATTCACGACATTCTGTTTTTTCAGAATCAAGGTCCGCACACTTTTCAAAAGCTTCGTTTGCAAGAATATAGTTGTCTTTTTTCTCCATATCACGTCCTTTTGCCATATAACCGACAGCTTCTATCTTATCAATTCTTTTTGAGAATTCAGTTCCTCCGGGAACAATATATTCATCAAGAGCTTTGGCAGCTTCAAGATTGTCAAGGATCAGAGAGTAATCAAGAAGCTTGACACCTTCAAGGATCTTATCTCTCATTTTGTTAAAGTTAAGAAGCTGTGTTTTAAGTGCAAGAACTTTTGCATCCTCTTCACACTCACATTTTATCTCACTTACTTTAACGATTGCTTTAATAGCGGCATTATATTTTCCCTGAGAACACATTTCAAGAACGAGCTCTCTTGCTCTTGCAAGCTTTTCGGCATTATCCATAAGTGTCTGTTTTTTGGATTCCTGCTCTCTCCTTTTTTCCTCTTCCCTGCGTTCTCTTTCTTTTTCAAGACGCTCTCTTTCAGCTTCCTCTTCTCTTCTTTTTCTTTCTTCTTCTATTCTTTTCTTTCTTTCAAGTTCTTTTCTTCTTCTATCTTCCTCTTCTCTTCTTTTTTCGATCTCAAGCTCTCTCTGCCTTCTCTCTTCTTCAAGTTTGGCCCTGCGCTCCTCTTCTCTTCTTCTTCTTTCCTCTTCGGCTTGAGCAGCTTTTTCTTTTCTGGCGGATATCTCGTTATCTTCGTCTTCTTCGTAATCAGAATCTCTACTGTAGCTACGGCTTTTTCTGCTGTCCCTCTTTGCAGATTTTCTGCTGCCTGTTCCGGATTTTATTTCATCAAAAACAGACGATGTCGTTTTTCTGAGCTGTCTGTATATTTCTTTTTCATTGACTGAGTCGATGTAGTCATATGTCTTTGATGAATCATCAAGAATCTCTTCGTATTCAATGTTTATGAACACGAACCTGATGGTGATCTCTTCATCCTCATTCATACTTATGAGGGAAAGAAGTGCATACTGGAAATCTTCATCACTTGCGTTATCATACCAGCATTCCGTTTTCATTCCGCATTTTGAGAGTTTGACAAGCTTCCCTTTTGGAACTTCCTTATAGCTGACTGAATTAAATCTTGAACCCAGAACTGACTCAAGATAACGGACTATTTTGATCGCATCAGACTTTTCTATCTCCTTTGTAACCGGTCTCATAAAAAGAACTTTGTCTGCGTACAAAGGGAATATGAACATTGTCAATAAACTTAAAACTAAAATCCTTCTCAACTTTTTCCTCCTTTACAGAACACTGCCGCAAAAAATAATTCTCAAGCTATTTAACCTGTTTTTTATCGATTTTCAAGTTTTTATGTCAATTATTCTTTAACCTATTTATTATTATAGTTCTATGGTGTTTTTTCTGAGCAGAAGTATATGAAAAACCTGTCATTTCTGCTTTTCGTCACCCCCTTGCAGAAAAATGAGTTCCCCTTTGACATGAAACCTGTTGAATAAAGTGTATCACCGTGACTGTCGAAAGTAAAAGAACCGTCTGTAATGATCTTTTTACCTATCCTGAGCGATTCTTTGAGTTTTATTTTATCGTTTTCAACGGAATACAACAAAGAAACGGGCGCTTTCAGTAAATTTACGGGTGTCGTTCTTTTTTCGTCCGGAGCGGAAACTTCGTCCTCCAGTTTTTTTGCAATGTCAAACAGACCGCCTGAAGCGGCTTCTTCAACATTCTTTTCCTGTTCATGAATAACACCTGAAATATAAAGGATCGATCCGAAAACTGCTACAAGAACAAGAGAAAAGATCAGCTTCCTTCTTTTTTCTGCAATATACTGAATTTTGTCTTTTTCGAGCATGTCACTCTTCAAATATTTACCATATTTAAAATATACCAGCTCTGTAAACATATCAAGTTTTGACTACTGTAACATAAAAAGTATAATATCCTGAAGATTCTTTAAAGGAGAATGCTGTATTGAGAAAATTTATTGCGGTTACCTTTACAATGCTGTTTTTAATTAATGTTTATGGCGAGTTATATGAAGTTAAAATCCAGTCGTCAAATCTTTGGGCAAAACAAACTATAGCTCAGTTTGATATTTTAAGTGCCTCGCCGGGAAAAAATTCAGACATAATTTACATTCTTGACTCTACTCCTGAAGAGATAATGCTCCTGAACGGAAATACGGAAATAAAAGAGTTGTCGGGGCCTATAACAATTCAAACATCTTACTCCGATCTTGAAGGGATAAATAAAAGAATTGACCACGCTGTTGAGAGATCCGGTGGAAACGCAATGGTTTTTGACATCGGGCAGTCCGTTGAAGGACGGAAGATCAGGGCTGTGAGAATCTCAAAGAGCGGACTGACTAACGAAGATCTTCCTGAGGTTCTCTTTGTAGGTCTTCATCACGCAAGGGAATGGATAACTTCCGAAGTTACCATGGGGATACTTGAATTTCTTGTAGAGTATATGGATTCCAACTCTTTCGTATCAGATATTCTCCAAAATTCGGTTATCTGGTTTGTCCCGATGCTCAACCCTGACGGATATCTTTTTTCATGGGAAGAGGCAAGAATGTGGCGATACAACAGGAGGGTTCACCCTGATGAATCCATCGGTGTCGACCTGAACAGAAACTATGATTCATCATGGATAAAAATTGATTATGTGCATGGAGAAGGTCCTTTCAGTGAACCGGAAACTCAGGCGGTCAAGAATCTTATTTTAAATGATTTCGAAGAACCCTTAGCAGACGGAATAAAATCTCTTGACGGCCTGATAACATACCATTCTTACGGTCAGATCATAATGTATCCTCCGGGTTCAACCGAAGAGCCCGCTGCAAGACATGAATATTACAAGGATCTTGCTGAAAAAATGGCTTATCTCGCCTTTTCAGAATGCGGAAGTGTCTATATTGTCATGCAGAATTCATCCCTTTATTTCACTTTCGGAGAAATGACAGAATGGTTCATGAACACTCACGACGGGAAACCTTCTTTCACTTTTGAATTGAGACCGCACATGGGC
>Ga0116141_10002722_pt1 | contig 15063 bp, 14 predicted proteins | sample AD_UKC097_MetaG_FD_89744 | JGI IMG/M metagenome (GOLD analysis project Ga0116141, IMG submission 89744) | Active sludge microbial communities of municipal wastewater-treating anaerobic digesters from USA - AD_UKC097_MetaG | ecosystem: Engineered > Bioreactor > Anaerobic > Digestate | place: USA...
ATGACAAGCCGGGGGTGCTGGCCGACATTACGCGCATTCTGGCGGATCAAGACATCTCGATTGAAGCCATGATCCAACGCGAACCAGATGAGGGCGAATCACAAACTGACATTATCATTCTGACGCACATGACCATTGAGCAGAACATTGACACCGCCATCACCAAAATTGAATCCCTGGCTGCCATTAAAAAACCTGTGACGCGGATCCGCATGGAGGCACTGGGCTGATTGTTACTCGTGGCCTCAATAACAGCAGCGGGCATTGGCTCGAAAATTACGTAAAACTATGGCATGAATCATTCTGCTGAATACATTCTGCTGGTTAATTTAGCGCTATGATTCCGCCTCTGTATTTATAATCATAAAGTTTTTCAGCGTCGGCGTTGCCACCCACACAATACGTGACAACACCGAATTTTCACTTCCAGGAGGAATAAAAATGGTAGGCGTAACTGAATTAGGCTATTTGGGCTTTGGCGTTTCCGACATGGCCGCTTGGCGCGAATATGCAAGCAAGGTCATGGGCTTAGAAGTGTTTGATGAAGGCGAATCAGACCGCTTCTACATCCGCATGGATTATCAACACCACCGCATTACCGTCCACAACAGTGGCACGGACGATCTGGATTATGCTGGCTGGCGCGTAGCCGGCCCGGAAGAGTTTGACCAAATGTTGCGCCAACTTGACGATGCTGGCGTGAAATACACCCGTGGCACAGAAGCTGAATGTGAAGAGCGTAGCGTTCTGGATCTAATAAAATTTCTTGACCCGGGCGACAACCCCACCGAGATTTACCACGGTCCGCGCATTGATTTCCACAAGCCATTCCATCCAGGGCGCGGTATGCATGGCCGCTTCCTGACTGGACAACAAGGTCTGGGGCATATCATTCTGCGCCAAGCTGACACCCAAAAAGCTTATAAGTTTTATACCGACGTTCTGGGCATGCGTGGCTCAGTTGAATATCATTTCGCAATCCCGCAAATCGGCATTACGGCAAAACCTATTTTCCTGCATTGCAATGACCGCGACCACTCAGTTGCTTTCTTGGGTGGCCCCGCAGAAAAACGCATTAACCATTTGATGCTGGAAGTCGATAACATCGACGATATTGGTCAAACACACGATATTGTCCGCGACTTGAATATTCCAGTAACAGTCAAATTAGGCAAGCATGCCAATGATCAGATGTTTACTTTCTACTCGGTGAACCCTTCCGGCTGGCTATTTGAATACGGCGGCGTAGGTCGTACAGCATCTCATCAGTCGGAATACTATGAATACGATATGTGGGGTCACGATAACGATGCCCCTGGCTATGGATTGGATCTCCGATTACGTTATGACTGGTCCAATTTTCTGAAAAAATGAGCGTGTAAAATAAATGCTTATTCGCTGTAAAACTAGAAAAGCCGGGTAACACCGGCTTTTCTATCTTTTTGCCATCAGTTAACCACCATGAAATACATCTCGACCCGCGGCCACTCGACGCCACAATCATTCTCGGACATTCTTCTTGGTGGCCTAGCGCCCGATGGCGGCCTCTACCTGCCAGAATCCTACCCCCAGGTGGCTGACCACTTAAATGAATGGCGCACACTGGATTACGCGGAGCTCGCCTTTCGCATCTTGAGTTTGTTCATCGACGATATTCCGCCTGCGGATTTACGCAGCATCTGCCAAAAAACCTACACTGCAGAAACCTATCGGTATTGCCGTCCGGGGCGCAACGCGGCGGACATTGTGCCACTCACTTCGCTAACAAAAGATACTCATTTACTCGAACTCTCCAACGGCCCCACGCTAGCCTTCAAAGACATGGCAATGCAGCTGCTTGGCAATCTCTTTGAGTATGTTCTGGATAAACGCGGTGAAACAATCAACATTCTTGGCGCAACCTCGGGTGATACGGGTTCAGCCGCCGAATACGCCATGCTTGGCAAACATAATGTGCGTGTTTTCATGCTCTCGCCGAGCGGCAAAATGAGCGCCTTTCAACGCGCCCAGATGTATTCGCTGAACGAACCCAACATCTTCAATATCGCCATCGAAGGCCTGTTTGATGACGCACAGGATATTGTCAAAGCCGTTTCCAACGACGCGGCGTTTAAAACCCGCTACAAAATAGGCGCCGTCAATTCCATTAACTGGGGCCGTGTCGCCGCACAAGTCGTGTATTACTTCAAAGGCTATTTCGCTGCGACCCGGTCGAACAGCGAAGAAGTCGTGTTCAGTGTGCCTTCAGGCAACTTTGGCAACATTTGCGCCGGTCATATTGCGCGCATGATGGGTTTGCCGATCAAGCGCCTGATCCTGGCGACCAATGAGAACAATGTGCTGGATGAGTTTTTTCAAACGGGCATTTACCGGCCAAGATCGTCTGCGCAAACCCATATTACCTCAAGCCCCTCGATGGACATTTCCAAAGCATCGAATTTCGAGCGTTTTGTGTTTGATTTAGTCGGCCGTGACGCTACGGTGGTACGTGACTTATGGCAAGCCATTGATGCTGGCGGCGCGTTTGACCTGAATACCACGCCGTTCATGGCTCGCCTGCCCGAGTTTGGTTTTGTGTCTGGCAGCAGCACCCATGCTGATCGCCTGGCGACCATTCGCGAGATTTGGCAAAACCATCAAATCATGATCGACCCGCACACCGCCGATGGCGTGAAAGTCGCGCAAGACCACAACATCAAAGACCTGCCGACCATCATTCTGGAAACCGCGCAAGCCGTTAAGTTTGCCGAGACCATAAGGGAAGCCCTTGATCGTGAACCCCTGCGCCCGGCGTCGCTGGAAGGCATAGAGTCGCTCCCCCAGCAAGTCACCACCTTGCCAGCCGATACCGCTGCCGTCAAGGCGTTTGTTGCCACGCATTGCTAAGCCCCTCATTTTCCCTTAATTTCTTGCTTTCCATTATGACTGACACTGCACGCATTGCCCTGACCGCACTCTCTCCTTTAGATGGCCGTTATGCCACCAAAGTGGATAGCCTGCGCGCGCACTTTTCCGAATTTGCCTTAATCCGCCATCGTGTGCGCGTAGAAGTTGAATGGCTCAAAACCCTGGCAGCTGCACCCGAAATTGCGGAGTGCCACACGCTCTCAGCATCAACCATTACCGCGCTGGATGCCCTCTCCGCCAATTTTTCAGTGGCCGATGCGGCTGCCATCAAAACCATCGAGCGGCGCACCAACCACGACGTTAAAGCCGTTGAATACTGGCTCAAAGAACGCTGTGCAGATAACGCTGAAATCATGCGCATCACCGAGTTCATCCACTTTGGCTGTACGTCTGAAGACATCAACAACGTTGCGCACGCCCTGATGCTCAAAGAGGGTATGGCGCAAAGCGTTTTGCCTAGCCTGGATCAAATTATTCAGCATTTCCGCAGCATGGCGCATGCCCTGGCTGATTTACCCATGCTGGCCAGAACGCACGGCCAACCCGCCACGCCGACCACTCTGGGCAAGGAAATGGCCAATATCGCTGCACGACTCATACGTATTCGCCACCAGCTAGACCAGGTTTCACTGACGGCTAAATTCAATGGCGCCGTGGGCAACTATAACGCGCACCTGTCTGCTTATCCTGCCGTCGACTGGGAAACGTTTAACCGTGGGTTTATCGAACGTCTGGGTCTGGAATTCAATCCCTATACCATCCAGATCGAGCCGCATGACGCCATGGCGCAATTGTTTGACACGGTCGCCCGCGTGAACACTATCCTGATTGATGCTAACCGCGACATTTGGCAGTACATATCCCTGGGCTATTTCAAGCAAAAACTCAAAGAAGGCGAAATCGGCTCATCCACCATGCCGCATAAAGTGAACCCAATTGACTTTGAAAATTCCGAAGGCAACTTAGGTCTGGCCAATGCCGTACTGCGTCATCTCGCTGAAAAGCTGCCCATTTCCCGTCTGCAACGCGACCTGACAGATTCCACCGTCTTGCGCAACATGGGCGTGGCTTTTGGCTATACCGTGCTGGCATTTTCGTCGATGCAGCAAGGCCTGAACAAGCTCGAAGCAAACCCTCACCGGTTAAGCGAGGACTTGAATGGCGCATGGGAGGTTTTAGCGGAACCTGTGCAAACCGTCATGCGCCGCTATGGCATTGAAAATCCGTATGAACAACTCAAAGCCATCACCCGTGGCAAAGGCATAGAACACGCCGCCTTAAGCGACTTCATTCGCACCTTGTCCATTCCAGACGCCGACCGGCAACGCCTGCTGGCTATGACGCCCGCGAGTTACATTGGCAAAGCGGCTGAACTTGCACGAAAGATTTAATAAAAATATGGCTTTTGCGGACAACCTCAAACAATTACCTGGTATCGCGCATTTAGCCGCTTTGCGTCTGCTTGATGAAGCAGGCGAAGTGGTCGCGCAAATCGAGAACAAACCGGGCCAAACGGGCTCTTTGACGATTTATAACCATCTCGGACAAACTCACGGCGCGCTAACGCCCAATGCTGCGCAGCAAGGCTTGGTGCTCTATGCCGAGCACACGGAAGATGCGCGGCTCAATCCAGGCAAGCACCCCAATATTGACCGCCTGTTGCAATTAGCAGAAAGCAAGCAAACGCTGCGCATCAAACACGTCTTTGCCATCTCATCGGACTAACGGATTAGTCTCAATTAGTTTAATATCCACAACCGCGAACGCATTCAATACACAACAACGAACGAAAAGGAGCTCCACATGGAGTTAAAGAAAATCATCCTTGCCGCTTGCGCATTCAGCGTATTAGCCATTCCAGCGGCGCACAGCCAAACCATTGGCAAAGCAGAGGATCAAGTCCGCTGGCGTCAGTCAGCTTTCAGCACGATGGGCTGGAGCATGGGACGCATCAAGGCCAACGTGAGCGGCAGCTACAACAAGGAACAAGTCACGCAAGCCGCTAATACCCTCCAAGCCTTGGCCAATAGCAACATCGGCAGTTTGTTTGCCCCTGGCACAGAGTCCGCTAAAGGCTGGAAAAAAACCGAAGTAAAACCCGCCCTGTTTACCGACAAGGAGGGTGCGAACAAAGCCTGGGCAAACTTTGCAAAAGAGGCAGATGAATTAGCCAAAGTTGCTGCCGCAGGCGACGCCGCTGCAGTCAAGGCACAATTTGGCAAAGTAGGCCAGGCTTGCAAAGGATGCCATGACAAATTCAGGGTTGAAGATTAAGCTTCAACCTCGTCAGTTACTTGAAAAGCCTTGGGGTGAAAATCACCCCAAGGCTTTTTTTCAATAACGGCAAACTTAATAGCCTGCAGTCGGGGCAACCCATTGACCGCTGGCCATAAAAACCACGGCTAATGCCACAGCCAGCGCAAATAAAAACGCCCCCCAACGACTCCGCTCCGGCTCTTTAATGACCGAGCCAGATGCCTCTGGCACCTCTTTCCAGCCAGTCAGCATAGGGCGCACGAGCGATTGTTTTTTAATCCAGACATAAAATCCTATCGCTGCAATATGAATGGCAACAAGGCTCAAAATGAACGGTTCAAACCATTGATGTATTTTGGTTAATTGATCGCTCAAGCTTTTATCGACCAAAGCATAAAGCGGCCCTTCAAACAGGATGTCATCATTGGCGAACAGGCCTGTCAGGGTCAAAGCCAGTAACACGGCCAAAATAGCGACGACCGAGAGCGCACCCAAAGGATTGTGCCCCACGCCAGACCACTGCCCGCACAGATAAGCCTTGATGCTTCTCGGCCCGCGCACAAAGTTGATAAACCTTGCGTTGGTTGAGCCAACGAACCCCCAAACCAAGCGAAAACTGACCAACCCCAGTACCGCCAAGCCAAAGCGGCCATGCCAGACCATCGCGTTTCCGCCTATGTTTTGTGAGATATACGCGGCAATAACGCAAATAGCCAACGCCCAATGAAATACGCGAAGTGGCAAATCCCAAACATGAACTCGTTGCATAAACCCCCTCACCCTTGCTTTCGCTCAAACCACTGCTTCTTGTTTTTCCACTTTTGGCTGGATAAATTGCTCGCGTGACACGCCAAGCCACATGACCAAGGGACTGGCAACGAGTACCGAAGAATAAATGCCAAACAAAATACCAATCGTCAGGGCAAGTGCAAAATAATGCAAAGCGGTGCCGCCGAAAATCAGCATAGACGTCACCATCAACTGCGTTGAGCCGTGGGTAATGACCGTTCTTGAAATGGTACTGGTAATCGCGTGATCCAGCACTTGCGGCGTCGTCATGCTGCGAGACTTTTTGAAAGTTTCACGCACCCGGTCAAAAACCACCACAGACTCATTCACTGAGTAACCCAGCACGGCCAACACGGCGGCTAGCACTGGCAAAGAAAACTCCCATTGGAACAAGGCGAAAAAGCCCAGAATGATCACCACATCATGCAAGTTGGCAATGATGGCAGAAACAGCAAAACGCCACTCAAAGCGCAGCGCTAAATACGCCACAATACCCAGCACAACGGAAAGCAGCGCCAAAGCGCCGTCAGAAGCCAGCTCTTTACCCACTTGAGGACCGACGAATTCCACGCGTTTCAAGGTCGGCTGGTTCGCATTAGCCACAGTACTCGCCGTGCCACCAGCGCCGACTTTTAACAAAGACGCCATCACCTGCTCGCCAACTTTTGACAAACTCACCTCTTGCGTCCCACCCTTGCCAGGTGGAACGCGTATCAGCACGTCACGCGAGGAACCAAAATTTTGCACTTGTGTATCGGTGAAGCCATCAGCTTCCAACTGGTGGCGCAGACCATCTAATGCAGGTGCCTCCTTGTAGCTCACTTCCATCAAAGTGCCGCCAGTGAATTCAATGGAAAAATTCAAGCCGCGCGTCACCAGAAAAAACACTGCCAGCAAAAAAGTGACCAGTGAAATAACATTGAACACCAAAGCATGGCGCATGAAGGGAATATCTTTTTTAATGCGGAAAAATTCCATAATAATCTCTCGTAGTGAGCGTGTCAGATTGACGCTTTTGGTTTATTTAGCCAAGGTCTTTTTTGCTTTTTGATTGCCTGCCGCAGGCACTGCAGGCCGCCAGACTTGACCGATGGAAAGACTATCCAGCTTGCGACGATGGCCGTAAATTAAATTAACGATCGCGCGCGAAACAACGACTGAGCTAAAAATAGAGGTCAGAATACCCAAGCAGTGAACTACCGCAAAACCACGCACCGCGCCCGATCCAAAAACAAGCAAGGCAATACCTGCAATCAAGGTTGTCACATTCGAATCCACAATCGTAGCCCAGGCACGATCATAGCCGGCCATGATTGCCGCTTGAGGAGAGCTGCCATTACGCAGCTCTTCGCGGATACGTTCATTGATCAACACGTTTGAGTCAATCGCCATGCCTAATGCCAAAGCAATTGCCGCAATACCAGGCAAAGTTAACGTCGCTTGCAGCAAGGAAAGCAAAGCAACGAGAAACAGCAAGTTGGCCGACAACGCAATGACTGATACAACCCCGAATATCAAGTAATACGCCATCATGAAAACTGCAATCGCCGTAAAGCCCCACAGCGTGGAATGAAAGCCCTTGGAAATATTTTCTGCGCCCAGGCTGGGGCCTATCGTGCGCTCTTCAATGATCTCCATGGGGGCGGCCAAAGAACCGGCACGCAGCAACAGCGCCACGTCAGCCGCTTCGCTGGTGGTCATGCTGCCAGAAATTTGCACACGGCCGCCGCTGATTTCCGAGCGAATAACAGGCGCGGTAACCACTTCACCTTTGCCCTTTTCAATCAGCAAAATCGCCATGCGCTTGCCTATGCTCTCGCGCGTAACATCCCTGAAAATCCGCGAACCTGCCGCATCCAGCGTCAAGTGGACCGCTGCGCCCTGTGTTTCGCCATCAAAGCCAGGTTGCGCATCGGTCAAGCGCTCGCCTGTGAGCACCACTTGTTTTTTCACTAACAGCGGGCGCCCCCCGCGTTCAACGTAATACTCTGTGCCAACCGGTGGCTGGCCACGCGCAGCTTGCTCCATAATGCCAGCATTGCTACTGGCCTCATCGTCCACCATGCGGACTTCTAGTGTGGCCGTACGGCCGAGAATATCCTTGGCTTTTGCCGTGTCCTGCACACCCGGCAACTGCACGACCACCCGATCAGCGCCTTGCTGCTGAATAACGGGCTCGGCAACACCTAATTCGTTAATCCGATTATGCAAAGTCACAATATTTTGCTTCAACGCATAATCCTGAATCTGTTTTTCAGCGTCAGGTTTTAAGCGAGCAATCAGCTGAAGATCCTCTCCGGATTGCCCATCCGTCAGCATCAGATCAGGCTGACTATCTGCCAGTACGCGTTTAGCCGACTCACGTACGGCAATATCGCGGAAGTTGATAATAATCCCTTGCTTGTCGCGCTCAATACCGCTATGCCGAATGCTTTTCTCGCGCAACAAGCTACGCAAATCTGCACTCACCGAATCCAGCCGTTTGGAGAGCGCCCCCTTCATATCAACTTGCAACAGGAAGTGCACGCCGCCGCGTAAATCGAGCCCCAGATACATCGGCAGCGCATGAATGCTGGCGAGCCATGAAGGCGAGTTAGACACAAGATTCAGCGCCACGCTATAGCTTGCATTCTCGTGGTCAGGATTGAGTGTTTTTTCAATCACATCCTTGGCTTTTAGCTGTGTTTCGGTGTCACTCAAGCGCACACGCACGCTCGTCTCATTCAGGCTTAATGCCGTTGGTTGAATACGCGCTGTTTGCAAAGCCGACTCAACCGCACTCATCAAGGCGTTATCCACCTTGATGGTGGCTTTAACACTCGTCACCTGAACTGCGGGCGCCTCGCCAAAAAAATTGGGGATGGTGTACAGAAACCCAAACACCAGAGCAATGACTACCAAAAGGTTTTTCCACAACGGATAACGGTTCATGTGCGCAGACCTATTAAAACCACAGTTAAAGCCAGCACCACGCATCGTGGCACTATGACGGATTCAAGATACCAAAAACTTAAAGATTCTTAAGCGAACCTTTAGGCAACAAAGCTGCAACAGCTGATTTTTGTACGGTAATTTCCACCGGGCCATCCTTGCCTTCAGCGACTTCTAGACCAAGGTAGTTTTCACCCAGGCGGCTAATCCGTCCGGCAATACCACCTTGCGTTAACACCTCGTCGCCCTTGGCGAGTTCAGAAATCATTTTTTGCTGTTCTTTGGCTTTGCGCATTTGCGGACGGATCATCAAAAACCACAACACCACGAACATGAAGACGATAGGCAACATGCCGATCAAACCACTCATTGGTCCTGCTGCTGCACCGCTAGCTTGAGCATACGCATTAGAAATAAACACTGAACTCTCCTGTAAAAATAAAGCCCTAAATAGCGCAAATTAGGGCTGATTAAAAATCAATAAAAACAACTAAAACTTCGCGTTTGATTATACCTGCTCGCCCCCGCGCGACTGATGAAAGCGGCGGGTAAAGTCCGTAAACTCACCGGCGGCAATCGCCGTGCGCATTTCCGCCATCAGGATTTGGTAATAAAACAAATTGTGGACGGTATTTAGCCGAGCACCAAGAATCTCTCCTGTACGATGCAAGTGATGCAAATACGCGCGCGTAAAGTTCTGACAGGTATAGCAGCCACAGGTTTCATCCAGCGGACGCGTGTCAGCCTTATATTGCGCATTTTTAATCTTGATGTCGCCATGCCGCGTGAATAACCAGCCATTCCTCGCGTTGCGCGTGGGCATCACGCAATCGAACATATCTATGCCTTGCCCAACGGCAAACACCAAATCCTCAGGTGTGCCCACACCCATTAAATAGCGCGGTTTATCTTGCGGCAACTGCGGCGCGGTGTGCGCCAGAATACGGGTGAACTCCTCTTTCGGCTCGCCCACCGACAAACCGCCAATGGCATAACCATCAAAACCAATGTCTTTTAACTCAGCCAGAGATTCATCGCGCAACACTTCGTGCATGCCGCCTTGCACAATGCCAAACAAGGCATTGGCATTATTTAGCCGATCATGCTCGTCTCGGGAGCGCCGCGCCCAGCGTAGCGATAAGCGCATGGATTCGGCAGCTTGATCGAGCGTTGCGGGGTAAGGCGTGCATTCGTCAAAAATCATGACAATATCGGAATTCAACACCTGCTGAATCTGCATGGAAATTTCCGGCGTGAGGAATAGTCGATCGCCGTTGATCGGGGAAGCGAATTTCACCCCCTCTTCGGAAATCTTGCGCAGCTCGCCCAATGAAAAAACCTGAAAGCCGCCTGAGTCGGTCAGAATCGGTTTATCCCACCCCATAAAGCGATGCAAGCCACCGTGCGCCGCAATGACCTCCAGCCCTGGGCGCAGCCACAGGTGGAATGTGTTGCCCAACACCACTTGCGCGCCCATCTCCACCAGCTCATTGGGCGCCATGGCTTTGACGGTGCCATACGTGCCCACAGGCATAAACACCGGCGTTTCCACCACGCCATGCGCCAAGGCTATCTGGCCACGACGCGACGCGCCATCCTGGGCGAGAAGATTAAATTTCATGGGTTTGCTTTCAGGTTTGCTTGCGGAATTTTTTTACGCGTAAGCCACATCGCATCGCCATAACTAAAGAAGCGGTAGCCTTGTTCGATCGCATGCCCGTAAGCCTGGCGAATTTCTTTCATGCCAGCAAATGCTGAAACCAGCATGAGCAAGGTAGATTTGGGTAAATGAAAATTTGTCAGCAAAGCATCCACTACGTTGAATTCATAGCCCGGTGTGATAAATATCGCCGTCTCGCCAGCGCCGACTTTTACAGCAGACAACACACCACTACTCATTGCAGCCGATTCGAGCGCCCGCAGCGAGGTCGTGCCCACAGCCACCACGCGTCCGCCACGTGCACGCGTTGCCGCGACCGCATCTGCTGTTGCTTGCGGAATAGTGTAGCGTTCGGTATGCATGTGATGCTCGGCTAAGGCTTCTGTACGCACCGGCTGGAACGTGCCCGCGCCGACATGCAGCGTGACATAAGCCACCGCCACCCCCTGCGCCTGTATTTTTTTCAACAAATCCTCATCAAAATGCAGCCCGGCCGTAGGCGCTGCAACCGAGCCCGTCTCGTTGGCATACACGGTTTGATAGCGCGTCTCGTCAGGCATCGCGGCTGCGCGAGCGATGTAAGGCGGCAGCGGCAAGCGGCCATGCGTCTCAATAATGTCCAGCGCATTCCCCGGCAGACGCAAGCGATAAAACTCGCCCTCCCTGCCTAGCACATCGACGTTTAACAAGCCTTCCAAAATCAGTTGAGTCCCGGGCTTGGGCGACTTGCTGGCACGCACCTGGGCGAGCACCTCAGCGCCCCCAACAATGCGCTCAACCAGCACTTCCACCTGACCGCCACTGGCTTTCACGCCTTGCAGCCGTGCGTGCATCACGCGGCTGTCATTCATCACCAGTAAATCGCCCGGCTGCAACAGGCTGGGTAAATCAGTGATGCGCAGATCGCACAAAGGGCCTGCGCTGGCATTCAGCAAGCGGCTGGCCGAGCGCTCGGCCAAAGGTGCTTGCGCAATCAAGCGCTGCGGCAAGGCGTAGTCAAAATCAGCCAACGTGAGGGCAGTTTTTATTGCAGTCATCAAATGAGAGGGTTCGGGATGGGCCGGTAAAAAATAGCAGCTAACTCTAGCTATCGGCCAAGTTGCGTCTTATGCCGTTAGCCCAAAAAGAGCGGACAGGGCAGGAAAGGCCACATTAGGCCATGCGTTCCCGCCTTGATTTCTTCTGCTATCAAACAATACGAAGAACAATACGAAAATTTAGCGAAAGATTTATCGAAGGATTTTTCGAAAAATTTATCCGAGAAAAGGATGACGCAACACAATGGTTTCTTCGCGGTCAGGCCCGGTTGAAATCATGTCGACAGGCACACCACACAACGTCTCCATACGCTGGATATAGGCACGCGCCTCTGTGGGCAGACCGTCCACCGTTTTCACGCCGACAGTACTGCCTTGCCAGCCGGGCAGGGATTCATAAATCGGTTCGCAACACGCCAGCTCGTCCGCGCCAACCGGCAAAATGTCCGAGATTTGCCCGTTAATACGATAGCCCGTGCAGATTTTCAGTTCTTCCACACCGTCCAGCACATCCAGCTTGGTAATGCACAAGCCAGAAACGCCATTGATCTGGATCGCACGTTTTAACGCTGCCGCATCAAACCAGCCGCAACGCCGCGCGCGGCCAGTGGTCGCACCAAACTCGTGGCCCTTGGTGGCCATGTGCTTGCCGACGGGGTCTTGCTTGTCCACCGCATCGTAAAGCTCGGTCGGGAAAGGCCCGCCGCCCACCCGCGTGGTGTAGGCCTTGGTAATACCCAGGACATAATGCAGCATGCTGGGGCCCACGCCCGCGCCCGCTGCTGCTGCACCGGCCACGCAGTTGGAGGAAGTCACAAACGGATACGTGCCGTGATCAATATCCAGCAAGGTGCCTTGCGCGCCTTCAAATAGCAGATTCGCACCCGCTTTGTGTGCGTCATACAAGGCACGTGGCACATCGGCAATCATCTTGATCAAGCGCGGCGCCATGGCCATCGTCTCATCCAGCGTTTTCTGGAAATCCACGGGCGCTGCCTGGTGATAATGCGTTAACACGAAGTTGTGATATTCCAGGATCTCAGCTAAGCGCTCTGCAAACCGCACCGGCTTGGTCAAGTCTTGCAGACGAATCGCTCGCCGCGCTACTTTGTCTTCATAGGCCGGACCAATACCGCGTCCCGTCGTGCCTATTTTGTTAATGCCACGTGCCGCTTCGCGGGCAACATCAATCGCCTGGTGATACGGCAAAATCAGGGGGCAGGCTTCAGAGAGCTTCAAGCGCGACTCTGCATCAATGCCTGCGGCTTTCAATTCATCCAGCTCTTTGAGCAAGGCTTCAGGCGAGAGCACCACGCCGTTGCCAATGTAGCAAGTCACACCACCCCGCAAAATACCGGAAGGCACCAGATGCAGCACGGTTTTCTTGCCGCCAATAACCAGCGTGTGACCGGCGTTATGTCCGCCCTGAAAGCGCACCACGCCTTGTGCATGATCGGTAAGCCAATCGACAATCTTGCCCTTGCCTTCATCACCCCACTGCGTCCCAATTACTACAACATTTCTGGCCATTTCAATCTTCTCTCAGAGGTTCTACGATCCATTTACCCGCACGCCAAACTAGCGCGCGATCACAATCTGCGGCACGCCAGGCACCCTCATGCCCAGGCAGGGCAAACATCACACGCTCACCTGCAGCGCGCAACTGCTTGACTTGCACCAGTAGCGCTGCATTATCCTCTGGTTGATCAAGCCACGGCGCCAACACGCCGCCCTTGCGCTTCTCCTTGAACGAGAGGCGTGCAATTTCGCGCAAATCCAAGGAAAAACCAGTCGCAGGCCGCGCCCTGCCATAGGCCTCACCCAAACCATCATAACGCCCGCCCAGCGCCACAGCCGTTGCGCTACCCGCACAATAAGCGGCCATGACCACGCCCGTATGGTAGTTATAGCCTCGCAAATCGGCCAGATCAAAACCGATGGACACGTCGGTCACATGTGTCAGACTCTCTGCCATGCGGTGCAAATCAGCCAGCGCAGCAGTAATGACGGGTAAGGTGGGCAAAGCACTCGCTGCCGCTTGCAACACATCAGCATCCCCTTGCAAGCTGGGCAAGATCAAAAAAGCCGAGCGCAAAGGCTCATTGACCTTTGCCAGCAACTCACGCAAAAGCGGGATGTCTTTACCCTGCAAAGCAAGAAAAACATCTTCTGCCTGCACTTCATCAAAATGCGCCGCTGCGCTTAAAGCATTGAATATCGCTGCGTGGCCAAACTCCAGACGTACAGTCTGGATACCGCACAAATGGAGCGTGGAAGCGAGCAGGCCCACCACTTCGATATCCGCTTCCAAACCACGGTGTCCGTACAACTCCGCGCCAATTTGCAAAGGCTCCCGCGTGGCTTCAAATGACGCCGGCAAGGTATGCAACACGCTACCGCAATAACACAAGCGCGTCACGCCCTCCCGGTTCAGCATATGGGCATCAATCCGCGCTGCTTGCGGCGTAATGTCTGCGCGCACTCCCATGCTGCGACCAGAGAGCTGGTCGACCAATTTGAAGGTACGCAAGTCAAGATGGCTACGATTGCCCGGCAATAGCGACTCGACAAATTCGAGCATAGGCGGCATAACAAGTTCGTAACCGTAGCTGGCAAACTCATCCAGCAAACGCCGCCGTAATGTCTCTATATGCGCCGCTTCACAAGGCAGGACATCGGCGATAGATTCAGGCAACAGCCAGCGACGATTTCCCATGCTTAGCGCTGTAATGTGATTAAAAGCAAGCCAAGCAGCACGGACGACAAACCGATAAAACGAATTTGACCATCGGTTAACTCGGTCAAGCGACGAAACATATTGCGCCACGCTTGCGGTGCTAAAAATGGCATCAAGCCTTCTAGCACGAGCATTAAGGCTAACGCAAGAAGCAGGGGTTTAACGATCATTCGGAAGTAACCTTGGTCGATTCAATGACATCAAATGGCGCTTCTTATTTGCCACGTCCGCTACTCTTCAAATACTTGAAGAACTCAGAGTTTGGCTCGACAACCATTAAATCGCTCTTGTTTTTAAAGCTTGCCCGATAAGCTTCCATGCTGCGATAAAAAGCATAAAACTCGGGATTTTCCCCAAACGCCTGAGCGTAAATTGCAGCGGCCTTTGCATCGCCCTCACCTTTGACCTGCTGCGCATCACGATACGCCTCAGCGATGATTACTTCACTTTGCCGATCAGCATTCGCGCGAATCTTTTCTGAATCTGCCGCGCCCTCCGAGCGCAACTCATTCGCGACCCGCTTGCGTTCTGTTTCCATGCGACGATAAACAGAGTCGGAAACTTCTGGTGGTAAATCAACGCGCTTTAAGCGCACATCCACAATTTCAACGCCTATGGCGCGCATATCCGCATCAGCTTTTTTCTGCACTTCTATCATGATGCTGTCGCGCTTACCTGACACCACATCATGCACCGTGCGACGGCCAAACTCTTCACGCAAACCTGAATTCACGGTTTGCATCAAG
>Ga0116141_10002723_pt1 | contig 15062 bp, 10 predicted proteins | sample AD_UKC097_MetaG_FD_89744 | JGI IMG/M metagenome (GOLD analysis project Ga0116141, IMG submission 89744) | Active sludge microbial communities of municipal wastewater-treating anaerobic digesters from USA - AD_UKC097_MetaG | ecosystem: Engineered > Bioreactor > Anaerobic > Digestate | place: USA...
AGCCAGCCAAGCAGGCGTGGTAGCTCGTGCCGCAGCCGATGAAATACACATTACGCGCGGCTTCTATGGCTTGCAAGACGCGGGGCACATCGGGGTGATGCGCCAGCAAGTGCAGCAGCTCGTGTGCCACCTGGGGCTGCTCGTGGATTTCCTTGAGCATAAAGTGGGCATAGCCGCCTTTTTGCACCGCGGACATTTCTTCGGTAATTAATTCAGGCTCGCGTTCTATCCGGCTGCCATCGCTCACGGCGTGCAGCTCGACGCCATCCCAGCTCAGGGTAACCACGTCGCCATCGTTGAGGCGCACAATCTTGCGCGTCAGTGGCAAGATCGAGGGCAAATCTGAGGAGACACAAGTAAAGCCATCGCCAATCCCCACCACCAAGCCGGAGCCCTTCTTGATGGCGTAGATTTTATCGTCGTAAATGTTGCCAATCACAAAAGCATAATCGCCCTGCAAGTCTTGATATGCCAGGCGGATTGCGGTGACCATATCCTTGCCTTGGTTCACATAACGCTCAACCGCGTGCACGCAGGACTCGCCATCATTTTGCGAGCGCACCGTCATGCCTTCCGCCATAAAGGCTTGGCGCAGCTCCACGTTATTAACCACATTGCCATTGTGCGCTCCAACCATATCGCCATCGGAATCTAAGTGCGGCTGTGCGTTCTCCTTGGAGGGTGCGCCGAAAGTAGCCCAGCGCAGTTGCGCAATGCCGCGAGAACCGCGCATCTCAGCAAAGTTGTAGCGCTCTGACACCTCATCCACGCGGCCCTTATCTTTGCGCAGGTCAATCTGGCTGCCGCTGAGTGTGGCTGCGCCAACCGAATCATAGCCGCGGTAGGTAAGGCGCTTAGCTGCATCGATCAGGATAGGCCCTAAGGGCTGCTCGTCTTTAGTTACAATTCCGAATATTCCACACATAGATTCCTCTAGAAATTCCATTTATATTGAACTTAACGCCGAGAATTATAGCGGATTATTTTCCAGAGCGCCCGCGTTGTGTGCCTCAGAAGCGGATAAGGTAAAATGGAAACCTGGAAAATCACTAAGCGCAATGAAAGATGACCTAACATGAAACCAACTCGCAAGAAAATTCGCTTGCAGCTCCTGCCGCTCCAGCGTTACGTCGGCGTGGATGAAAAAGATCCAATCAAGTTTTACCGTCTGCCTGTGATTGGCCGCATGTACCAGCGCCGCATCGAGCTTTGCTTGGAGCAGCTTACGGGTGGGCAAGCGGTGCTTGAGGTTGGCTTCGGCTCAGGGGTCAGTTTCCTCAACCTCAACCAGCTCTACCAGGAAATCCACGGCTTAGACCTGACCGCGGACGCCCAACAGGTGTCCGAAATGTTTGCTAGCCTCGGCGTTCAGACCAACCTGCGTAACGGCAGCGTCTTGGAGATGCCTTACTCCGACGAGAGCTTTGATGCGGTGCTGCTCATCAGCATCCTGGAGCACTTGCAGCCCGAGGAGCAGCTCCCGGCTTTCCGGGAGATTTGGCGGGTGCTCAAGCCGGGCGGGCAGGTGGTTTATGGTGTGCCTGTGGAGCGGCCCTTAATGGTATTCCTATTTCGTTTGTTAGGCACTGATATCCGTCAGCACCACTTCTCCACCGAGGGGGACGTGCGCGAGGCAGCGCAAGAGGTTTTTGGCCCGGGGAACATCACCCCCATGCGTGGTCCACTTGGGCTGTTTGGGCAAGTGTATGAAGTGGGGAATTTTCGGAAAGCAGAATTGAACCCGCAGAGAGTCCCTGATGGAATGAACTCATAAAGAGCTAATCATAAAGCCTCTAGGAAGCCAATAGTTCCCGCAGGATATCGCCTCTTTTCCATAATGATCCTTGACCTTGCCCAAGATCATCATAAGAAATACAACTTTTCTTCCCATCAAATTCACGTGGAAGCCAAGGGGAAAGCGCCTTCCTATAAGACTCCGGCAGTAAATCGTGAATTCTCTCCGGTTTCAATTTCCGAATGTATTCTATAAGGACTTCTCCTAACAAGTTTTGCTTCCACCAGGTATAGAGCCGCTTTCCATTGGGTAAAGTTTCATCCATCCGTAAATTGTACTTTTGGATGCTATCTTGTGCATCCAACACCCCATAGAGCGCCGAAATGATGAGCACTTTTTTATCCCGAGCCCGCGGAAAAAGCTCCGCAAAGTCACTGCGCTGGTATATGATGCCAGAATAGCGTAAATAAGCTGGCATATATTGAAGTTTTGTTGTAGGAATATTTCCGCCCAAATCCGGACCAGCCGGCTGGTGTTTGGTTTGTGCCAGCTCCGATCGTAGGGTTAACAACCGCTGAAATGTGGCTTTGGATAAATACCCTTCGAGTTGCGATGGCGAATATTTCGGCGATCCGCCATCACTCTTTTTAGCACTGCAGGCAATTATAATTAATTCCATAAACAACCTCCTAATATCCCTACCTTTGGGCAAACGTCGTGCATCGAGCAGTGGAAACAATCTGGACTGGAAGGACGGCAAAATTCCCTACCGATATACCACAAGGCTGTGTCAACCTGAGCAGGGTAGGATGGATTCAGCTGGCGAGCAGCCTGGATAGCATCACGCTGGTTAATGCGCGGAGCCACACCCAAGCGGTATAGAACAAGCGTAGTGTGAACATCCGGTTTGATATCCATCTGGGTGTGATCTAGGTCTGAAAAAGTAACGCCATAAGCACTATCAATCAAAATCAAAGCCAAGTTAGAAATCCTACGGCCAACACCATACACCGAAAGGAAGGTCTTTCGCACTTCAGCTGCGTTACGATGCTTCCAAATGGTTTCCGCATCTCCTGAGAACTGCTCCACTACAATCCGAGTAATATCCTGAAATGTAATCGGCGCCGCGTTTATATAGCGAGGCTTTTTGGGCAACGTATCGAAAAGGTTGCTGATTTCTTCAAAGGAAAGGTGATAGAAGCGCTTTGGGTCAAAATGACTCACCCTTTGCTGGATCCAATAAGGGATTGTCCAGATGATATCCGCTTTTGTTCCCCGGTCGAGGCAAACTGCCGCACAAAATGCAAAAGGATTCGCTTTAATCAGTATTCTAGCTCTTGGTTCAGGTGTTGGAAAAAGATACGAGCTATCTACGTTATCACGCAGTGCAAGCAAACGGGAAGTTATCAAGGATAAGTTTTTCCCATTAGACACTTCGCCTCCAAGTTTTTATTTTTCTTAACGAGTATACAAGATATATGGGCAGATTCAAAAGAAAATGCCACGGTTGTGGAAAACCAGTAGACCAGTGCTAAGGTATCAAAGCTAATCTCCGCTATAATTTAGTAATGGGGGAGGCAAACGATTTGACCGAGAGGAGATCGAGGAGCGATGCGGGAAAAAAGGAGATCAACAATGGACACTATTTCCTTGGTGATGGTCGGATTAGCGATTGCTCTACTCGTTTTTGCGCTGATCCGTGGAGGCGGGTTAGCCAAGGAGGGAGTCAAATTAGCTAGCCAGACTTTATGGAACACGCTGCCGCTTATATTAGCCGGCTTTTTGATTGGCGGATTGGTGCAAGTGTTGCTGCCGGCAGAGCTTATCCAAGCCTGGCTAGGGAAGGAAGCTGGGGTCAAGGGAGTTTTAATTGGGTGCTTAGCTGGCGGGTTGATCCCCGGCTCACCTTACGTGATGTTCCCGATTGTTGGCGGGCTGTATAAAGCCGGCGCCGGGGTTGGAGCTGTAGTGGGGTTCGTTTCAGCTTGGTCGTTGTGGTCAGTCTCTCGCTTTCCGATGGAGATCGCGCTTATAGACCCCAAGGTAGCAACACTGCGCTATGCAATTACCTTCCTAGTGCCTCCTGTGGCTGGATTGCTCGCAAACAGACTGGCGAGGATTGTAGCGTAAAAAGATAACCCCTCCAAAAGATTATTAGGAATGTTCCTAATAAATATGAGAGATGAGCCAAATTTACAGCGGGAATCTGAACCAGGTCTATTTAAATGCGAAGTGCACTTGCAGGAGCTCGACTGTCCTCGCCCCGTTCCGATTCGCCCTGAACCAGTGGGGAAATTGAATAATGAACTTACCTCAATTTAGTGGACACAGGAAAAGTACGGGTATACACCAAAACAGGAGAAAAAAATGGACAAACAATATCGGGTTTGTCCAGAAGGATTCAAGCTAGAAGTCTTGGAATTGCTTAAGACGAGCGGCAAAGATGCTGGTCAGATTGAACGGGTATTAGTGACTACGTCTGGGTTGCTCACCAAATGGCGTGCTCATTTTCAAATCATAAACTTTACATTTTCTTTCTTACCGGTAATGCAGAATACACGGGCAGAAATAACGTATTAATTTACGTGATTCATTATTAATATTATTTACTTTATTGCTTTTTCCAATTTTCTTCGTTATAATATATTTGCTTTTTTGATTCGTCCTTGCTCAATCGATAGCTTTTTTTGTCGTTCCGCTTTTGGCTTTCCCCTCTGAGGTGGAAACTGCCTGAAATTGTCCCTCGTTCAACATATTATATAACAAATGATAATGGAGGTTATCATGAAAAGTTGGCGAATCGTTCTAATTTCCCTCATTGCTGTTTTACTGATAAGCACGATAAGTGTAAGCGCCGCTGAAATTGAGGAGTCTGGCGCCTCCCAACCCTGGAAAAAAACCAAAATCGACGGATATCAGAATTGGGATGTGGGTACGCACGTTTCTATGGTACGTCATCCTAAAACAGGCAAATTCTATATCAGCTATTATGACTCCGTCAATACTGCTCTTAAGATGGCACAAGAAGTCGCGCCTGGCACAGGTAACTGCCGGGATGAGAACTGGATGTGTGAAACAGTCCAAAGTGGCGATTCTGTTGGTAAGTACAGCTCGATCGATGTCGTCTACATTGAATCTTCAAATCCCATCCTCAACCATACCAAAATTGGAGTCTCGTTTTACGATGCCACCAAACAGCGCCTGCGTTATGCGACCTGCGACTCTGGTCCTATGTACGATTGTGTTTGGCAGGTTTATAACGTCGATGACTCGTCAAACGAGCAAGTATCTGTTGGGCAATATAGCTCTTTGAAATTTGACAGCGAGAACATTCCGCATATTGCCTATCAAAGCTACAACATTCCTCTATTAGCTAGTAGTGTGAAGTTTGCTTCTTATGTCGGTGAAGGCACTGGCAACTGCATTGATGGAGGCAGCTTCGATTGTGAAACTATCGATTCTGCATCTGATACACTCGGCCACGGCAGTTATGCCTCCTTAGATTATAACTTGTACAGCGGAGATCCCATCGTTGCCTTCTATAATGCCGAGGATGACGCACTTGAAATGGCTTCTCCAACAGTTTTTCCCGGGAATGAGTGCTCAAATGCTGATTGGACATGCAGAATAATTGATGACGATGGCAATGTAGGCAAATACGTTTCCTTACATGCCCCAAAAAATGGGTACGATACGTATCGATTTGCCTATTACGATGCAACAAATTCAAAGATAAAGTACGCAATCTATGTTGGCACTGATGGTAATTGTACAAACCCTGCCTTTGATTGCTATGCAGTAGACGCTGTAGGAAGTTATACTGCGAACATGAATCCCATCTCACTGGCAATGGATACTTCCCAAGGTGATGATTATCCTGTCATTGCCTATTCTCAATTCGCGCCCGAAGGTTGGACCCACCTGAAAATTGCCAGGCCGGCTGTCAGTTATGGAAACGATTGGGGAAATTGCGGTGACGTACCGCCAGGATATCTTTTCCAATATTGGCAGTGCAGCATTGTCGCTTTGGGCGGCCCGCACATGCATGAGGGGTATTACGTCTCCTTGGATGTGAACTCCGCAGGGCTTGCTGCGATAGCCTATTCTGAGGAGTATGTCGATTACAGTGAGAACTCTCTCATGCTTGCCCGTCAGCAATTTGAAATGTACCTGCCTTTAATTCAGCGCTAAGGGGTGAAAGGATAACGACACAGATCAGACTTTTGCATTCTGTTTTTTGAAGTAAAGGTTAAACGCTAAGGGGCAGCCTGCCAACGCAAACTGCCCCTTATTTAGTTTAGTTCCCAAGAGCTTGGGGCTGAGCGAGCACTCAAGAGCGGCTAAATTTGACTCAATTCTCCACCTAGGTCAAAAGTTCTCTAATGGGCATTCTATTGTGTAATCCAAGTATCGTGCTAATCTATCACACCTTTTGGGGACCTTGAACCAGCCATTTTAATAGCAAAGTGAGCTTGTGGGAGCTCGACCGTCCTCACCCCCTTCCTGGATGCCTTGAACCAGTGGTGAAATTAATTGTGTTTAATTTTTCGGGATAAGCCCACTGAGCCAGCGATATTAGGACCGCAAGATTTAGATGCAGCCAAAGCTGAGATTCGATGAGGTAAATAGCGATATCATCCCGAGCTTTGCTGAATAATATTTTAGATTATAATATTAATTGTTTCTAGATGAATAGTTAGAACAAAAAGCTTAAGCGATTGACCCATTATTCACTGAAAGGAGAAAAATGCAAACGAGCATAACAAAGATCTTATTAACATTTAAATTGAGTCGCTTGGGTAACCAAGCCCAAATACCTTTAAAGAGAGAGGGAACCTTTTCGGCACGCTTAGTTAGGGATGGAATTGAGGTCAGTAACTTGGGGACACAAGGCTTTTTGCCGTGGTCTGTATTTGAAGAAACAATTTCATTCCTTGAGCAACAAGGCGGTCGAGCCATGAAAGGCGATGCAATGGGCAGCCGTTTAGGAGAAAAGGGGTTAGCACTCAATACGATTGAGGGACACATTGCTGCAACTATTTATGGTAAGCTGCCTGGGCAATATGTCCTACGAAGAATTACTCCTATCGCAGGGATTCTAGATTGGGCAGAGTTATGCGAAGATAAACCTGGATACTTGTTGTTAAGACCGTTACCAGATATGAAGTAAACTAAGCTAATATAATTAAGTTCACTTGCAGGAGTTCGACAGTCCTCTCCCCTTACTGGGGGACCATGAATCAGGTCCATTTAAATGCAAAGTGAGCGTGCAGGGGCTCGAACCCTGAACCAATGGCTTAAAAGGCCACTGCTCTACCATTGAGCTACACGCCCAGCGGGTTTATTTTAGCACGGGCAGCGCCTGCGCGTCAAATGCAATTTGCCCTACCTGATGATATGATTAACCTCGCTCACCAGGAGGTCAACCATGAACGCACGCAAGCAGCTCACCCCATACGGCCTGTGGCCATCGCTGATCACACCCGAGCTCATCGGGCAGGGGATACGCTTTTCCGACGTGCAGTGGGCGCAGGAGAGCAGTCACCGTTTGGTGTGGTGTCAATCCCAAGGCGGCAAGTCTACCTTGATGACCACGAGCGCTGGGGAGCCTGCCAAGGCGTTTTCTGGCAGCTTTAACCCTGCTGGCGGGGTGGGCTACGGCGGCGGAGAGTTCTGCGCGGGCAAGCAGGGCGCGGTGTTTGCCGATCGGGACGGGCGCTTGTACTTTGCCCCCTACACTTTCAGCCCGATCCGCCCGCTCACGCCTGGCTTTGGCAGCTGCGCCAGCCCCGCGCTCTCCCCCAACGCGAGCGGGGTGGCTTTTGTCCACACCTACGAAGGGCGCGACGTGCTGGCTTACACCCTCCTGGATGGCCAAGCCTGGCCCAAGATCCTGGCCTACAAAGCAGATTTTTACATGCAGCCGTGCTGGAGCCCCGACGGTAGAGCTTTGGCTTGGGTGGAGTGGGATCACCCCAACATGCCCTGGGATGGCTCGCGCCTGATGTTGGGTGAGTTTGACCCCCGCTCGGCAACCTTTGGCAACGTCTGGCTGGTGGATGGCAGCGCTGAGGTGGCAACTTTCCAACCTGCGTTCTCCCCAGATGGGCAGTACTTAGCTTACCTGCGCAACCGCGACGAGTGGGATCAGCTGATGGTGATGAAACTTTCTAGCGGCAAGGAGCATGAGCTGGTTGGGGAGCGGAGTTTGCTGCCGCCAGCTTGGGTACAGGGTATGCGCACGATCGCCTGGGCACCCACAAGCGACGCGCTGTACTTCCTGGAGAATCAACAAGCTATGACCCGCCTGAACAGGGTGGAGCTGGAAAGCGGCCAGATTACCTCACTGCCGATGGAGCAATTCACCCACATCGAGCAGATCAGCGTTTCGCCTGAGGGTGAGGTGGCGCTGATTGCGCAATCCCCAGAGTTACCAGCCGAGATTTGGCGCTTGAAGAGCAGCGCTTTGCAGCGGGTGGCATCGAACCAACCTAATCTGGCTGGAACGGGCTGGGCGCCGCAGCCCCAGCCGATCTCCTGGCAATCTTCCGATGGCGCTACGGTGTATGGCACCTACTACGCCCCAGCCAATCCCAATTGCACCGCCAAGGGGCTGCCCCCGCTGATCGTTTATGTGCACGGCGGTCCGACCTCGCAAGTGACAGTGGGCTTCAGCCTGGATCGCCTGTTTTTCACCAGCCGCGGCTATGCCTTCTTGGAGGTCAACTACCGCGGCAGCACCGGCTTTGGGCGCGCATACCGCGAGGCGCTGCGCCACGCCTGGGGTCCGCTGGATATGCAGGATACGGTGGAAGGCGCGCGAGCCATGGTGGCGCTGGGCTTAGCTGACCCGCACAAACTGGTGGTTAAGGGCGGCAGCGCAGGCGGGTTCACCGTGCTGAATGCGCTCATCCATTACCCAGGCTTCTTCAAGGCGGGGCTGTGCTCTTATGGCGTTTCCAACCTGTTCACGCTGGCGATGGACACGCACAAGTTCGAGGCGCATTATAACGACACATTGCTCGGGGAGCTGCCCGAAGCTGCGGAAAGGTTCCATGCGTGGTCGCCCGAGTACCACGCCGACCAGATCCGCGACCCGTTAGCCATTTTCCAGGGCAGCGCGGATAAGGTGGTGCCGCCCGAGCAATCCGAGCGCATTGTGGAGCGCTTGCGGGCTAACCGCGTACCGCACGTGTACCGGCTGTATGAGGGCGAGGGGCATGGCTTCCGGAAGGCTGAGACACTGATCGACTATTACCAAACCGCCGAGCGCTTCCTCAGGGAGTGGGTGGTTTTTAGGGGGTGAAGTAGACTTAGAGCGTGGAGCAGCGGGGGCCCGCGCAGTAGAATTCACTTCTTTTGTAAACATCAAACTCTAATCTTGCGCTTAAGGTCTTCCATGCCCGCATCAAGATTGTTGATATCGATTACAACGATGCGATAGCCTCTCTCACGTAAGCGTTTGCGCTTGTCATCATCTGCAGCTTGAATAAAATCCAAGTAATGCATAGAGCCATCTACAAAAACCAGTGTCTTAGGCTCATAGAAGAAATCGCAAACGGCGATAGAATACCCCTCCGTTGAGGCGTAAATGGTTTTTTGGGCATCGGTTGGCAAAGGTAGCTTTTCCTGCTTGATGCGCGCTAGTACAATTCTCTCAGACTCCCACTGACATTTTTTCAACATTTCATCATAGTAGGTTTGGTCAAAGCGTTCAACAGGCTTTACCTCGAACTCTCCTAATGCTTCAATCCAATCTAACGCCAAGTGACGGTCAAGATAAGCGTGATCGCGTTGATTATAGAAAGAGAGCAGGCACTGATAACATGCTTTTTCACATCCATTTTCGTCATGTGCATGCAGAATCTCTTGTGCCTTTTCCAACACCGACTTGAATGCGTTCCGTTCCACCATTGAAGCCAGTGAACCAGTACCTCCTGACGTATTTTCATAAAATATCATGCGGTATGGGGTTTTAGGGGAATCATTTTTAGCTAAGAAATAGCCAATTTCATCTTCTTCAAGGTTGAATGCGATCAAAATGCCGCGATGGATGGCCGTAATGAGAGATTTATAGAAGTTTTCTGGTTTGGCCGCCTCAGGCAAAGGAATTTCTATAATTAAGACATCACAATGCAGTTCATGCATCAGGCCAAAGTCGGTAATTAGATCATTACGAGTTGCATTTGATCGGCAATTTCCTTTTTTAGATAAGCTTGAGATGTGATCTTCAATATCTTTTTCGGACCTTAACCACTTGCCACAGCGCTTGCAGAGGGCAAAGGAAAAGAAATTGCCATCAGGCTTCCTGGCCCCATGATTCATGAGGAAAATGTTCGCTTGATTTTCTAAGTATAAGTCTGCACGAATATAATGCTGGCCAGAGAGGACGTAACTGAGGCTGTGTCCACCAGCACGGTAATGCTTTGTAATTTCGTACCCCAGCCGCCGACGCTCCTCTTCCTCAGCCGAAATAGCCTCTGACCGCCTGGCTGCCATATTGGGAATGTGCATTGCTTTTTCCGGATGGGTTAAGGTCAGATCGGCACCACAATCGCACATAGCCCTGCCTTCAGCTTCAGTACCTAGATAAACTTGCTCACAGATAGGACAAATCAGGACCTTCTTCAGGGTCGAATCCTGCTCAACAGCTGCTGCCCTGGCGCTATCGATTTGATAGGAACTACCACGATAATATACGTAATTCCCTGGAGCATACTCGCTTAGAGCAATGCTGGGATCACGGCTAATTTCCTCTTCGCTTTCATAAAAAGCCAGGCTCACTGACTCTTGTGGGAAAGCGTAAGCCGGCAAAAAACCTTGTGAGGCAAGATAGCGGTAGGTATACCAACCGCTCTCTCCTTCACGCATGTCCTCGAGCCGTTTCGAGATGGTATTATTTCTGTCACTAAGGTTCTTATCACTCTGTTTAAATTTAAGAAAACTGTTATTTTGATCAAATTCATTATTGAGGCTTTTATATTCTTCCCGCCAATAAGTAAAGGCTTTATCTAAATCCTGAACAAAATTAGCAATGACCGCGCTAATGTACTCTTCGGTAAACCAAGGAAACACCTGCATTTCTTGATGGAAGGCCTCTTTCACAGCCTGATTGAGCTCAGAAGCATAAGTTTCAGTGGCGTGTTCCCAAGTAGATTTAAGGTCTGGGAACATGAGGTAACCTTCTTCTTTCACTACCAAGATTTCTTTGATTTTTTCAGGTAGTTTTAAACCCGCAAGCAGGCGTCCCGTTTGAGATTTAGTAATGCCCGCGGCTAATACCTCGAGCACTAACGAATGGATGTGGGTCTTCACGAGATAGGGATTATCGAGGCGGAAACGGGGAACCGAGATGATGCCGGAAATCATTTTCTCGGGGAAGCGGTAGAAATATTGATCATGCGGGCCGCGAGCAGAGCCGGTACCCGCATAAGCTGTAATCATCGAAGGCTGCCCCTTGCGGCCAGCACGGCCGGCTCTTTGGGCATAATTACTAGGTGAAGGCGGAACATTGCGCATGGCTACCGCATTCAGCTCCCCAATATCAATACCCAGTTCCATCGTGGGGGTGCAGACGATCACATTCAAATTGTCATCCGGATTGCGAAAGCGTTGTTCTATCTCGATGCGCTCCGATCCGCTAATTTGGCCTGAATGCTCCCGCGCATTCAGGGGCACTGACTCAGCAATTGGCCTGGTATAAGTGCGCAAATAATAGTTGTTGGTCAGATTCCCAAGTTGAAGGGCGGTTTTACAATTGGATTTATAGCAGCTTTTCAGCGTATGGAAATGGTAAATGGATTGGCACTTTGGACATATTTGTTTTTCTTCGGCTTGATCCAGCTGCAGAATAATGTTTTCTGGATTAACTGCCAAAATTTCACCATGGATGTGGTTATATCCAATCACAGGTTGCTTGACCAAGTACTGATTGCCAACAGTAAGCAGTTTATCGACAGCTTCTCGCAATAAACCTCCGGCTTCGCCAGGGGTCAGATTCGGAAAACTCTTGCGAATCCAACGGTTGAGCTGGGTGCCGCTGCCCGTTATTCCATAGGATGAAAATTTCCCGCCCTCAGGCAAGTCGTCACCATAGCCGATGGGGCCCCAAAATTCGCGCTCGTGGATCTTCGCATCTTCGCTCAACGCGTCAATGACGTCGTTCCTAAACTGATTGAAGTCCTTAATCGCCTCATGTTTAATCGCCAAATGCTGGCGCATGAGCTCCAGGATGCCATAGAGCAGGTCATAGCGCTGATCGGGGTTAAGGGTGCTGAAGTAGGTCGTATCCTGCCAGGATGGTTCATGCTGGGCAAATTCATTGAGGCCATCATACGATACAACCAGCAGCCCAACGTCCTCCAGGTTTTGGTGCAGGCGGCGATGGGTCCCTTCCAGCTCTATAAGCGTCAGGTATTCCAAGTAACGCTGGTATTTCCGGTCAATCTCCATAGCACGGCTGCCAAAAAAATTTTCTCTATTGGGTTGATAATCTGGCAGCAGGTTCTCTTCCTCCAGCACCTTGAACATGGTGATGCCGATTTGATTGAAAGGAATTCCTGTCCCATTCTGCAGAAAAGCTTGCTTACTTACCAAAGTATGATAAAGCTGCTGGCGGAATTTAATCCGCCGAGCCATACTATTAATATGGGCGGATTGCAGGGCTGTATCTTGTCGATTATCCGAAAAAGTGATAATCTTCCGCTGGCCGGCTGGCAAGTTCCGCATCTCCGCACCCAAGATCAGATCAATGGCAGTGGAGCGACCTACAGTGCCGTAGCTAAACAGCTTACCAAATTCTCGCGACCGGCCGTCATATTCCACCCCGCACTCAGGGCAGAAAAGAAATGGTGCCGGTATAAAGATAGCACGGCTCTTTTCGCTGCTGCAATGATGATCCAGCATACCGTGCTGCTGGCAGACCTGATATTCACGCGGCAGATTCTCCTGCCGGTCTTTCTTAATGCGGCCTGTGGGAGTAAGCCAGGATTCAGGAAATTCAATATCATCAACGGTCTTATCATTCCCCAAGAGCATCAGGTAGCCAACCTCGCCCTCCGTGCTGAGGCTATCTAACTCTGCAGGCAGCAAGCTGCCATCACTCAGGCGCACCACGCTGTAAAACTCAGTTCCGCAGCTGCGGCAAAAGACCAGCGGTAAGGTAGGCGATTGCTTATGCTGCTCGGCGCAATCGGGGCAGAAGCGCTCACCACGGTCATTGAGATGGAAATCAGGCGCAACGCAGGCATAGAGCGGACGCCCCTGCGAGAAAAATTCGTGTATCTTGAATGGAAAGTCAACCTTGTTTTGCTCCAGAATCTCAATCACCCGCTCCTCGGGCCAATGCATTTCTTGCGCGACTTCTTGTAGCGATTTGGGTTTGCTGCGGATTGAGGCCAATAACGCTGTAAATTCAGGGGTCAGGTTATCGGGTAAAGGGGCGTACTTCTCTCCAACAACGTCATCAGCTTGGAAAGTTTCCCCAAACAAACTGGTAGCAAAATGCGCTACAGCTTCCTGCGAGCTCTCGCCTCCAGCAGTTTCCACCGTGGCCGAGGTGCCGATGCAGGTGAGCTTGCCAATCGTACCGGTGTGCTGCTTGAGCCGGCGAATTAACGCCGCCACATCTGCGCCTTGCTTGCCCTTATAGGTATGTATCTCATCCAGCACCAAGAATTGCAGCACGCCTTGATGCCGGAAAAGGGTGCGGTCTTCGAAGCGGGTGAGCAGCAGCTCTAACATGACGTAATTGGTCATGAGGATATCCGGCGGGTTATCCTGAATCTCTTTGCGGGAAAGCAGCTCGCAGCTGTAGGGTTTCTCGCGCTGTGTCAAGAAGCGATAATCATTCAGGGCGTCTTCGGGGCTGCTTTTAGTATCCCCTGTATAGCGCGCAATAGTCAAGCCAGAGCCATCTAAGCGCGCGGAGAAGTCATCATATTGGTTATTCGCCAGCGCGTTCATGGGGTAAATGATGACCGCCTTGATGCCCTTGATACCGCGCGCTTTCATCTCCAAAGCACGAGAGACAATCGGAATGCCGAAGCCAAAGGACTTGCCCGAGCCGGTGCCAGTGGCTAGGATGACGTTATGCCCTTGCTGCAGCTTACGCATGGCTTGGACCTGATGCTCGTAAGGCTCAATCGGCGCGGAATCCGGTTGATCAATTTTGCTGCGGGCAAACTTGAGCACGCCAGGATGCAGCACACCCTCCGCCACTAAGGTCTGCAGGCTATCCCCAACCTGGAAAGGCAAAGCGATTTGCAGGTAGGGCGGCTTCCAAAGCAAGCCGCCTTCGGCTCTGCGCTGCTCGATCCAAGCTTGAATTTGGGGGTTGCGGATTTTCTGGAAGGAATCGACATAACTTTGGTAGTCTTCCTGAACTTCCATGAGGGTGTTGAACGGGTCAAATTGAGCAGTCATCCTATTTTTCCTTTTTTCATTATCATAAACGTGTGGCTAAGCTGATAAACATGGCAGAGCTCGATGCTAATTCAGTAGCGTAATGTTCCCCTCAGCATCTAAGAAGAAAAAGTTAACCCCACTCACGAGCTTTCCATACCTGGCTAACCAATGCTGGGGGACTTCAATCTGATTGCCAAACACTAAAAATTTAGTGCGGGCATCGGTTTTCTCTAAAAGCCAAACGTGCTCTGCGATGGTCGAAAACTTTGCCGGCGGCAGGGAACTGCCACCCACCAGGGTATAGTACTTGGCATCTCCAACAATCATCCCGTCATCAGAGAGCAAATCCCACTTCTTTGGGATTCCTGGCAAGCAGCCAGGCTTTAAGGGTGTGCCATAATAGCGCGAAAAGACCTGCCTCGCTAAGCTTTCGAAGCTGGTGGAATTAGGAGATTCTTCAGGAATCGGTTTTTCATATAGAGTTTCTGGGGCTTCTTCAGAACCAGGAATGGCTTTGAAAAACCATTCCCTGCCAATCTGCCTGCCGGAAATCTTGCCGGCTCGGAGAAGCTTGCGCGTAATGCCGTAAACCTTCTGGTGCGGCTCAATTTTGGTCGCCCTGACGATATCACTGTTGGTTGCTTCCTGAGGATAAATAAAATTCAAATGCCTCAAAACTACTTCTGTATTGGTCATGATGCCCTCCTTAGGTCACTCACTTGCGTATCTTTTTGTAGCCTGGGTCTTTACCCAGGTGGACCTCGCGGGTGTGGCGCTCGAGGTCAAAACCTAAGATATGTTTATCACAAATTGGGCAGCGGTAAAGAGTATAGTCTGAAATCATCGGGCTATCCGCCTGGCTGCTAAAAGGTAAGGACTGCTGTTCCTTAGCAGCAGGCGCAGCTGCCGGCGCAGCAGGGGG
>Ga0116141_10002726_pt1 | contig 15058 bp, 9 predicted proteins | sample AD_UKC097_MetaG_FD_89744 | JGI IMG/M metagenome (GOLD analysis project Ga0116141, IMG submission 89744) | Active sludge microbial communities of municipal wastewater-treating anaerobic digesters from USA - AD_UKC097_MetaG | ecosystem: Engineered > Bioreactor > Anaerobic > Digestate | place: USA...
GCGCACCGCACGGTCGCCGGCGGCCACGTGCTCGACCCCTTCGCGCCGGCACGCGGACGCGGGCGCCCCGAACGCCTGCGTGCGCTCGACGCGCTGCGCGAACGCGAACCCGAGCGCGCGCTGACACGGCTGCTCGAACTGACGCCCGACGGGGTCGAGCTCGAGCCCTTCGAACGCGCACGCAACCTGGACGAGACCGGCCGCGCGGCCCTGCGTGCGGCGGTGGCGCCGCGGGTGGTCGCCGACGGGGCCGGCACGCGGGCGATCTCGGCGGACCACTGGCAGGCGCTGGAGGCGCGCCTCGTCGCGGCGGTGCGCACGCATCATGCCGACCACCCGGACAGCGTCGGGCCGACCGAGACGGCGCTGGCCGCGGCGCTCGGCCAGCACCGGCCGGGCGCCGCGCTGCGCACCGCCGTGCGTGCGCTGGCCGCCCAGGGCGCACTGGTGCGGGACGGATTGAGCCTGCGGCTGCCCGAGCACCGCGCCCGGCTGGCCGATGCCGACCGCGTGCTGCTCGAGCGCATCACCGGCATCCTGACCGGCACCGGCCTGCGCCCGCCGATCGTCGGCGAACTCGCGCGCAGCCTCGACACCGATCCGCCGACCCTGCTCGCCTTCCTGCGACGCGCGAGTGCGCTCGGCCACCTGGTGCAGGTGGCGCCGAACCGGTTCTATCTGCCCTCGGGCGTGGAGGCGCTGACCGCCGTCGCGCGCGCGCTGGCGGCCGAGGCGCCCGACGGCAGCTTCGACGCCGCCGCCTACCGGGACCGCTCGGGCATCGGACGCAACCTGACGATCGAGGTGCTCGAGTTCCTCGATCGCGCCGGCCACACGCGCTTCGCGCGCAACCGGCGCACGATGATCGACGAGGCGCCGCTCAGGGCGTCGTGAACACCTTGCCCGGGTTCATGATGTTGTGCGGATCGATCACCGCCTTGATCCGACGCATCAGGTCGATCGCATCGTCGCCGCGCTCCTCGACCAGGAAGCCGATCTTGTGCAGCCCCACCCCGTGCTCGCCGGTGCAGGTGCCGTCCATCGACAGGGCCAGCCGCACGATCTCGTCGTTCAGACGCTCGGCGTCGGCCACCTCCTGCGCGTCGTTCGGATCGATCAGCAGCACGGCGTGGAAGTTGCCGTCGCCGACATGCCCCAGGATCATCGTCGGGAAGGCGGCGGTGTCGAGGATGCGCCGCGCACCGGTGATCGAGTCGGCCAGGCGCGAGATCGGCACGCAGGTGTCGGTCGAGATCGCACGGCACCCCGGGCGCACCTGCAGGCACGCGAAATAGGCGTTGTGCCGGGCGTTCCACAGACGGGTGCGGTCTTCCGGGCGCGACGCCCATTCGAAGTCCTGGCCGCCGTGGTCGCGGGCGATCTGCTGCACGAGCTCGGCCTGTTCCTTCACCGAGGCCTCCGAGCCGTGGAACTCGAAGAACAGCGTCGGCGCTTCGCGCAGCGTGGTGTGGCTGTGCGCGTTGATCGCGCGGATCGTCGCCGCGCAGAGGAATTCGCTGCGCGCGATCGGCACGCCGAGCTGGATCGTCTGGATGACGGCGCGCACGGCCTCCGACAGCGACGGGAAGTTGACCACCGCCGCGGACATCGCCTCGGGCACCGGATACAGCCTGACGGTCACCTCGGTGATCACGCCCAGCGTGCCTTCGGAGCCGATGAACAGCCGCGTCAGGTCGTAGCCCGCCGACGACTTCTTCGCGCGCCCGGCGGTGCGGATCACCTTGCCGTCGGGCGTGACCACGGTCAGCGACAGCACGTTCTCGCGCATCGTGCCGTAGCGCACGGCGTTGGTGCCCGACGCACGCGTGGCGGACATCCCGCCGATGCTCGCGTCGGCGCCCGGGTCGATCGGGAAGAACAGGCCGGTCGACTTCAGTTCCTCGTTGAGCTGCTTGCGCAGCACGCCGGCCTGCACGGTGGCGGTGAGGTCGTCGGCGTCGATCGACAGCACCCGGTTCATCTGCTGCAGGTCGATCGACACCCCCCCCTGCACGGCCAGCACGTGGCCCTCGAGGGAGGAGCCGGCACCGAACGGGATCACCGGATACCGGTGGGCGCGGCACAGGTCGATCACGGCGACGACGTCGTCGGTCGACTGCGCGAACACGACCGCCTCGGGCGGCGTGGGCGGGAAGGGCGACTCGTCGCGGCCGTGATGCTCGCGCACCGCCTGGGCCACGGAAAACCGGTCGCCGAACCGGGCCGCGAGGGCGTCGGCGAGCGCGGCGGGCAGCGGGCGACGAAGCGCCTGCGACAGGGGGGTCGGGTGGTTCATCTGCGTGTGCTCCAGCGGTCGGGTGCCCGGCGCGTGCCGCGGCAGGCGGGTCGCGAGAGTGTAGAGGACTCCTCGCCCGATCGGTGCGCGGCGCACCGGATGCGCTGTGGACGGCGCACGAAGCGCGTTAAGCTCGCACCCACCGGCGCGCACGCGTCACCGGGTCGGACACCGCCCCGGCCGCCGCCGCGCCTCCATCCGCCCCGGAGTTCTCGAAAGCCCGCCCGATGCCGTCGCTCGCGCTGCGTGCCGCCCTCGTCCAGTTCGTCCTGGCCCTGACGTGGATCGTCTACGTGCTGCACCTGCCGGCGCTGCTGGACCTGGCCGGCATCGATCGGCGCTGGTTCGTTTGGATCCTGCTGGCCGATCAGATCACCTTCGTGCTGGCGGACTGGGCCGCCGGCGCGTGGGCCGACCGGCTGGCGGCGGCCTGGTCGCGCTTCGGTCGCCTCTTCCTGGCGGCGGCGGTCGGGTCGTCGCTGCTGATGCTGTCGCTGCCCTGGCTGGCGGCCACCGGCTCGGGCGTGCTGCTGCTGCTCGTCACCTTCGCCTGGACGCTGACCTCGTCGGCGCTCCGGGCCCCGCTGTTCACGCTGCTCGGCCGGATGGGGGCCGACGCGCGCACCGCCTCGCGCCTGGCAGGGGCCGCGCTGGCCGGCGCGGGATTCGCCTCGGCGGTCGGCCCCTGGATGGCCACCGCGCTGCGCGGCGGCGACCCGCGCATCGCGCTGGGTATCGGTGCGATGGCGCTGATCGCGGCTGCGTGGATCGCAGCATCGGCGCAGCCGTCGGCGGCATCGGCGCAGCCGTCGGCGGCATCGGCGCAGCCGTCGGCGGCATCGGCGCAGCCGTCCGCGGCCGCGATCGCCCCGGGCGCCCGCCCGCACGCCGACGGCACCGGTCAGGCCGCTTGGCTGCCCGCCGGCCTGCTGGTCGTGCTGCTCGGCTTCGGCGTGCAGGTGCACACGATCCTGCACAGCGAAGCGCTGTATCGCGCGGCCGGCACCACCACGCCGATGCTGTGGATGCCGGCGTTCTGGCTGGGGTTCGCCCTGCTGTGCGTGCTCGCCGACGCGCTGCCGAAGCCGCGCGATCCGGCCGCCGTCCTGCCCTGGGCGGCGGCCGCAGGCACCCTCGCCCTGCTGCTCGCACGGCAGGCGCCGGCGCTGCCCGTGCTGGCGGCGCTGCAGTGCGCGGCGGGCGCGGCGTGGGGCCTGTTCATGCAGGCCCTGTTCGCGCGCGCCACGCACATGGCGCAGGCCGCGCCGGCGCGTGCGGGCGCAGGGTCGGCCACCGGCGTGCTTTTCTCGGCGATGGCCGTGGCCGCCGCGGCCCGCCTGGCCGTCGTCGCCGGCGGCTGGCAGTCGTCCGCGGCACTGTCCTGGGCACCGGTCGGCACCTGGGCGTGCGCCGCGCTGCTGCTGGTCCTGCTGCCGGCGGCACGGCGTCTGCCGGGGCCTCACACGGCAATCGCCCGACCGTGATCGCGGGATCCGGTGGCGGAGTAGACTTCCGGCCTTTCCAGACCAGGGGCCGGCGATGGGCAACCGACTTTCGCAGATTGCAACGCGCACCGGGGACGACGGCAGCACGGGCCTCGGCGACGGATCACGCACCCGCAAGGACAGCCTGCGCATCGCCGCGCTGGGCGACGTCGACGAGCTGAACTCCTTCATCGGCCTGCTGGTGACGGAGCCGATGCCCGAGGACATGCGTGCGGCGCTCTCCGGCATCCAGCACGACCTGTTCGACCTGGGTGGCGAGCTGTGCATCCCGGGGTTCGAGAACGTGAGCGACGCCCAGGTCGTCCGCCTGGACGAGCTGCTGGCCCGCTACAACGCCGATCTGCCGCGGCTGCAGGAGTTCATCCTGCCCGGCGGGTCGCGCGCGGCCGCCTACGCGCACGTCGCCCGCACCGTGTGCCGGCGCGCCGAGCGGGCGATCGTCGCCCTCGGTCACGAGGAGACGGTGCGCCCGGTCTGCCGGCAGTACGTGAACCGCCTGTCGGACCTGATGTTCGTGCTGGCGCGGGTGCTCAACCGCTACGCGGGCGGCAGCGACGTGCTCTGGCAGCAGGGGAAGAACAAGGCCTGAGCGCCCCGCGCTCCGGCGAACACCCGACTCTCGGGTGAGCACCCGGCCTTCGGGCGGGCACCCGGCCCTCAGGTGTCGCGGGCCGCTTCCAGGTAGGACACCAGCTTGGCGCTCGTCTGGCGCAGCCGCTCGGACAGCAGCTGCACCAGCTTCAGCAGGATCTTGTTGCCGAGCTTGGGCTCGTCGGACAGCACCAGCACCAGCGCATCACGTGTCAGCACCGCGATGCGCGAGTGCTCGAGGGTGACGCACGACGCGAACCGCGGCTCGCCGTCGAACATCGACATCTCGCCCAGCGCGTGGCCGGCGTGAGCGACCGCGATGCGCGACGGGTAGTTGTAGCGGTTGCGGCGCAGCACGTCGATCATGCCGGTCATCAGCAGCATCATGAAGTCGCCGGCCTCGCCCTCGGTGATCACCGTGACGCCGGCGGGCGCCTCGTACACATACATGAATGCGCCGAGCTTGCGGGTCTCGTCGATGTCCAGGCCCGAGAACAGCGGGGTCTTGGCCATCAGCAGGTGCAGTTCGTCGGAGAACTCGCTGGCACGCCCGACCGGGCGCAAGCCCATCGACAGCAGCCGCTCGTGCGGCGTGGGTTTCGTGCCCGGCGCGCGGGCGGGCGACGACTGCGACGAATCGGCAGCACGCTGCGACTGACCGGCTGCTTGCAGGGCATCCATGGAGAGCTCCTCGACCTTGTGCGGCGGTTATAGCACGGATGTCCGGCCGTCAAGGCCATTTTTCCGGCGTGCGTCGCCTGCACCCGACGACAGGCGAACGCAACGCGAATCGGCGGCCCGGCTACTCGGCCGCGGCCAGACGGCGCTGGCGGACGGCCTCGGCCAGCCCTTCCAGCGAGGCCACGCTGTCCTCCCAGCCGATGCAGCCGTCGGTCACGCTCTGGCCGTAGACCAGTTGCCGGCCCGGCACCAGGTCCTGCCGGCCGGCGACCAGGTGGCTCTCGACCATCACGCCGAAGATGCGCATGTCGCCGGCGGCCATCTGCTGACCGATGTCGCGCAGCACGGGCACCTGATTCTCGGGCTTCTTCTGGCTGTTGCCGTGGCTGGCGTCGATCATCAGCCGGCACGCCATCGCGGCCGCGGCGGCTTCCTTGCACGCCGCATCGACCGACGCGGCATCGAAGTTCGGCGCCTTGCCGCCGCGCAGGATCACGTGGCAGTCCTCGTTGCCGTTCGTCGACACGATCGCCGAATGCCCCCCTTTGGTCACCGACAGGAAATGGTGCGGCTGCGACGCGGCCTTGATCGCGTCCAGCGCGATGCGCAGATTGCCGTCGGTGCCGTTCTTGAACCCCACCGGACACGACAGCCCCGACGCCAGCTCGCGGTGCACCTGCGACTCGGTCGTGCGCGCGCCGATCGCGCCCCAGGCGATCAGGTCGGCGATGTACTGCGGCGTGATCATGTCCAGGAATTCGGTGCCCGCCGGCAGACCCATCTCGTTGATCCGCAGCAGCAGCTCGCGCGCCGTGCGCAGACCCTTGTTGATCTGGAAGCTGTTGTCCAGATCCGGGTCGTTGATCAGGCCCTTCCAGCCGACCGTGGTGCGCGGCTTCTCGAAGTACACGCGCATCACGATCTCGAGGTCGTCACGGAAGCGTTCGCGCTGCTCGGCGAGCTTCGTCGCGTATTCGAGCGCCGCCTTGGTGTCGTGGATCGAGCACGGCCCGATGATCACCAGCAGCCGGTCGTCCATGCCGTGTAGGATGCGGTGGATGGCCTGGCGCGACTCGTACGTGACCTGCGAGGCACGTTCGCTGATGGGCGACTCGCGCAGCACGTGCGAGGGCGGGGCCAGTTCCTTGATCTCACGGATCCGGACATCGTCGGTGGTCAATCGCATCGGGGACTCCATCGTTCGGGATTGTGTCGGCCCAAAAAAAAACCGCCGGCCATCGGGGCCGGCGGTTCGGGTCGGGTTCGGTCGCTATTCAGCTGCGCGCGCGCTCCTGACTCGTCCCACCGGCGGCGGGAAAGCCGAAGTACCCAAAATAAAAGTAGGCGGACGTGCGCATGGCCGGGGAGTGTACGCACAAGGCCGGACCCAGGCAAGCGCAGTGCAGCAACGGCACCCGCCGGCGTTGCGCGGCCGCACACGGGTCGCCGGCCGGGCAGAATCGAGCGGCATCCACGCCGAACGGAGACCCCGTCATGTCCATCGAACGCCCGATCCCGCTCAAGGGATCCCCTGCCTCGCCCTACACCCGCAAGATGCTGGCGGTGCTGCGCTACCGGCGGATCCCCTACCGGTTCCTCGTCGGCACCAACGGACCGATGGGAGACCTGCCCCGTCCCAAGGTCGACCTGCTGCCCACCTTCTACCTCCCGGATGCCGAGGGACGCCTCGAGGCGGTCGTCGACTCGTCGCCGATCATCCGTCGGCTCGAGCATGAGGTCGCAGGCCGGGCGGTGGTGCCGGCCGATCCGGTGGTCGCGTTCGTCGATGCGCTGCTGGAGGACTATGCCGACGAATGGCTGACCAAGGCGATGTTCCACTACCGCTGGCACTACGCCGCCGACATCGACAAGGCGGGCGGGATCCTGCCGCGCTGGCGTGACATCACCGCACCCGAGGACGCGCTGGCGCAGCTGAAGGCGCAGTTCTCGGCGCGACAGATCGGACGGCTGGGCGTGGTCGGGTCGAACCCGGGCACGGCCGCGGTGATCGAGGGCAGCTACCTGCACCTGCTCGATGCGCTGGCCGCGCACTTCACCCGGCATCCGTTCCTGATGGGCCGCCGTCCGGGCGCGTCGGACTTCGGCTTCTATGGCCAGCTCACGCAGCTCACGCACTTCGACCCGACGCCCTCGGCGCTGACACTCACACACGCGCCGCGCGTCTATGCCTGGGTCGACCTGGTCGAGGACCTGTCGGGCCTCGAACCGTCGGATGCCGACTGGGTCGCGCGCGACGCGCTGGCCACCACCCTCGGGCCGATCCTCGCCGAGGTCGGCCGCACCTACGTGCCGGTGATGATCGCCAACGCGCGGGCGCTGAAGGCCGGTGCCGACGTGGTGCGCACCGAGGTCGGCGGTCGTCCCTGGGAACAGCAGCCGTTTCCGTACCAGGGCAAGTGCCTGCAGTGGCTGCGCGAGGGGTTCGCGGCACTGGACCCGGCCGACCGCGCGGACGTCGACACGCTGCTGGAAGGCGCGGGCTGCGGCGCACTGCTGCACGCGCCGGTCTGACAGCGGCCTCGGCGGCGCGTCGCTTCAGCGGGCCGTCACCTCAGCAGGGCGTCACTTCAGGCTGAGGTCGACCCGGCTGCCGCTCCTGGGGCCGCGCCGGTCGCGATCGGCGCTGTCCGCCCCCGCGTCGCCCGGCCCCTGGGCGGACGGCGCGGTGCCGGTGCCGGTGCCGGTGCCGGTGCCGGACGGTTCGGCCGCGCCGCCCGTCTCCGCCTTGCCGGCGACGATGAACAGGCGTTCGCCCGCGATGCCGCCACGCGACACCAGCCACTCCTTCGCCGCCTCGGCCCGGTGCATGCCCAGATCGACGAGATCGCCGTCCTGCACCTGGGTGTCCTCGATCAGCATCCGCTCCATCTCGGCGAGCGGCAGCTCCTTGGGCAGGCCGACGGCATTGCGCGGCTTCTGGAAGCGCGCGGCGCGGTAGGCCTGGAGCACCAGGGCCGGATACTCGGCAGGCTCGATCGTGACGGCGTCGATCGACGCACCGGCGGTGCCGCCGCGCACCGTCTCGCGCAGCTTCAGCGCCTTCAGCCGCCGCTCGAAGGCCATGCGGCGCAGCGCCTCGCGATCGGCTGTCGGATCGACGCGGCCGGCAAGCTCGAGCTTGAGGCCGGGCCGGTCGGCGAGCGCCTTGGCCAGTGACTCGAGCCGCTTCTGCGCGTCGGGCTCGATGTCGGACCGACCGGGCGCGAACCCGACCCATGACAGCTCGGCGCCGCCACCGCCGATCCCCGCAAGCAGCGAGAACGGCGCGGTCACCGCCTTCACGATCAGGTTGAGGATGATGCGCAGCACCAGCCCGCCGACGCTGAACTGAGGATCGTCGAGCGAGCCGCCGATCGGCATGTCGACGTCGATCACGCCATTGCGGTCCTTGAGCAGCGCGATCGCGAACAGCACCGGCAGCTTGGTCGCCGTCGGGCTGTCGACCTTTTCTCCGAAGGTCAGCTGGTCGAGCACGATGTTGTTCTCGGCCTGCAGCTGGCGGTCCTGCACGCGGTACTTCAGGTTCGCGGACAGCTTGCCTTTCTCGATGCCGTAGCCCAGATACTTGACCGAATACGGTGAGGTGCGCGGCAGGTCGATGTCGCGTGCGCTGGCCTTCAGGTCGAGGAACAGCGACGCCGCCAGCGGGTTGATGCTGCCCAGCACCTCGACCGAGCCGGCGTTGTCGACCCGGCCGCGCAGCGCGATGTCACCCGGCGTGTCGGGCGTCATCGTGCCGATGGTGCCGGTCATGCCCGTCAGGTTGGCGGAATAGTTGGGCCGCACGAAGAAGTCGCTGAAATCGATGTTGCCGTTGGTCAGCGCGATGCGACCGATGCGGATCGGCGGGGGGGCGGCGGCCGCGGTCGGGGCCTCGGTCCGAGCGGCGGACCTGGATGCGGCCGGGGCGGTCGTCGGGTTGGACGTCGGCGGTGCACCCGGGGCATCGCGCGTCGTTGCGGCCGGTGCCGTCGCGGTGGCGCCCGCCCCTTCGGCCTCCCGCCGTGCGAGCAGGTCCTGCAGGTTGAAGGTGCCGTCGGCGCGCACGACCAGACGTGCGTAGAAATCGCCGAGCGCCACCGCACCGACCTCGACCTTCAGCGGCTGCAGGGCGAAGTCGATGCCGGACACGTCCAGCGTCTTCCATCGCAGCAGATCCTCGCTGCCGGATTTCGTGACGGCAGCGAACGACGCGACCGACACGCCGCCCCGCCAGGCCACCAGGGGATCGCCGCGTTCTGGCAGATCGACCGACAGGTCGCCCACCACGTCGAGCAGGCCGGACGAGACGATCGCATTCACGTATTCGGTGAAGTACGGCTGCATCGGCAGGATGCCGATCCGGCGCGCATCGACATGCAGCCGGGCAGCCACCGGATTCAGGGCGAGCGGACCGGACACCTGCAGTGCGCCCGACGGTCCCACCCGGGCCTTCAGCGACACCTTGCCGCGCCGTCCGCGCTCGGTGGACAGGTTCTCGCCGGAGACGGACAGGCCCGTCACCTGCAGGTCGGCATCGCGCCCGCGGCTGGCATCCTCCAGCTTCGCCGACAGACCGTCGAGCGCGACGCGCCCGAGGGTGACCGTCCAGGGGCCGGGCTCGGTGCCCGCCGCGGTGCCCGCCGCAGTACCTGACGGTGGCGCAGGCGCAGGCGAAGGCGCGGTAGCGGGCGCGGGATCGCCCATCGGCACCAGCATGCCGAGGTTCAGGCGGCCCTCCGCATCGCGGCGGACCGACAATGCGCCGCCGGTGATCCGGAACGCGCCCAGCGTCAGCGCGCGCGCCGACAGGTCGAGGGTGCCCTCGTCGAGCGCGACGGCGTCGAGTCGCAACAGCTCGCGCTTGTCCCAGCGCTGGCGCAGCTTCAGCGCCCGCAGCTCGGCCGCGAGCCCCTTGATCGCCACGGCCGGACCGGCCGGCGCGTCCGACACCTTCAACTCGGCTTTTGCGCCGAGCACGCCATCGAGTGCATCGAAGCGCACGTGCGGCTCGGCCACCCACCACCAGCGCGACAGGGCGATGCCCGTCGCCGAGGCGGTGGCTTCGACCAGCAGGGGTTGCGGGGTCGCACGGCCGGAGGCCTCGACGCGCTCGCCCCCGTCCGCGGCGAACGCAAGCTCGAACGGGATCGCGCTCTTCAGCGCGCCGTCGACCGGGCCGGCCCGCGCACTGAGCTTGTCCATGCGCACCGCGAGCGCGCGCGGCGCGAACTGGTCGTCGCGCAGGTCGACGATTCCGTCGCTGATCCGCACGTCGTCGATGCGCCAGGAGACGGCTGGCCTGGCCCCCGGCGCGGCGGAGGGTGCGTTTGGACCGGGATGGGCCGGCGTGCCGGTGTCGGCCGGGTTGCCGCCCTGAGGCGCCTTCTCCGCGGGCGCCTTCTCCGCGGGCGCCTTCTCCGCAGGTGCCTTCTCCGCAGGTGCCTTCTCCGCAGGTGCCTTCTCCGCAGGTGCCTTCTCCGCAGGTGCCTCCTCCGCGGGCGCCTTGAGCGCCGCGAAGAACCCGTCGTCACCCGCGCGGCGATGCACGGTGACGACCGGCGACGCGAGCGCGACCGACCCGATCGCGTAGGTGGCGCGCAACGGCTGCAGCACGACGGCCCCCAGGTCCACGGCGGCCGCCGTGAAGAGCGCGGCGCCGTCCGGCGCCCGCACGTCGACGTCGGCCAGCTTTGCGTCGGCCCGGATCGTGATCGCCGGAGGCGCGCCGACGGGCTGCTCGAAGTCGATCTGCGCCCGCCCCGACAGCGCGACCGATTCGATCTTCACCGGCAGCGCGCGCGGCAGGTAGCGCAGGTAGGGCACCAGCTGGACGGGCGCGAGCTCGAGCTGCAGCGTCGACGCCCGCGTCTCGCTGAACGGGCGCGCCGCCCCGGTCAGTTCGAACGCGGTGCCATCGAGCTTCAGCGCAAGACGGGGATGGACGTGCACGTCCTGATGCACCGGCAGGCTGGACACGAAGGGCACGCGGATCTCGAGATCGGTCACGCGGTGCAGCTTGGGGATGGGCTGGTCGTCGAACTCGATGCCACCGCCGACGAGCTCGATGTTCGCGACCGCGAACCGCGGCGGGGGCTGATCGGGGGGCGCAGGCGTGGCGGTCCACTTGTCGATCAGGTCCTGCACGCTGTAACGGCCGTCCCGGTCGCGCGCCAGCCGCAGCCTGGGCTCGAGCAGACGCACGCCCGACACGACCGGGGCCAGCGACGTGATCGAACGCCACGACACATCGGCCTCGAGTCGCCGGAACTGAAGCAGCGTGCCGGTCGCGGGCGCGCGTTCGCCCACGGTGACGCCGTCGACGGCGGCGCGCAGCGTGAACGGATTGAATGCGACGGACGCGATGCGCACCGGCCGGTCGAACTCCTTGGCCAGCAGGTCCTGCAGCAGCGCCCGCGCCAGCGGCGGAACCGCCAGGAAGCCGATGGCGGCGAACAGCACCAGCCCGAGCGCGCACAGCACCGCGGCGCGCGCCGCGCGCCCGAGCGAGGACCAGAGGCGCTTCACGTGGGGTGCCCGCGCAGCCGCGCCGTCAGGCGGTGCCGCCCACCGTCAGGCCTTCGATGCGCAGCGTGGGCTGACCGACGCCCACCGGCACGCTCTGCCCGTCCTTGCCGCAGACCCCCACGCCGGAATCGAGACGCATGTCGTTGCCGATCATGGTGACGCGCGTCAGCGCGTCGGGCCCGTTGCCGATGATGGTCGCGCCTTTCACCGGATACTGGATGCGTCCTTTCTCCACCCAGTACGCCTCGGACGCGGAGAACACGAACTTCCCGTTGGTGATGTCGACCTGCCCGCCGCCGAAGTTCACGGCGTACAGCCCGCGGTCGATGGACGCGACGATCTCGGCCGGGTCGCGATCGCCGTTGAGCATGTAGGTGTTGGTCATGCGCGGCATCGGCAGGTGCGCGAACGACTCGCGGCGCCCGTTGCCGGTGACCGGCACCTTCATCAGGCGGGCATTCAGCGTGTCCTGCAGGTAGCCCTTCAGGATGCCGTCCTCGATCAGCACGTTGCGCTGCGACGGGTTGCCCTCGTCGTCGATGTTGAGCGACCCGCGACGGTCGGCGATGGTGCCGTCGTCGACGACCGTCACGCCCCTGGCCGCCACGCGCTTGCCGATCTTGCCGCTGAACGCCGACGAGCCCTTGCGGTTGAAGTCGCCTTCGAGTCCGTGGCCGATCGCCTCGTGCAGCAGCACGCCCGGCCAGCCCGGCCCGAGCACCACGCTCATCATGCCGGCCGGGGCGGGACGCGACTCGAGATTGACCAGCGCGGCGTGCACCGCGTCGCGCACGTAGCGGTCGATCACCTCGTCGTCGAAATAGCCGAAGTCGAAGCGCCCGCCTCCGCCGCTCGTGCCCTGTTCGCGACGCCCGTCCGCCTCGGCGATCACCGTCACCGACAGGCGCACCAGCGGGCGCACGTCGGCGGCGATCAGCCCGTCGGAGCGGGCGACCAGCACGACGTCATGCTCTGCGGCCAGCCCCGCCATGACCTGGACGATCCGCGGATCGCGCGCGCGGGCGAGCTTCTCGACCCGCTCGAGCAGCGCCACCTTCGCGGCGGAGTCGAGTCCGACGATGGGGTCCGCGGCCCCGTACAGCGCGTGGCCGGAGCCGGGGCGCAGCGCAGACGCGACCTTGACCCGGCCGGCCCCCTGCCGCGCGATCGTGCGGGTGGCCCGCGCGGCCGACACCAGCGCGCTGGCGTTGATCTCGTCCGAGTAGGCGAACGCGGTGCGGTCGCCGACCACCGCACGCACGCCCACGCCCTGGTCGATCGAGAAGCTGCCCGACTTCACGATGCCCTCCTCCAGACTCCAGCCCTCGCTGCGCGTGAACTGGAAGTAGAGGTCGGCGTAGTCGACCCGGTGTTCGAACACCTCGGCCAGCGCCCGTGAGAGGTCGCCTTCATCGAGGCCGCCGGGCTCGAGCAGCACCTTCCTGGCGATCGCCAGACGGTCGATTCCTTCGTCGACAAGCTTCATCTTCACTCCTGCTACATGACCCGGTGCTTGAGCGCGGGCAGACTGGCGCGCACTTCGAGGAGGCGGGCGCGCTGCAGGCTGCCCGCGACCACGCCTTCGCCCTCGGGCAGCACCGAGACGATCTCGCCCCAGGGATCGATCAGCATCGTGTGGCCCCAGGTGCGGCGCCCGTTCTCGTGTCGCCCCCCCTGCGCAGGCGCGAGAACATAACACTGATTCTCGATCGCCCTGGCGCGCAGCAGGATCTCCCAGTGCGCCTGGCCGGTGGTGTACGTGAACGCCGACGGCACGACGATCAGGTCGACCGGCGACAGGTTGCGGTAGAGCTCGGGAAACCGCACGTCGTAGCAGACCGACAGGCCGATGCGCCAGGGTCCGACGTCGCACACCACCGGCGTGCGGCCCGCCTCGATGGTGGCGCTCTCGTCGAAGCGCTCGCCGCCGCGGTCGAGACCGAACAGATGGATCTTGTCGTAGCGCGCGCGCCGCGTGCCTTCGGGCCCATACACCAGGCACGCGTTGCGCACCCGCGAAGGCCGCGCGCTCGCCAGCGGCACGGTGCCGCCGATCAGCCAGACCGCGTGGCGCGCCGCCTGCTCGGCAAGGAACGCCTGCAGCGGCCCGTCGCCGTCGGCCTCGCGGATGGCGACCTTGTCGGTGTCCTTGCGCCCGAGCAGGCAGAAGTATTCGGGCAGCACCACCACGCGCGCGCCGTCACCGGCGGCCTGCGCGATCAGGCGCGCCGCGGCCGCCATGTTCACGGCCGGGTCGGTCGCGGACACCATCTGCACCGCGGCCACCTTCAGTGTGTTCGCTTCGTCCTGCATCGTCGATTCCTCAAGGCAACGGTTGCGGCGCCGGAAGCTGCGGACGCCGCTTCTCGGTCACCTGCGGATCGGCCCAGGAGCCGACCACTTCGTATTCGTACGAGAACAGCTGGCGGATCGGGCCGCTCAGCGCGAGCTGCGCCAGGAACGAGCCCAGCCCGATGGCCGGGTTGACCATCGCACCATACGCCAGCGACGCGAGGCCCGCATTCAGCTCCGGGCGCACCTGCACGTCCACCTTCTGGGTCTCGCGCGCCAGGTCGGCCTGACCCCGGATCTGCACCTGCGCCTGCACTCCGCGCATGGTGAGGTCGTCGGTGCGCGCGATGCCGTCGTCGACCTGCACCGAGCCGGCCACCTCGTCGAAGGCGAACCCCTCGGCGAACACGTCTCGGAAGTCGAGCGCCAGCCTGCGCGGCAGCGACTGCAGGTTGAGCACGCCGATCAGCTTGGCGATGCCGGGCTCGGTCTTCAGGAACTGCCCCTTGCCGATCTTCAGGCGCAGCGCGCCGTCGAGCGAAGGATAGTCGATCGACAGCGGCGAGCCCGCCCAGGTCAGCTGGCCGTCGACGCGGCCCGCACCGCCCCGCATCGCCTGCTCCAGGCCGTAGACGGCCAGCAGGCCGCCCGCGTCGGCGAGGTTCAGCGCGAACTCGAGCTCGGTGGCGCGCGCCCCCTGCCCGCGCCGCGGCGCCCAGGTGCCGCGCGCGTCGAGCACCGCGCTGGGGTGCGACAGCCGCAGCTGCTCGAGACGCCAGACCGGCGCCGCGGCCGAACCCTCGTTGCGCGCCTTCAGCGACAGCGCACCGAGCCGGCGCTCGCCCAGCACGAACTCCTCGGCCGACACGTCCAGCGCGGGCAGCGATTCGGGTGCGGTGTCGAGCAGGGACTCGACCTCGCTCGCCCGCGACTTCGGGATCTCGAGCCGGGTGAAGCGCGCGGTGAGCGTGCCCGCCCGGTCGGCAGGCGCCGCGTCGCGCCAGCTGAAGTAGCCGTCGACCTCGCGCGCGTGGATGTTGGCGCGCCAGTACCCGGCCGCGCGCGTCGCGCCGACGACCACGCGGTGCAGGTCCTTGCCGCCGACCCGGATCTCGTCGGCCTGCAGCGACACGACGTTGGGCATCAGCGAGAAGCCCTCGGCGAA
>Ga0116141_10002731_pt1 | contig 15042 bp, 11 predicted proteins | sample AD_UKC097_MetaG_FD_89744 | JGI IMG/M metagenome (GOLD analysis project Ga0116141, IMG submission 89744) | Active sludge microbial communities of municipal wastewater-treating anaerobic digesters from USA - AD_UKC097_MetaG | ecosystem: Engineered > Bioreactor > Anaerobic > Digestate | place: USA...
GAAAGGTCTTCCTGTGAAAGATCGGTTACCACCACGGGTACCGAACTGCCGCCGATGTTCAAGAGCTGGAACGACTCCCTTCTGTTGTAGTTGAACGGATCGAGAGGGTTTGTTTCAATCGCGGGAATCTCAGCATGACCGGATCTGTTCTTGTATCTGTCTGCAAGCGCGATCGCCACGGGGGCTTCAAATTCGGGGTCTTCCGTGAGGCTTACGCGGATAGTATCACCGAGTCCATCTTCTAACAATGCTCCTATTCCGAGGGCTGACTTTACACGACCGTCTTCACCGCCGCCTGCCTCGGTGACTCCGAGGTGGAGGGGGTAATCCATCCCTTCCTCCGTCATTTTACTTACGAGGAGGCGGTATGCCTCAACCATTACTTCTGTGTTGCTGGCTTTCATCGAAAGTACAATATTGTGGTAATTCTCGTCTCGGCAGATGCGGACAAACTCGAGAGCTGACTCAACCATCCCAAGGGGGGTGTCGCCGAACCGGCTCATGATCCTGTCGGAGAGGGAGCCGTGGTTGGTACCGATCCTCATCGCCGTGCCGTATTCCTTGCATATCTTCACGAGGGGTGTGAACCGCTCGCGAATACGGTCGATCTCGGCCTGGTATGTCGTATCATCATATTCTATGAAATCGAACCGCTTGCGGTCGATATAATTTCCGGGGTTAACACGCACTTTTTCGATGAGACGTGCAGCCATCTCAGCCGCGTTAGGGGTGAAATGGATATCGGCGATGAGGGGTGTATCGAAACCGGCCGCGCGCAACTCCTTTTTTATAACCTCAAGGTTCCTGGCCTCCTTTATGCTGGGAGCGGTGATACGCACAAGTTCACAACCGGCTTCGATCATACGGATCGACTGTTCAACCGTGGCTTTGGTATCCATCGTGTCGGTTGTCGTCATGCTCTGAATCCGGATCGGGTTGTTTCCACCGATGCCGACACTTCCCACCATTACTTCACGGGTTTTGAACCGGGAGTAGGAGGTGAGCGAGTCACAGTAGTTTTTCAGTGCGTAAACATTATTGGTGAGGAGAACTTTGGGGTTGAATTTCGTGGTCATTGCGCGTTTATCAGTCGAAATTAAAATCAGTCAAAAATTAAAATTTAAATATATCTCGTGATTGTCTATTTTTGTGTAGTAACCTAAATAATTCGTACAAAGTTCGATTTACAACCGCCGGGTGGAACCGAGGTGGCGCGGCTGCACATCAGCAGGCTACATTCCCCCGCACAGACCCCCACAGAATTGCAGATACCTGAAGAAAAGATACAGGAAGTATTGATGGCTGCCGACATCGTCGATGTGGTGTCGAAGTATGTCAGACTGAAGAAAGCCGGCACGAACTATAAAGGATTGTGTCCGTTTCACAGCGAAAAAACCCCTTCTTTCTCCGTAGCCCCAAAGAAGCAGATATATCACTGCTTCGGGTGCCACAAAGGGGGCAACGCTATCAAGTTCCTTATGGAAATAAGCAACATGTCGTTCCTCGACGCGGTTCGTTCCCTTGCCGCGGAGTATGGTATCGATCTTCCCTCCCGGGATGAAAGAAGCAACGAGGAACAGAAAAAGTACGAAGAGTATTACGACCTTACCAAAGCCACCATCAGGTTTTTCGCGGAGCAGCTGACCACCCTAGAGAACAGGCACATCCTTGAATATTTGAAAAACAGGAATATCAACGAAGCATCGATCCAGAATTTCAGGCTGGGATACGCTCCGGGTCTAAGAGGCAAACTGATAGAATTTTACAAAAAGGAAGGGTTTGACCTGAGGAAGGCGATCGAACTCGGTTTTCTTGGTGAATCAGAAGGGAGAATGTACGAGAGGTTTTCGGGCAGGCTGATCTTTCCAATCTTCTCTCACCATGGCCGTGAGATCGGCGCTGGGGGAAGAATACTCGAAAAACGGACGGACACGGGGAAGTACATCAACTCGCCAGAGAGCCCGATCTACAACAAATCGAAGGTGTTATACGGACTTTCCCATTCGAAGGATGAGATCAGAAAGCTCGACCATGTTATCATTGTCGAAGGGTATCTTGATGTGATCTCCCTTTTCCAGAACGGGATCAAGAATATTGCAGCCGTTTCTGGGACAGCTCTCACTGACGATCAGGTTAAACTCCTATCGAACTACACGAAGAATTTCTTCCTTCTATTCGATGCTGATGAGGCCGGTTACAAAGCCGCCATGCGGAGCATCGAGATAGTTCTGAAGCACAACCTGAACCTTAAAATTATGTCGCTGCCGGAAGGGGAAGACCCCGATTCATACGTCCACAAATTCGGCGCAAAACAGTTCCTTGAGCAGGTGAAAACCGCCCGTGAGTTCATCGACTACCAATACCTTTCATTTGAAAAGGCCGGGTACTTAAGCGATCCCGAAAAAATGACATCGGCGATCAAGGAGATGGTGCGGCCGGTCGCGCTGATTCCCGATGAATTGCGACGGACGGTCCTTTTGAAAGCCATCGCTGAGAGATTCAAACTCCGGGAAAGACTGCTTGAAGAGGAAGTTGAGCGGGTAAGAACCGATGAGATCGAGAACCGCCCGATAGAGTACCGGGAGAGGTTACCTCTTCAACAGGATGGCCCTCCAACCCAAACCACCGGGGTGGTAAAGGCAGCCCAACCTGAACCGGTACAACACAGGGATCCGGTAAAACTGAATGAAATGGAACTGATAAGACTGATGTTCGAGGGGAGCGAAGAGGTGCTGCACTTCATTTTCCAGTTCATAAGGCCTGAAGAGTACACTGTTCCGATCCATTACACAATTGCCGAAAAAGTATATGATGAGATGGGGAGCGGAATAATTCCCACGCTCGCGAACATGGGTGGGGATTACACAGAGGAGGAAAAAAAATACATTTTCGAACTCTCGGTCGAGAAGCACCGTATAAGTGATCACCTTGATGACCTGTTGCCCACCGACCCCGCCAAGGCGATCTCGATCTTCACCATCGATTCGGTAAAAAAGTTCCGCCTCCTGCGGCTCGACGCTCAACTTAAAGAGATCCATGACGAGATCGCGAGAACCACAGACGCGGTCAGAACGATAGAACTCGCCCAGGACCTGAAAAACACCCTCGAAGAAAAACGGGATGTTGAGAGAATAATCTCCAAGTTTAAAGAAAGTTTTTGATAGACCGCGGATAACACAGATGACACGGATTTACGCGGATTATCAGTAGTACTCTGTTGTATTTCACAGTTCACAGTTCACACTTCCCATCAGCTTCTCCAAAAAACCTTGTACCGGGTAAACAGTTTTACTATGTAGGCCAAAGCAAGGGTGACGATAAGGCCTTTAAGAAAACCGAGGAACGGTGTTGTGAAATACTGTGCCATGAGGGCTTCGATACCGAGGAGGCCGAGGATGGGGGTGATAAGGTTTCCGCCGCCCGCGTAGGCGATCATCGGGTTCTGTCCGGAGTCGATCAGCAGGCCCATCCAGGCGCGTTTGCTGAAGAAATCGATGATCACTGATGAAAAAATGATGAAGAAGAGCGCAAGTCCCGAAGTCAGGAAATAGTAACTCATCGTCGAGTGGTCTTTTTTGATTCCACCCTCAAACGGTTCGAGGAGAAATCCCAGGACGAACCAAAATGCTCCCCACAAGAAAAGCTGTTTCAGTATCGCGAAGTAATTTCCGTTCATATCACGGAGTATATACCACGAGATCGCCAGCATCAACAATCCAACCGTGAAACCCTCCCAAACCCAGCGGTTGTAGAGAGTTACAAGAGAGACCAGAGTAAATCCCGCCATCAGAATTGCCAGAAGTACAGACAAACCCGAATAGCTGCTGAAGTTTTCTTTGAGGTCTTCGCTATTCAGGTTCATCATCTTTACAATGATATCGCCCGCAATGGTTCCGGGGATCACCACAAAGAGATACTTCAAAAAGTTCACATTAAACACCCATCCAGAAGGCTGGAGTGTACCGAGGTCTTTAATAAAACCTTCACCCGAGTTGGTCGCAAGACGTACTGCAAATATCAGAGCCATTATTCCGAGCCTCCACAGCCAGTTCCCGGGGGTAAAAATCCAGATCAGCGATCCGAAAACAGAAACATTTGCCAGAACGGCAATGATGATATCGAACCGTGAGAGCTTGAAGCCGGAGCCGTCGGGGTAGGTTACAAGCGCCATTATGGCTGCAATTCCAACATATCCCGCGCCACGGAGGGCATAGATCCTGGTTTTAGAGAATGATGCGGGGAACCGCCAGAAGATCAGGAAGAGGAGTCCGAATCCCAGAAGGGCGATGGCATAAGTGACAGCATCAGGGCTTTTACTGAGGACATGCGGGCGCAGGTGCTGGATCACTATCGCGAAGAACGCGAGGAGAACACCCCGTTTCAATATCTGAAGTATCAAGTCCCATGACACTTTACCATTTTTGATCTTTTTCGAGAGCGCCAATGGGAAAGCCGCACCCATGGCGAAAAGGAAAAAGGGGAAAACCAGATCAACCCATGTTATTCCGGGGAGTGTGGGGTCGAATTTGTGATCAGGCGGGGGGATCTGGGCATGATACATCCATCCGGGGAGGTTACCCCACGATATCCGGCCAGAAAGGATCATAGTAAGTATCGCGAATCCCCTCAGCGCGTCGAGGGCGTAAGATCTAAAGGGGGTAGTGGTCTTTTCTTCCAAAATTTTCTCCGTTGGAATATTTTCGGATCAATTCTTAAAATTTTAATGAACATGATGGGATCAATCGAACAATCCCGGACTGACAATATGGTCGATAAAAGTTTTCCGGTGGTAGAATGTCGGTCCGTGTTTTTTCAGTGCAGCGATGTGTTCCCTGGTTGGGTACCCTTTATTGTGTGCCCACCCGTATTCGGGGAAGACGCGGTCAAGTTCCATCATCGCGCGGTCCCTGGCAACCTTCGCGATTATCGAAGCTGCCGCGACGGTGAGTGACTTCGCGTCCCCCTTCACTATGGGATGGAGGGGTACCTCGGACTCAAACCGTTTGTTGCCGTCAACAAGTATCACTCCCGGTTTTTCCGAGAGGCCCTCCACGGAAATCTTCATCGCTTTCAGGGAGGCCTTCAGGATATTTATTCTGTCGATCTCTTCCGAATCGATCGCGGTGAACCTTACCGAGAGGGCGTAAGTGTAAATTTTATCCCAGAGCTCATCCCGTTTTTTCGCGGTCAGTTTTTTCGAATCGTTGATCTCTTTAAGATCGAAATTTTCAGGGAGTATAACTGCCGCTGCCATCACCGGTCCGGCGAGAGGGCCCCTGCCTGCCTCATCGGTTCCGGCGAGGAAGGGGGTGCTGTATAACTCCCGGTAGTGATCGTCGAACTGCTTCATATTCCCGCAATAATGGCAAGTATCCCGAGGATCATTATCAGTTTTAGATGTCCGCTTATTCTTCCCCAATCCTTCTTCTCCTTTGCGCGGGTGGTGTCCCGGATCACGGAAGTAAGCGCGGGAGCCACAGAGACGGCGATCACCACGAGATATTCGATCCTGTAAACCTGCAAAAGGAAGGGGACGAAAGTTACAGTAATGAGCAGCAAAGTGATGATCACCGCAAGTTTCCGCGCGGGTTCCACCCCGAATATCACCGGAAAAGTACGTACGTTCTCCGCGGTGTCACCCTCAATATCTTCCACATCCTTCACCACTTCCCTAACCATGTTGATCATGAAAGCGAAGATAAAGGGAAATAGAGCATTTGAATAGTTATTAACAGTGGAAGCACCGAAAATGAAGACCATCCCGGTGAAAACCGACACTGTAAAATTTCCCACCAAAGGGATATTTTTCAGAAAATAGGAGTAAAAAAAGATGATAAACGAAGATGCCGCCGCTATGAGCGCCGGGATTATCCCCGCCATGGCCGCAAAGAAAATTCCGAACATCTTGGAAAAGATATACAGCCTCGTGGCCGTGGTTACTGTTACTTTTCCGGCTGGAAGGGGACGGTCGGGGCGGTTGATCCTGTCAATCTCCACATCGAGTATGTCGTTGATTATATTGCCGCCGGCACCGATCATGGCCGCGGAGACACCCGTGAGCACTCCAAAGTACATGGTGGCGGCTGTAAACTCGCCATTCTCAGCGATGAGAACTGCAATGAAACCCGTTGCCAGAGTTATAAGAAAATTCAAAGGTCTGAAAAGAGTAAGCAGAAAGAACCTCTCCCGGTTGAGAAATTAGATTGATAAAACTCCGTGGCAAATATAAAAAAACATATATTAAATTGTTATTTTTTAATATTTTGCAACCGAAAAGATTTCACTAATTGAGGACACAATGAAGAGAACATTACTCATACTCTCGCTTCTGGCATTCATCTCGCTGAACGTGAGCGCTCAGATGGAAAACTTTGAAGACTTCACCAAGGTCCCCGGTGCAGGCACCGGCAATTTTTCCGGTGGTGCAGGTCTCATCTGGATCGACGGGAAACCTCACTACAATCTCAGACTTACTCCGGATGTCGGTTTCAAGAAGTTTGGGGTTGGTCTCGATCTCAACCTTGAGTTCACACCCGACGGAAAGCTTCGTGACGAGAATTACAAGACTGCCTCGCAGACCCTCTCGATCATCAGATATGTCCGCTACGGACAGAAAAAAGATCCCGTTTATGCCAAGATCGGTATGGTCGATTACTACACCCTCGGCCAGGGAAACCTTATTTACATGTACAACAACAGCGCCAGCTTTGACAACAGGAAGACCGGCTTCAACCTTGATATCGACTTCGACAAATGGGGCTTCGAGTCGATGTACAGTGATTTCGCCTCCGGAGGTGTCGGCGGCGTCAGAGGTTACGTCAGACCGCTCCGTCTTTCTGAAGGTTCAGCCAAGATCCCCGTTCTCAGCAACCTCGAAGTGGGTTTCTCATTCGCCGGTGACTTCAACAGCAAGGCACGTGTACTGCCCAAGTATGACTCTTTTGGCATGCTGATCGGTACCGAGGAGAAGGGCGCAATGACCGGTTACTCTGTTGATCTCGGTCTCCCTATCATCAACAACGATCTTCTCTCTTTCGATATCTACACGAACTACACTAAGTTCACCGACTACGGTTCAGGCTTCAACACAGGTTTTATGGTATCGCTCAAAGGTCTTGGGATCGTTAACCTTTCAACCAAGTTCGAACGCAGATTTAACGACGGCAAATTCCTTCCCAACTATTTCGATGCCCTTTATGAGATCGAAAGATACAGGGATATCGGCGGCTTCCCTGCAGGAAAAGTTCTTGCACTCGAAGGCATCGGTCAGGCTGACAACGGTTGGTTCGGAGCACTCAGAGCTGACGTGCTGAACTATGCCACCGTTTACGGCAGTTACCAGAGACTTTACAAAACCCCGAACAGCGGTATTCTTCAGTTGAAGGCAGACCTTTCACCGAAGGATGGGGCTTACGTTCTTTATGCCGGATACGACAAAACAGGCATTCAGAGCGAGTCTGAACTTTTCACCACGGATGAAAGATCACACGCTTATGTTGAAGCCGGTTACAAACCCTACAAGTTCCTTATCGTTTCACTTGTTTATCACTGGACCTACCTCCCTGTAAGGGACGGTTCGAACAACGTGATCGGCTATGAACCGCAGAAGAGGATCGAGCCCAGGGTTAGTTTCGTAATGCCGTTCAATTTCTAATTGAGACCGGTGAGACGGCGGCATTTCAGTCCCGTTTCAGTTTGATAATCACTGCGATATTCAATAATTTTACTGTCTAAAATATTTTTTTTGTGGCGGCTTTTTCCGTTGAACGGGGAAAGCCGCTGATCTGTTTAATTCTACATTCAATTTTTTTTCGGAGATCAATGCAATGGGATGGTTTTTACGGTTCCTGAGCTCTTCGATAGGCCAGAAACTCGTTTCAGGCTTTACGGGGCTCTTTTTAATATCCTTCCTGATCGTGCATCTTGCAGGGAACCTGCAACTTCTGAATCCCGATGCTGAAGCTGCCAAAACAGCCTTCAACAAATACTCGGAATTCATGTCATCAAATCCGGTGATCCGTATCCTTGAGATCGGACTCGTTCTCGGGTTTGTTTTCCACATGTTCATCGGCACAAAACTGTGGTTGCAGAATAAAGGTGCCAGACCTGTATCGTATGAAACGAGAAACGCGAACGCCAACAGCAAATGGACCTCACGTTCGATGATGCTCTCCGGGAGCATAATCATAGTTTTTCTGATCATTCACCTTATTAATTTCTTTGCAAAAGCGCGATTTGGGGGAGAGCACGACATGTTCAAGCTTGTCTCCGAAACATTCAAAGATCCCGTGTATTCAATTTTTTATGTAGTTGCCATGGTACTTCTCGGTCTGCACCTGAACCATGGTTTTCAGAGCGCGTTTCAGACCTTTGGTATCCTCGGCAAGAAGTTCGAAGGGCTCATCAAAGGATTGGGGCTTGGCATTGCTGTCATTATACCTCTGCTTTACGCGATCATACCGCTCTACTTTTTACTTGGATTAGGAGGTAAATAATGGCTTTAGATTCTAAGATCCCTTCCGGACCGATAGAAAAGAAGTGGTACGACCACAAGTTCAATCTTAAACTCGTAAACCCCGCAAACAGAAGAAAACACAAGATCATCATAGTGGGCACGGGGCTTGCCGGTGGCGCGGCTGCTGCCACGCTTGGTGAAATGGGTTATGAAGTCTCGGCTTTCGCTTATCAGGACAGCGCCCGCCGTGCTCACTCGATAGCCGCGCAGGGTGGCATCAATGCCGCCAAGAATTACAGAAACGACGGTGACTCGATCTACAGACTTTTTTATGACACCGTAAAAGGGGGCGACTACCGTGCACGTGAGGCAAATGTTTACCGCCTCGCCGAGCTTAGTGTTGATATCATTGACCAGTGTGTGGCTCAGGGTGTTCCATTCGCCCGCGAATACGGCGGATACCTCGACAACCGTTCATTCGGTGGCGCTCAGGTTTCAAGAACTTTTTATGCAAGAGGCCAGACAGGTCAGCAGCTCCTTCTCGGGGCTTACAGCGCCCTTTCACGACAGGTGGGACTCGGTACTGTTAAAATGTACGAGCGCCACGAGATCCTTGATGTCGTTGTTATCGACGGCAGAGCGCGTGGTATCATCGCCAGGAACATGGTAACCGGCGAGCTTGAGAGACACGCTGCCGATGCGGTTGTACTCGCAACAGGCGGTTACGGAAACGTTTACTACCTCTCGACCAACGCGAAGGGTTGTAACACTACCGCCATCTGGCGCGCCCATAAAAGAGGTGCTTATTTTGGTAATCCCTGCTTCGTGCAGATCCACCCGACATGTATCCCTGTCAGCGGTGAACATCAGTCGAAACTGACCCTTATGTCTGAGAGTCTCAGAAACGACGGTCGAGTATGGGTGCCGATGAAAAAGGGTGACACCCGCAAACCGAACGACATTCCGGAAGCCGAGAGGGACTACTACCTCGAGCGCCGCTATCCATCGTTCGGTAACCTCGTTCCCCGCGATGTGGCTTCACGAGCGGCGAAACAGGTATGCGACGAGGGAAGAGGGGTTGGAGCATCTAAAATGGCTGTTTATCTCGACTTTGCTGATGCCATCAAACGTCAGGGCAAAGCAAAGATCGAAGAAAAATACGGTAACCTCTTCGACATGTATTATGAGATCACAGATGAAAACCCGTATGAAGTGCCGATGAGGATCTATCCCGCGGTTCACTACACCATGGGTGGCTTATGGGTTGACTATAACCTGCAGACCACGATCCCCGGACTGTTCGCCGCGGGAGAAGCCAACTTCTCCGATCACGGCGCCAACAGGCTCGGAGCCTCTGCTCTGATGCAGGGTCTGGCCGACGGTTATTTCATACTTCCTTACACCCTTGGCGGATATCTTGGCGGCACACAGTTCCCGAAAGTTTCAACTGATGCCCCCGAGTTCGCTGAAGCCGAGAAGAACGTAAAGAGCGTTATCGACAGGCTGCTCGCTGTTAAAGGCACCAAATCAGTCGACTATTTCCACAAGAAGCTCGGAAAGATCATGTGGGACAAGGTAGGTATGGGCCGCAACGAGGCCGGACTTAAAGAAGCGATCACCGAGATCCGCGAGCTTCGCGATGATTTCTGGAAGAATGTTAGAGTGCTTGGCAAATCGGAAGAATTGAACCAGTCACTCGAAAAAGCCGGAAGGGTTGCCGACTTCCTCGAGCTCGCCGAGCTGATGGCTGTGGATGCACTTCACAGACGTGAATCATGCGGCGGTCACTTCAGGGAGGAATCGCAAACTGAAGACAATGAAGCGAAGAGAGATGATGAGAACTTTAGCTATGCGGCTGCCTGGGAGTTCCAAGGTGTGGGTGCGGAACCGCAACTCCACAAGGAAGAACTCACATTCGAATACTGCAAACCCAGCCAGAGAAGCTACAAATAGGAAAGGAGCGTAAATATGAACTTTACAGTAAAAATATGGCGTCAGAAAAACGCGCAAACCCCCGGCAAGTTTGTTGACTATTCTGTTAACAACATCTCCGAGGACACATCTTTCCTTGAAATGCTTGACATCATGAACGAGGACCTTATCGCGAAGAATGAAGAGCCTGTGGCTTTCGATCACGACTGCCGCGAGGGCATCTGCGGTATGTGCAGTCTGCATATCAGCGGAAGGCCACACGGTCCAAGACAGAAGGTCACCGCCTGTCAGCTCTTTATGAGAAGCTTTGAGGATGGCGAGACTATCACAGTTGAACCGTGGAGGGCACAGCCTTTCCCGGTTATCAAAGACTGTATCGTCGACCGTTCCGCATTCGACCGCATTATGCAGTCGGGTGGCTTTATCTCGGCGTCAACCGGTTCAGCCCCTGACGGCAACGCTATCCCGATCCCTAAAAGGGATGCCGATCTCGCGATGGACGCGGCAGCCTGCATCGGCTGCGGAGCCTGCGTTGCAGCGTGCAAAAACGCTTCGGCGATGCTCTTCGTGGCGGCCAAGGTTTCGCACCTTGCCCACCTGCCGCAAGGCAAGGTTGAAAGGAAAGAGCGCGTGCTTAACATGGTGGCTCAGATGGACAAGGAAGGTTTCGGCTCATGCACCAACACATACGCCTGCGAAGCTGAATGCCCGAAAGGCATTTCAGTTGCTCATATCGCGTTCCTGAACAGAGAGTATCTGAAAGCAAGTCTTTCATAGTATCAGGTAATTTAATCACGGGCTGTCGGTGATCGATCAGAAATTGGTCAGGCAGCCCTTTTTGTTAAGCGAAAATGTTCAAAGAAAAAGCAGCAAGATTACTTAAGAAGAACAGTGAGGCGATAAGTGCCTCAGGCGCGTCCGCGTTCACGACAGAGGAACTGGAGAAACTGGGGGTCCACCCGGCTTTCATAAAGTATCTTTGGGCTGAAGGGATCCTGCTGAACAACGGTCAGGGAGAAGCCGGAAAGCGGTTTGGAAGGGATGATATCCTCGCCACATTGAAGAAGGCCGCTGTGTTCAACCTTAATTTTCTTTTCAATCCCGTTTTTCTGCTGAAAAAACAGCTCTTTCCGGCAGTCGATGGTGTCTCCAAAGGCAAGATCGACGATCTGAGAAACCGTGTATACTATTACCGGTATTACATCGACATACTTGACAGACTGCAGAGTTCGGGTAAACTGGTTGAGTCGGGTTACGATGAAACAATGGAAAAGATCGGTAAGAAATTACTTGCAGCGAATTTTAAGCCGATAATCACCGACGGGATCGATGCACTTAGCCACTTCTTTAATTTCGGTGATGAGCATGCATTGCTTGATCTGGAATGTATGAAACTCTTCCTTCTCTCACGTGGATTGAAGGAGGAATACGCCAAACTTGAACCGAAATTTGAGGGGAAGGATCAGTTGAGCGTTTGGAAAATAAAGGACATTCTTACCGGGGATGACAAGTCTGTGTTTGACTCAAGTCTCGACATAACCCGCGAGATAAAGCCCCAAAGGCCAACTCTTCCGCCTGAGGTGACAACCCCCGAAGAACCGGTTTTACCCAAACCCTCAAAAGAGTATTCACCGCCTGAGCCCCGGGTTCCGGGAGAGGTGTTCGTTTCACCGGCGGGACACTCTGAAGCCCAAAGACCGGTTTACAGGCCGGCTTCCCGCAGCATTGTGGAATTCATGACTGTTCCCCGGCGAAAAGTTGAGTTCGAACCGGTTATGGAGCCGAAAGAAGAGCAGGTGGCAGAACCGGAGGTAAAACCCACCGAGGCTGAAGAGATAATTGCCAGCCTCCCTTCGATCCATGATGATGTCCCGTCAAGAATATTCGAAGAGGAGAAGGTAGAAAGGTACGAGTTCAGCTTTCCCCCGAAATTTGATCCGAAGATGGCGGAGGTAAGGGAGAAAAAGAATCTTCTCTCACTTTTGAGTGAAGATGAGAGTATAAAAATAATCCAACAGGTTTTTGACGGTGACCATTCCGATTTCTTCAACAGCATGGAAGCAATCGAGAAGTGCCGGAGTCTTACCGAAGCCAAAAACCTCCTTTCAATAATTTACGCCAATGCCGGGCTGAACGAAAAGAACAAGTATGCCAGGCTTCTTACGGAAAAAACAGAGAAAAGTTTTAAGGGGTAAAAGATGTTCATAGATTTTGTAAGTATTGAGATCGGAGCCGGTAAAGGCGGCGATGGTGCCGTCGCTTTCAGGCGCGAAAAGTTCGTTCCCAAAGGAGGACCCTCCGGAGGTAACGGCGGCGATGGAGGATCGGTGTATATTTACGCTGACCACAACCTCCACACCCTGCTTGACTTCAGATACAAGAAGAAGTATCTTGCTGAAAACGGGGTCCCGGGTGGAAACTCCCTGAAGGATGGCCGTAAAGGGGAGGACCTGATAATAAAAGTACCCGTGGGTACCATAATTCGTGACGCCAACACGGGCAAGGTAATAATTGATGTCGACACAGCCGGTAAAACCTACATGATGGCGAAAGGGGGAAAAGGCGGCAAGGGAAATTCAAATTTTGCGACACCTGTTAACAGAGCTCCAAGGTATGCCGAACCGGGAAAACCGGGACAAAGTTTTAGTGTGGAACTCGAACTGAAACTCCTCGCTGATGTGGGGCTCGTAGGATTTCCCAACGCGGGTAAATCGACCTTCATTTCGGTGGTCTCAGAGGCTAAACCGAAGATCGCCGACTATCCTTTTACCACTCTTGAGCCAAATCTTGGTATTGTAAGGGTGGGAGACTACGACTCTTTCACCGTGGCTGACATCCCCGGTATCATAGAAGGTGCAAGCGATGGTAAAGGCCTGGGGATACAATTCCTGAAGCATATCGAGAGAACGGGGATACTCCTGTTCCTCATCGACATCACTTCAGAAAATTATGACGCCGACTTCGCCACGCTAAATGGCGAACTCAAGAAATTCAGTCCTGCGCTTGCGAAGAAAAAGAAGATACTCGCCCTTTCCAAGGCGGATGTGTTCAGTGATGAAGAACTCGCGACACTTCAGAAAGTAAAAGTTAAAGGTTACAGGGGCAAACCGGTGATAATCTCCTCCGCAACCGGCTATAATATCGAACCCCTGGTAAAAAGGCTATGGGATGAAATTAAAGAAAACGACAACAAAACTAAAATTTAATAGAGGTACACAAATGAAACTTAACAGGTACGGTGCCGTAGTTGTTTCCATAGCGTTCACATTTTTTATCTCGGCTTGTTCGAGTCTCGGGCTGAACATCTTCTCCGATGCGGATGAAGTGGCGCTTGGGGCCAATGTCGCATCGGAAATTGCAGCTGATCCGAGAGAGTATCCCGTGTTCAGGGGTGATCCTTCGATCAAACAGTATATAAACGACAGGATTTTCAATCATATTCTGGCTGCAAAGTCCGTTCAGAAAAGATCAATATATACTTACCAGCTCGAAATTATTGACAGGCCTGATATCCTGAACGCGTTCGCTCTTCCGGGTGGAAGGGTATATGTTTACACCGGACTCCTCAAATATCTCGATACGGAAGCAGCGCTTGCGGGTGTGATCGGACATGAGATCGCTCACGCTGAAAGAAGGCACGCCACCAAGAGAATGACAACTCAGTATGGTACGGCAATGCTGATCAGTCTAGTTTTGGGTGACAACCCGAATAAGTATGTAGAGATCGCGGCCAATCTTTTTGCCGGTCTGTCACTTCTTGCCAACAGCCGTTCGGATGAGGATGAGAGTGATAAATTCTCGATCGACTATCTGAAAGATACCCGCTATTATCCGGGTGGCGTGAAATTCTTTTTTGAGAAGTTGAGAGATGACGGGAAGGTAAGTACTGCAAGTGGCGGAATAGAGACATTCCTCTCGACACATCCCGATCCCGTTGCCAGGATAACGACAACTGATCAGCGTTTGAGGGAGATAGGAAAAGAAGTATTCTCTTATAAGAACTACGCCGGCCAAGGTGTCTTCAGAGACGAGTACAAAAGAAACATTCTTGACAAATTAAACTAACGGAGTACCATGAGGATCACGACCACTCTCTCGATACTGTTTCTTTTCGCTTTTTCTTTATTCCCGCAGGAGAAGAAAGTTCTTACCGCCGAAGAGATCTGGAAGATGAAAAGGATCGGCGCGTTCGCGGTAAACCCCGCCAAAACAGAGGCCGTTTTTTCAGTTACCACATACGACGCTTCAAAGAATGAATCGGAGAGCGATCTATGGTTGCTTGATCTCGGAAGTGGGGCTTACAGGAAGTTCACTTCAGGAAAAGGGGGTGAATCAACTCCAGTATGGTCGCCTGACGGTAAAAAGCTGGCGTTTGTGGCGAAAAGGGAAGGTGACGAGAGGGGGCAGATCTACATTCTGCATCGTGATGGGGGAGAGGCCACCCGACTTACAGAAATGCCTCTTGGTGCCTCATCTTTGAAGTGGTTCCCCGACGGAAAAAAGTTAGCCTTCACTTCGAACACTTTTCCTGAGACTAAAGGTGACCTTGACACCCTCAAGAAACTCTTAAAACAGAAGAAGGATAACAAGGTTACCGCGAAAGTTACTGAAGACCGCTTCTACCGCTATTGGGACAGCTGGCTTACCGACGGATA
>Ga0116141_10002734_pt1 | contig 15027 bp, 10 predicted proteins | sample AD_UKC097_MetaG_FD_89744 | JGI IMG/M metagenome (GOLD analysis project Ga0116141, IMG submission 89744) | Active sludge microbial communities of municipal wastewater-treating anaerobic digesters from USA - AD_UKC097_MetaG | ecosystem: Engineered > Bioreactor > Anaerobic > Digestate | place: USA...
GATCATGTCGGGAGTTAATTCTGTCGGTGATTCAATAAGATAAGTTCTTGATTGGTGACGGCGGGAAATTTCATAGAGCTTATTGGTATTTGAGCTATTTTTACCGCCGACGATAATCAGGGCATCAACCTGGCTGGCCAGCCTGGCGGTCGCTTCTTGTCGGACTCTGGTTGATTGACAGATAGTATTATAAACGGACAGTTCTTCTGTTTTTTCAGCCAGGCAGGCCACAATCTTTCCGAAAAGCTCTGCCTCCTGAGTGGATTGAGCCAGGACTGCCCTTTTTTTCTTGACAGGCAACTCTCTGGCCTGCTGTTCATTTTCTATGACCAGAGCTTGACCGTGACTGTAGCCCAAAAGCCCCTGGACTTCTGGATGATGCCGATTACCAACTATTATAATTTCTATTCTGGCTTGCCCGAGCTTTTCAACCTTTTGCTGAATCCCCTTCACCTTGGGGCAGGTGGCATCCACGATGTCTATCTTCTTTTTCTGAAGGGCTCGGTAAATAGCCGGAGAGATACCATGACTCCTGATAATCACTGTATCACCTGGCCTGAGCTGGGAAATGGAAGTTGTAACTTTAATCCCTTTTTTATCGAGATCCGAAATGACCTGAGGATTATGAATTAACTCTCCCCAGGTAAAAATCCTTGATATTTTTTTATTAGCCGTTTCCCTGGTCAGGTGCAAGGCTCTTTTTACTCCGTAACAAAAACCGCTGTTTCTGGCGATAATGATTTCCATTGAATATTAATATCGAAGAATAGCCTCTAATACTATAAAAGTAAGAACCCTTTGTCAACTCTAAATAGCGACTATATCTTTATTTAGAGCTAAGAAATAGTTTGCTTTTCTTCCTCTAAAATTTTAGCGATTTCTTCTTCTTTGGGCAAATCATCCAGGCTATTCAAGCCAAAATACTCCAGGAACTTTTCACTTGTTCTATAGACCAGTGGATTGCCCGGCGCCTTTTTCCTGCCCACAATTTTAATTAATTTTTTCTGGAGCAGATTTTTAATCGAATAAGTGGAGTCAACACCGCGAATAGCCGAAACCTCGGCCTGGGTTATGGGCTGATGATAGGCAATCACACTGAGAGTTTCCAGGGCAGCTGAGGACAACCTGCTTTTCTTTTCTATTTGTAATAATCTTCTCACCCATTGGTCGTGATCTGGTTTCGTGGCAAAGAGAAAACCACCAGCGCTTTGAATAATCTCTATTCCGTGGCTTTCCTGATTAAAATCAGCCTGCAAAGCGGCCAGAGTCGCCTGTAATTCTTCTTCTGGCACTTCTCCCAGGACTTCTTTTATTCTGTCCAGGGTCAGTGGTTCCTGGGACAGGAAGATGAGAACTTCAAGGATGGGTTTCAGCTGATCATTCATGACCGGGTCCATGAGTTTGATGAGTTGCTTTATCTTTTCTTAGCCAGACCCTGATTGTCTGGAACAATTCTTCCTGAACGGCGACGACCAGATGGTTTTTAACAAGTTCCAGCAGGCAGAAAAATGAAACCAGAGCTTCTTCCAGGCTATCCTGAGAAGAAAAATATTCAAGAAAATCCATCGAGCCGTTTTTTCCCAGGTAATCTATTATCTCTTTTAGCTTGTCTTCGACCGAGACATCCTTTCCTTTAATTATTCTAAGACTTTCTCTTTCTTTTCTCTTCATGATCAAAAAGAAAGTCTCGGCCAGATCGAACAGACTGACTTCCAGCAGTTCCAGCTCGTCTTGTTTTTCCAGAGGCGGGCGGAAATTTCTCTTCCAGCGCTGGAGTTCGACTTCCTCTTTTTCTCTTAACAGGGATGAGGCAACTTTGATTTTTTGAAATTCGAGCAGCCGGTCGACCAGTTGCTGCCTGGGATCATCCTCAGCTAAAGCTTCTTGCTCTCGGGGCAAAAGCATCTGGGATTTAATATAAATCAGGAGAGAAGCAATAAACAAAAACTCAGCCTCTCGATCCAGATTGATCTGCTCTTTTTTCTCCAGATATTCCAGATAATCTCTGGTAATGACAGCCATCGGGATATCGTTTATATCAATTTTTTTCTTGCGGATCAGAAACAACAAAAGATCCAGTGGTCCTTCGAAAAACTCAAGTTTAACCTGGTAGCCATCACCTGCTGTCTGCTGGTTGACTTCAGTTTCCGCGGTCGATAATGGCCATTCCTGGTTTTCTTGTTCCATCCTTGTTTTCCTGATTAGCGGCGGCCGGTTGGAAAATCCAGGCCCAGAACCTGCCGGACTTCTTCCATTGTCTTCAGAGCGACTTCTCTGGCCCGCGCGCTTCCTTCGTTAAATATTGTCCAGACCTCGTCTGGATGTTGTTCATAATAGGTTCTTTTTTGTCTGAAGGTTTCGAATTCTGTGATCAGAGCTTCGATGACGACCTTTTTGCATTCCAGGCAGCCAATAGAAGCTGTCCGGCAGCCAGCCGCTAATTCCTGACGTTTGGCTTCTGGCACAAACGCCTTATGAAGGGTAAAAACCGGACAATCATCAGGTTCACCAGGATCTGTCCGTCGTTTTCTCCTGGTATCAGTCACCATAGGCGAAATCTTTTTTCTGATGTCTTCGGGCGAGTCTTTAAGATAAATGGCGTTGCCATAGGATTTACTCATCTTCCGCCCGTCAGTTCCGGCCAATTTTGGCACTTCGGTCAGCAGGATCTGGGGCTCAGGGAAAACTTCGCCATAAAAACGGTTAAAACGCCGGACGACCTCTCTGGCCAGCTCAATATGGAAAGCCTGATCTTCTCCGACTGGCACCACCTCGGCTTTGTAGAGGATAATATCAGCCGTCTGCAGCATGGGATAACCCAGAAAACCGTAGGTATTTAAATCTTTATCCTGGATTTCCTGTTGCTGTTCTTTAAAAGTTGGAACCCTTTCCAGCCAGGGCAAAGGCGTAATCATCGATAGAAGAAGGTGAAGTTCGGCGTGCTCTTTAACTTCCGATTGGATCAGGAGAACTGATTTTTGAGGATCCAGGCCAGCGGCCAGCCAGTCGAGGGCAACCTCAAAAGTAAAGTCTTTTATTACTTTTGGATTTAAATATTCAGAGCTTAAAGCGTGCCAGGGGACGATGCCGAAAAAGCAACGGTGAGTCTCCTGCAATTTTACCCAGTTTCTCAAGGCGCCAACGTAGTTCCCCAGATGAAGCGCTCCAGTTGGCCTCATGCCGCTGAAGACTGTTTTTTTCTTCATCTGATCCACCCTGTCATCCCGTTTAAAAGATTAAACCGATAATAAAGTTTGGTAAAGGTCTGATAATCAGATCGAGAAAGCCAACTGAAATCAAAATTAGAACAATAAAAAAGCCGAAAGGACGAAGGCGCGAATATTGTTCAGCCAGGCGATCAGGCAGCAAGCCTTCCAGCACCCCGCTGCCATCAAGAGGATAAATAGGAATAAGATTAAAAACAGACAGATAGGTATTTATTAGAACCAGGTAGAACAGAATAATTAATAAACCCTGCAGAGGCTGCAAGCCATGAGGCAGATGACCACTTGAGTTTAAGAAATCAAACAGAGCGGCGGTGGTAACCGGGCTAATAGCTTTAAGGAGCAGAATCAAGAGAAGGGCAATAACTGCGGCCAGAATGTTAGCTGCGGGCCCGGCCAGCGAGATCCAGAAGCCATCACGCCTGGGATTTTTCAGAAATTGTGGATTAACCGGCACCGGTTTGGCCCAGCCGAAAACCGGCGCTCGGAAAAGGGCCAGTAGCAAGGGAAGGATAATTGTGCCAAACAGATCGATGTGAGCTACAGGATTTAAGGTTACCCGACCTGCAGCCATGGCGGTTGGATCTCCCAGTTTGTAGGCGGCCCAGCCGTGTGAAGCCTCATGTATCGTGATGCAAAAAAGCAAGATGACAAAACTTACAATACTTAAAATCATTTTACTTTTAATTAACTTTGTTTATTCCTTTTTTTATATCATAACTGCCAGTCTAAAGTCTATGGGAGAGGCCAGGCAGACTCTAATTTATTCACCCTTTATAGTCTCCAGGAAAAGACTGTGAGCTTCAAAGCATCGGCAGATATCTCTTAATCTCATAAGGGCTAACATGTTCGTCATATTCTTCTGGCACGCTTTTTAAATAGTCTTCGATCTCCTTTTGCTTGTTGGCCAGGAATTTTTGGAAGATGTGCTCAGCCAGCGTTTCTCTGACCAGCTGGCTCTTTTCCATCATTTTGATCCCTTCCTCCAAATTTCTGGGTAGAAGCTGAATACCTGCTTTTTTCTGTTTCCTGACGCTCAGCTCATAGATATTTTCTTCAACCGGGGAAGGCAATGGAATTTGATTTTTTATACCATCCAGGCCGGCAGCCAGCATAAGAGCCATAGCCAGATAAACATTACAGCCCGGGTCAGGTGAACGAAGTTCAATTCTGGTTGCTTTTTCTTTACCAGGTTGATATTCAGGTACCCTGATATAGGCCGATCTGTTCTTCTGACCCCAGGCTATATAGACGGGGGCCTCATAGCCCTCGATCAGTCTCTTGTAGGAATTGACCCATTGACTGAGAACAGGGCAGATAGCCCGGGCATGGTACATGATACCAGCGGTATAATGCTGGGCTTCAGCTGAGAGATGATATTTTGAGTCCTGATCAAAGAAAGCATTATGGTTGCCCCTCCACAGCGATTGATGGACATGCATACCGCTTCCGTTCTGGCCATTGATCGGTTTAGGCATAAAAGTGGCGTAGAGATTGTGCATTCTGGCCACTTTTTTGGCCATATAGCGGAAAATCATAACCTTATCAGCTATCTCGACCGCGCTTCCATAACGAAGATCAATTTCGTGCTGACCATGAGCCGCTTCATGATGATCAAATTCTGACTCAATGCCCATTTTCCTGAGTAAAAGCTGGATCTCCTTTCTTATTTCTCCATATCGGCCGGCAAAAAAATACTCGCCGGCATCAGTGGGAACAGGCTGCTGGTCGTCAGGGAAGATAAAAAATTCTAATTCTGGCCCACATTTAAAATCATCAAAGCCGAATTCCTCTCTGGCCTTAGCTATCATCTTTTTAAGGACAAAGCGGCTGTCTCCAGCGTAATGCGCATGCTCAGGCGTGTAAATATCACCGAACATAATTGCTTCTCGCCAGACGGTCTGGCCGTCAAAACCGGTGTAGGTCCAGGGAAAAACTCTGAAGGTTCTGGCCTCAGGCACAATGACCAGATCACTTTCTTCGATCCTGACAAAACCTTCGACCGATGATCCATCAAATCCCTTGCCATCTGAAAAGGCCCGCTCCAGCTCCGAACTGGGAATGGAAAAGTCCATCGGCCGGCCGAGAATATCCGGAAACATAATCCGGACAAACTCAATCTTCAGGTTGGGATTATTGATTACCTCCAGCACTTCTTTTTCTGAGGTCAATCCATAAAGACTATCTAAACTTTCTGGCATCTTTTTTCCCTTTCCTGTAAAAAATCCAGTAAAAACCCTGATAAGGCTAACGAGACATATCGAATATTGGTGGTTATTTTAGAGGAAAAATGGTATTTGTCAATAAAGCCAGGCCTGACTAAAAGGGGAGAGGCAAAAAGGTCTTAAAACGATCTGAATCCAACCGGTAAAATTTGTTGACAGGAAAATCATTTGTGCCATAATCAGGGTGTCAATTTAAAGTGGAGGAATTGAATGACCAAAGAGTTACATTCCACCATTGGCCATCATTATATCGTTGAGGCTTCAGGCTGCGATCCAAAGATTATTGGTAGCGTGGAAAAGGTCCAGCAAATCCTGGTTAAGGCGGCAGAAATAGCTGGTTCCCATGTCTGGGCGATTTCTTTCAGCAAGTTTCCGCCCAACGGTGTTAGTGGCGTGGTGGTGATATCTGAATCTCACATCTCGACCCATACCTGGCCTGAGATGAGATATGGAGCACTAGATATCTATACCTGCGGTAATAGCGGCGATCCAGAAAAAGCAGTCATCTATGCGGTCGAGGCCTTCGGGGCAACGACTTCACATATTACTGAAATCACCAGAGGTATTGATGAAGGGGATGCTATTTTCTATCACAGCTTTGTTACCTGGGAAGAGTACCTGAAAAAGGAAAAAAAAGATAAAGAAGGGTCAAAGCCGCAGCCCGAAGTGTAAATAGATTTTTTGCTGTTTGTAAAGATGTAAAGATTCTGGTAACTGTTGCCATTTATTTGAATAAGCTTGCTTACCTTCCTGATAAAAACATCTCCTTGCCTAGCTTGTTTTTACTTATTTTCGATGATTGGTCAGCTGCCTGCTGGCTGGCATGGAAATTGCACCTGTATTTGTAGGCGATGGGTGATTCCTCAGCTATAATAGGATTAAAGGAGGTAATTTTGGGGTAGGTAAGATTATTAGCCGCGTGAGCTGGTTGGCCGGTCTGATTTTGCTCCTTCAACTCGGTTCCTGGCCGGTTCAGACTGAGTACCCTTCCTACCTTTTAGCTCTAAAAACCTACCTTGAAAATCAGCAATTTGAAGACTACTTAAATTTATACAGTCCAGAGCTTCGAGTCAAAGAGAAAGAGAACTTAGCTGAATATTTCGGGCCTTCTGGTTTCGATTCTGTCCATGTTCGCCCTGCCGGGCTAAGTCAGGATAGCTCTGGCCGCAATAGAGCTTTTTTCCAGGTTCTTTTTCAAAACCAGTACTCAGCCAGTATCGAGATCTGGCAAATTACCTATGAGCTCAGGCCCTTCGGCCTGGTTATTATTGATAAGATAGTCAGCGGCCGCGTTTCACAGCTATATCGCCTTCGCTTTCCAGGCAAAAGTGACTTTTTAGCCAGCAACCTCAGTTTTACCGAACAGGATCTAATTATCACCTTCAGCCGGGCTCATGTTTTTCTAGATAACCTACCGGAAACCAATACTGCCCTGATCATTATCGGTGAAGGCCGAGCCGTCTTTCGCCCTTCTGATGAGATTGAAAGAAACCAGCTGCGTAGAAGATTCAAAAAGCCTTACTGGGAAAAAAAGCTCTCTTCGATTTATGTTCGAGCTGCGCCCGGTTTTTTTAATGATAACCTAAAATATGAGATTTATGACGGGAATCAGCCGGCAGCAGTCCGCCAGAATGATGAGCGGCTGGTAGCTTCCATCTTTGCCCGAAATTATCCCAGGTCCTTTACTGTCGAAAACTCCATAACAGGAGAATTGCTTACTTTCTTACCACAGTCAGGTGAAACAGTAATAGAGATGCAGGCCGGACGAAAAGACGAATTTACCTATGTCTACTCTCCTTTTGCCCAGGAGGCGGTTGTTTTTATGGATCGAGGGAGGGGGTTGCTTTTAAGCAGCTATTCTCCCTCAAGCCAGGCCCCTGAGCTCAAAATGATGTATGTCAGATTTGAGGAAAAATATGAAATTGAAAATTACCAGCTCGAAGTCAGTTATAACCCTGATAATAACTGGATGGCTGGCTGGGCAGAAATAAGCTTCTTACCACTCATGGAGGAGCTGGATGGAGTCCAGTTCAGGCTTAATCCAGAACTTCAAGTCAGACAGATCATTGACGATCGAAACAGGCAGCTTTTCTACAGTCGTGACCGGATGAGGAAGCTTCTTTATATTTACCTGGCGGAAGAAGCCAAAAAGGGGCAACACACCAGTGTCAAAATTTTGTATGAAGGCAGAATTGTACCGCCACCGCCCCTGACTGATGTTCTTGATTTTCAACTCCGTCCCGACTTTTATTCCAGGGATAGCTTGCTTTATGATAGTTATCTGTTCACCCAATCCTCGGAATGGTATCCGGCCCCGGCTTCCGAAACATATTTTACCTTCAGCCTGAAATTATTTGTTCCGGACAATTATTATGGGTTGGCTAGTGGTCAGCTGGTAGCTAAGGAGCCAATTAGGAACGAGGTCAGAATTCCAGAGCAGAATAGACTCGGGAAGTATTTATATAAATATGTGAGCCAAAAACCGGTAAAATATGTTAGCTTTTTAGTCGGACAACTCAGACCCGGGCCTAAAATATCCGGAAAGGTAAAGCTTGAATTATTTGTTTCCAGGGGTAGGCTGGTTGATGATACCAGCGACCTGGCTGAGGCTGGAAAAATCCTCGAATATTATGAGAGTCTCTTTGGAGACTTTCCCTATGATCAGCTGGCCATTGTGCAAAGATTCTGGCCGACAGAAGGTGGAGTCTCACCACCAGGTTATATCGTCCTTAATGAACATCCGAGCGCGGAGGGTATTCCCCCTATAAGGATAAAGCCCGATAATCCAGTTGATCTGTCTTTCTGGTCCGGCTACTTTCTGGCGCACGAAATTGCTCATCAATGGTGGGGCCATGGCCTTAGTTATGCTACGTACCGCGATAACTGGCTGACGGAAGGGCTATCACAGTTTTCAGCTATGCTTTATCTCCAGAAAAAGTATGGGCAAAAAGAACTTGAGGAAATTCAGAAGAGAATATCCAGATGGGTTAGAAAAAAATCAGACCTCGGTCCAATTATTCTTGGCCCGAGATTAAGCTATCTCGATTTCGCAGGTTATCAGGCAATAGTTTATGATAAAGCAGCTCTGGTACTATTCATGCTTAAAGATCTACTGGGAGAGGATGTCTTTTTTAAGGGCTTAAGAAATTTTTACCAGAGTAATCTCTTCAGACCGGCCAGGACGGCCGACTTTCAACGCTCTTTAGAGGAGGCTTCGGGCCTAGATCTCAAGCAGTTTTTTAAGGATTGGTTCTATTCGGAAGCTTTACCCGAAGTCAAGGTCAAGAAGATAATCCCTGTTGATCTGGATAAAACCAGGCCGGAGCTGCAGGTCCGACAAATTAATAGACCATTCTTTTTCCCTCTAAAAATCATAGTTGAAACAGACCGTGGTAGATTTGTTGAAAATATAATTGTGCAAAATAAAGAACAGGTCTTTCACCTCGACTTTCCAGGACGGCTAAAAAGGCTGGAAGTCAATCCTGGTGACCAGGTTCCAGGCAAAATCGAAATAAACTAGCTTACCCCCTGTTAGCTCTTAAATTGAGTCTACATCAATTTTGAGGCGTTTGATCATTTCATTCAAAGTGGTTGGCTTTAAACCCAGCCTGGCCGCCGCCTGCTTCTGGATGCCGCTCGATTTTTTCAATGCAGTTAAAATAAGCCTTTTCTGAAAATCGAGTGTCTTTTGTTTTAAATTGAGATTATCCTCATCAATTTCCAGATAGGTCCGGGGGGGACTCTCAGTTAGAAAGGCCGGCAGGGCTTCCCGGGTAATGATCTTCGAGCGGCTCAAAACCACTGCTCTCTCCAGCACGTTTTCCAGCTCACGGACATTGCCCGGCCAGTCATAATCCATCAGAATTTCCATTACTTCCTCACTCACGCCTTCAATTTCTTTTTTGTTTTCTTTGTTGTAAAGATCAATGAAATGCCTGACCAGGAGTGGAATATCTTCTTTTCTGGCTCTCAGGGGCGGCAGTTCGATCTTGATGACGTTCAGCCGGTAATAAAGATCCTTGCGAAAGGCTTTTTGTTCGATTAATTCTTCCAGATCAGTATTGGTGGCGGCAATGATTCTAACATCAACTTTAATGGTCTTGGTCCCACCAAGCCGCATAAATTCTCTATCCTGCATAACGCGCAGCAGCTTGACCTGAGTTTCAAGACTGATGGAAGAAATTTCATCAAAGAAGATGGTTCCCTTGTCGGCAGCTTCAAACAGGCCTTTTTTGTCAGCCACAGCGCCGGTAAAAGCTCCTTTCACATGACCGAAAAGATGGCTTTCCAGCAGATCGGGTGGTAGTGAACCGCTATTAACCACCACAAAAGGATGGTCGGCTCGATCGGAATTACTATGGATGGCTCTGGCCACCAGTTCTTTGCCTGTGCCACTTTCGCCCTGGATCAGCAAGGTTGAGCGAGTGGGTGCAGCCGCTTTGATCAGTTCAAAAACATTCTGCATCGGTTGACTTTTGCCGATAATATTCTCAAAGCTGAATTTTCTTTTTAGTTCGTCCTGAAGTCTGATATTTTCGAGCTGCAGGCGGCGGTGCTCGAGTGCCCGGGAAATGGTCATCAGTAGTTCATCATTTTTAAATGGCTTTTGAATATAGTCATAAGCACCCATCTTCATAGCGGTCAGAGCGGACTCAACTGAAGCATAGGCGGTAATAATAATCACCACTGCTTCTGGCTCAAGTCTTTTTATCTCCCTTAAAACTTCCAGCCCGTCCATCCCAGGCATCAACAGGTCAAGCAGGGTTAAATCAAATTTCTGGTGAGGCAGCTTGGACAGGGCTTCTTCTCCGGAAGCAGAGACTTCAACTTGATAACCTTCAGATTGCAGAAGCTGCCCTAGAACATCATGGATTATTGGTTCATCATCAATCAGATGAATCATAATCTTGTTGTTTTCATTCATGATCAATTCCTCCCCGGCGTGACTGCCTTTAATCTTTTTCAGCCAGATTGACCGGTAAAATAATTGTGAAAGTCGTCCCCTGGCCGACCTGACTGTCGACCAGGATCTGTCCCTCATGCTCCTTAATAATAGCAAAGCTAATGGAGAGCCCCAGACCGGTGCCTTTACCGATTCCCTTAGTGGTAAAAAATGGGTCGAAAATCCTGGGCAGGTGTTCAGGCTTAATTCCCAGACCGGTATCAGATATTTTGACAATGGCCTGATTGTCCTGCTGCCTGGTCTGAATGGATAGCTGACCTCCGCCAGGCATAGCATCCAGGGCATTGAGGATAATATTAATAAAAACTTGTTGTAGCCTTTCCTTCTGGGCATAAATGATCACGGGCTTGAGGTCCAGAGCAAGATTAATATTCAAGCTTTTCAGCCGGTAATCAATTAGCGAAATAATCTCTTCCAGGCTCTCTTTGAGGTCAACCCGGTGAAAAGCAGGATCAGCTGGATTGCGGGCAAAACTCAACAGATTTTTAACTATTTTACTTACCCGATCGGTTTGGTCTTCTATTTTTTTAAGAACCTGGAGATAATGAGACTCGGTCAGCTTTTTCTGCAACATTTGAACATAGCTGGAAATTCCAGTCAGGGGTGTATTTATCTCATGAGCTACTCCGGCCGACAGCAACCCGATCGAAGCCAGCTTTTCCGAAGTTACCATTTGCTGCTGGAGTCTTATTCTCTCTGTTATATCTTCAAAAACAATAATTGTTCCGTAAGGTTGAAGATGGTTGTCCAGTAGAGGAGTTCTGGCCACGTCAAAAATTCTTTTCTCTCCCTGGCTAGTGGTCAGTGAGATTTCGCTTAGCAACTGATATTCAGACTGAGTATCTGGAGGAAATATAGCCCGGAAGTTTTCGAAGCCGATGACTTCGGAGAGGTGTCGGTTTAAAGCCTGGGCTCGACTAAGGCCAAATTGCTGTTCCAGAACCCGGTTCCAGCCGGTGACAAGTCCGCTCTCATCAATGACTGCCACCCCGACCGTCAGGCTCTCGATAATATTGTCACTGTAATCTTTAAGGCGCTGTAGTTCCTGTGAGCGGATAATCTCCTGGTTATAAAGATAGGCATTTTCCAGGGCTAAAGTGACCGAAGGAGAAATAGTTCTCAAAAGCTCCCGGTCTTCGCCCGAAAGATAGGAGCCATCGATCTTGTCCCCGAGAGCCAGAAAGCCCAGTATTCTGTTCTCCAGTTTAAGCGGCAAGATATTATTAAATCCTTTTTCCTGAAGGGAATTAAAAATTCTCGATGACGAAGAAGATTCACTGCCGGGCAAAAATGATATAAACTCTGCTTTTTGCAGTTCCTGCTTTTCGGTTGAATTGAGCTTGACCACCGGTGTGGTCAGATGAAATTCGCCGGCAGAACGAAGAAGATAAAACTCGTCAGGTTGTTCTTCACGGGCCAGGAAAAGCCCCAGACTTTTGAGAGAGAGGGCTTTCGAGATAGTTTCCACCAGGTAACTGGCCAGACGATTAAGATCTCTTTCCCGGTTGAGCTGGCTGGAAATAAGCATCAGGGTTCGCCGGTATTCATAACTCCGCCGGTAGATGACCCGGTCAACCAGGGTCTGCACCATCTCTGACAATGGCGTAAACAGCGTCGCCCCCAGGATGATGGCCAGCAAACCAAGCAAAATAGCATTAAGTCTGTTTTCTGAAAATAGCTGGGTTTGAGAGCTGACCAGGAAATAAACCAGGGCAATCAGAGTAAATGAAATTATGAGAGTCAGACCCTTTTTAACCAGGACTTCAAAGTCCATTAACCGATAGCGCGAAATCGAATAGGCCAGAGTGACCGGTAGAAAGATCTGGAAAAGAACACTCAGCTGACCGCTGGGCGAGGGCAGCGAATTTCGCAAAAAAGGGATGATATAAAAGATAGAAAAAGGTAATACTCCCAAGCCCAGGCCACCAGCAATCCACTTGAGTTGGTTTTTAATATAAAGATTTCTGGTGACGACGACATCATAGATTATAATGAAAAAAGCGAGCAGACTGTAAACAGACAGTTGGACTAACTCACCCTTTTCCAGGATTCTCTGGTAGTTAAGAATCTCAGCATCACCTAATTCCGCCTGGAAAATGGCCATCAGGCTGATATTAGACAGAAGTAAAAAAAGGCCTGGCAGATAAAGCAGTGCTAATAGCCTGGGATGGTTCAGTATTCTTTTTTTCTGAGGGAAGATAAAAAAGAAATTTAAGAGCAAGGGGGGGAAGGCTATAATAGCTACTTTGTCCAGCCAGAAAAATATTTGATCAAGCCAGTCCATTTGACCGGTTGGTGAAAAAACGTAAATTGAATAAAGAGACAATAAGACCAGATAAAAAAATAGATAGGGACTGGAAAACCGTCTTCTGGAATTAATAAAAACAATCAGGGAGATGGCCAGGGTGGTTAAGCCCAGAAGCATCAGGTAAACGTAAGTTGAACTGACTCCCTTTTTTTCTAAATAAAAAGAGGGTGCCAGTATAGTTCCTTCTCTTCCTACTTGATAGAGGGCTTTCTGCTCCAGGCGGTCCAGAACCCAGAGCATTTTGACATACTCAATCTTGTTTTTGATCGGAGTATTGTTTATAGAAAATAATATATCGCCAGGCTTGATACCTGAGAGATAAGCTGGGCTGTTTTCAGCTACTTTTCGAGCAATCAGACCACCAGGTCCCTCGACCCAGACAACCCCGTCATGCGGTTCTTTCCAGGCTAGCTTACGGGAAATATTGATAAAGCCGAGAATGGTCAGGAATATAACGCTGAACAGAACGAGATAAAAACCAAGTGGTCTTTTCATAAACCCGCTGATTTAATTATAGTAAATCCAAAAAAATGAATCAATAATCCAAAAAAAATTAGTTCAAAATAGATCTAAGACCGGCTCGCACCATCCATTTGGCCCGCGATTCCTTTAAAAGCTGTCTTATTTCCTGATCTTCTTTTAGCCCAAGAGGAGTTGTATCCCGAGAAAGAAATGTGCTCATATAGTCGAGCCTGGGTTTTTGAACTTCCTGCGGTGGGGTTTGGGCTGGTGCAGACTGGGCAGGCGGGGATTGAGGCTGCGTAGCTGGTGTTTCCTGTTTTTGGCCTTCCTTTTTTATTGGCTGTTTTGTTTCCTGAGCAGAGATCATAGGAGCTAATAGCATAAAATATAAGGCAGAAATAGCTAAAATGGTAAGGACACTTGGCCTTCTTCCCTTCATTATATTATCTAGATATGACTAAAAACTATTTTTGTCAATCTTTTTAAGGCTTGAGATTAGAGGACGAGCTGCGCTTTTTACCATGATAAGTTGCCGCTTTCGGATAAATCTTCTAAGAGCCTGGTAATAAAACAGCTGAGAAAGAGTAACAGGTGATTCGAACAAAGCAAAAAGGTGACCGTGGGTGTATCAATTGACATTGATTCCAGGCTATTTTAAGATAACGACGGAAAGGCAAGGCTTGAGAAAATAAATGCCTGGATATTACTGTCGTCTTATAACTCCTGAGGGGCGAATTATCAGGGAAACAGTCAGGGCTGCCTCACCCGAAGAATGCCGTAAGAGTCTAGAAGCCGAAGGGCTGTATGTATTATCTATCCGCAAAGAAATAAGCCTGGGGCATATGAGGTCCTCTCGCCGGAAAATCAAGCCACAGGAGTTTATTCTATTCAACCGTGAGCTGGTGGCCATGTTGCGGGCCGGCTATCCCGTGCTTAAAAGTCTCGAGCTAATGGAAAAAAGAATAGAGAATCCTTATCTGAGAGAAATTGTCGCCCAGGTAGAGGAAGAAATTAGGAAAGGCAGGACACTGTCCGAAGCTTTTTCGCCTTACGAACATCTTTTTTCCAAAGTTTATACTGCTTCTCTTCTGGCCGGAGAAAGAAGCGGTAATCTTCCTGGATCTGTCGAACGTTATATCGACTATGCTCAGGTCATAAATCAAACCCGTACCAGGGTCAGATCGGCTCTTCTATATCCAACCCTTTTGATTATATTTTCGCTAATTCTGATCGGCATTCTGGTCATTTTAGTGCTTCCCAGATTTGCTTCTTTTTATGCTGATTTTGGTGCTCAACTTCCAGCCATGACCAGAGCCTTGATTTCTCTGGCTACCTTTTTACAAAGAAACCTGCTCTGGTTGGTACTGCTGGTGGCAATTATAGTGGGAGCTCTGGTCAGCTGGCGACGCCGTCCAGAATTTCGGCTTTTTAATGACCGGCTGAAACTACATCTTCCTTTTTCTCGTTATTTAATTCAGGAAACAGCTGTCTCACTTTACAGCCGCACGCTTGGCTTACTGCTCGAAGCCGGAATTTCTCTCATCCCGGCTGTAAATGTGGCCAGGCAAGCTGTAGCTAACCGTTTTCTGGCTGCCAAACTGGAAACAGTCGCTGAAAAATTGACCAGTGGACAGAGCCTTTATGATTCCCTGACTGAGACTGGCGTCTTTCCTTCTCTGGCCACGGATATGATCCGGATAGGTGAAAGCTCGGCTAATTTGCCTGGGATGCTGGGTGAGGTAGCCGATTTTTATGACGAGGCCTTACGAGATAGAATACAAACCCTGGTTTCTCTGATAGAGCCGGTGATCATTATCTTTATTGGATTGGTGGCGGCGGTGATGA
>Ga0116141_10002738_pt1 | contig 15010 bp, 12 predicted proteins | sample AD_UKC097_MetaG_FD_89744 | JGI IMG/M metagenome (GOLD analysis project Ga0116141, IMG submission 89744) | Active sludge microbial communities of municipal wastewater-treating anaerobic digesters from USA - AD_UKC097_MetaG | ecosystem: Engineered > Bioreactor > Anaerobic > Digestate | place: USA...
GTGAGCTTGGATAGCTTCGGCAGCGGCTCGGGCCTATTGGATTTGTCCCTGCAGGCGGACGACACGTCGCTCGGCGGGATTCTCGATGAGATCTACACCTCCGAAGGGGGCGAGGCTGAGGGCGGGGCCTCCGATGCGGAGCCCGCAGCGGTTGCGGAGGACGGTGCCTCATTCGATGAAATCACCGGCGAAGCGGAGCACGCCGCCGCGGAAGAGGAGTTGCCGGTCCCCGAGCCGGTGGCGATCATGCCGGCCGCGATGGGCGCCGTCTACGCCGAGGCCGCCCCGGACACACAAAGCAACATCCTCGGCATGCTCCTGTTCCTGCCCATGCTGGCCCTGCTCTACACCACGATCGTTGTGGTTGCGGGCCTCCGTGGCGTGACCCCCTCGATCCTCTCCTCCATCCAGGGCATGGTCTGGTACATCCTGGGCGCCGCCATCGTCGTCTCGCTGATCGTGGTCGCGGCCTCTTTCGTGGTCGGTCGTGAGTCAAGTGGAGCCCCGGCTCGCGTCAAGAAGGAAAAGAAGGCCAAGGCCGAGAAGCCCAAGAAAGAGAAGAAGGCCAAGGTCGAGAAGCCCGCCAAGGCCGAAAAACCGGCCAAAGAGAAGAAGAGCCTGTTCGGCAAAAAGAAGAAATAACACCGGACCGGCTTGCAGAACGCCAAGGCCCCCCTTCATCTCCGGCCGTGACATCGACTGTGGAGACGCGGAGAGCACCGAGATCGAGTGCTCCGCCCGGATTCATGGAACAGATGTCGGCCAACCAGCGTTACTATTTTGTCGCAAAACAAGCCCAAATTAACAACAGTCACACCGATCTTGTGCCTATAATAAGCATGTGAGCGCGAAAAAAGTGCGTCGGGTGCAGCCTGTGGGTTGCACCGAGACCGGGCGAGGTCTCCACTATAGGTTTCAAGACCTGTCTTCCGACAGCAGAGAGAAAGAGGGAGCAGGAAGGAGGTGTTGCAGTCCGTGTAGGGTTAGGCGATCACAGGGAGCACAAATCATCGAAGACTGTCAACTTGGATCTGACTGGGAGGAGCTGTCATGTTTACCAACAACAGGAGCCGAATCGGGTTGATTCTCGCCGCTGTGACAATGGCCGTCCTCGGCCTCACGGTCACCGCGGCCAATGCGGGGGTGATTACGTACGTCCGGATCACGAATGATGCCGATTCCGGCATCAGCGCGGACAACGTCTACACGCACAAACTGGATTTCGGAACGGGCACCCCGGGCGCCTTGGTCAACGGGGTTCAGTTCGACGCCTACAACGCTGCGGCCAACGGCACCTTGAACTTCAGCCGCGCGGCGGCCACGGGGCTTCTCAGCGATCATGCCGGCAACGCCAACCACAACGTCTCCGGCGGCCTGGCGGACCTGCTGACGGATATGTACTACAACGGCAACAACGAGGCCGGCGGGGCCACCACGTGGACCCTCAGCGGGCTCACCCCGGGACAGACCTACCAAACTCGGATCTACACACGTCAGTGGGGAGCGGATGACAACCGCCTCGTGACCCTTGTGTTCGATCCGGATGGGCCCGGCCCGGTGTCCGACTCCACCGGAAAGATCAGTGAGGACAACGCGACGTCCATGGGGTTCGCCAACGGCAACGACGCCTACTACATCAACTATCAGTTCACGGCGGTCGCAGGACAAAACCTGGTGATCACGGCGACACAGGACAACTACAACTACTCCTGGCACCTCTATGGCCTGTCGAATCAGGAGTTCTCTCCGGCAACAGCCTTGGTTCCCTCCCCCACAGACAAGGAAACGGATGTGCTGTGTGACGCGGCTCTGAGCTGGTCCCCCGGCGTCTATGCTGCCACGCACAATGTCTACTTTGGCACGTCGTTCGACGAGGTGAATGCAGGCTCAGCAGAGGTGCTGGCCGGCGACGGCCTGGATGTCCCTTCATTTGACCCCGGTCGTCTGGAGTTCGGCCAGATGTATTACTGGCGCGTGGATGAAGTCAACGCTGCCCCCGACAATACCGTCTTCCAGGGCGATGTCTGGAGCTTCACCACCGAGCCCTATAGCTATCCGATCACCAGCCTGACGGCCCAGGCATCCAGCGAACAGCTCACTTCGCCCGCGGTCCACACCATCGACGGCGCCGGTCTCGATGCTCAGGATCAGCACGGCACCGATCTGAGGACCATGTGGGTCACCCCCGGCGGCCTGCCCGCTTGGATCGAGTACGCGTTCGACAGGGTCTACAAGCTGGACAAACTGTGGGTCTGGAACGCCAACTCCGAACTCGAAGGGTTCATGGGCTTCGGGGCCAAGGACGTTGTGATCGAGTACTCCGCCGATGGCGAGACCTGGACCCAATTGGAGAATGTGCCCGAATTCGCCCAGGGGACCGGGAAAGCCACCTACACGGCGAACACCGTCGTCGATTTCGGCGGGGCCATGGCCCAGTACGTCAAACTGACCATCAGCGACAACTGGGGCGCCACGGCGATGGTCAGCCTCGCCGAGGTGCGGTTCTTCTACGTTCCCCTGCAGGGCTTCCGGCCCGAGCCGGCGGACGGGGCCACCGGCGTCAACTATGAGGCCACGCTGAACTGGCGGCCCGGTCGTGAGGCCACGTCGCACGAAGTCTACCTGGGCACCGACGCCAACGCCGTGGCCGAAGGCACTGCAACGGCTGCGACCGTAACCGACCACAGCTACACGCCCCCCGCCATGGACCTTGGGGCCCAGTACTATTGGAGGGTCGACGAGGTGGGCGACACCGGTACCTACGAAGGCGACCTCTGGAGCTTCACCACTCAGCCGTACCTCGTCGTCGACGACTTCGAGAGCTACACGGACGACATCGAGGCCGAGACGACGGTCTGGCACGCATGGATCGACGGCATGACCACCAAGACCAGCGGGTCGCAGGTCGGGTACATCGACGCCACCAATGGGACGTTTGGCGAGACGACCGCCGTTCACGGCGGCAGGCAATCCATGCCGTTGTTCTACGACAACACGACGTTCGCTGCCTCCGAAGCCGAGTTCGACTTGTCTCAGGACTGGACGGCCAATGGCATCAAGAGCTTGTCGCTGTACTTCCGCGGAGACCCTGGCAACAGCGGGAGCCTGTACGTCAAGATCAACAACACCAAGGCGCCCTACGACGGCGAGGCCAGCGATGTCAAGACGACCCTGTGGCTGCCTTGGAATATCGATCTGTCCGCTGTCGGCGGGAACCTGAGCAACGTCACTTCGCTCATCATCGGCATCGAAGGCGCGGGAGCCAAGGGCGTAATGTATATCGACGATATCCGCCTTTATCCCCGAGTCGGCGAGCTGACTACCCCGGTGCCGCCCGGCAGCGCCAATCTGGCCGGCGCGTGGAGTTTTGACGAGGCCAGCGGCGTAGTGGTTGCCGACGGTTCCGGCAACGGCAACGCCGGCAGCACCCTCGGTGGACCAACGCGGGTCGCCGGAAAAGTGGGCAGCGGCGCGTTGAAATTCGACGGTATTGACGACCTCGTGGAAGTACCTGATAGTCCGTCCCTCGACATCGAGGACAGCATCACGATTGCCACTTGGGCGAACCTGACGGACCTCACCCTCAATGCCTTCTTCGTGGCGAAGAGTCCCAGTGGAACGGCGCCGGATAATTACCCGGGCAACTACGAGTTCAGAACAGAGGCGGCGACCGGCAGACTCCAGCTCGGTCATCAGACAGCCGAAGGAACACAGTACGTCTTCTATACCTCCGCAGGCGCTCTGATCGTTGGCGAATGGCAGCACATAGCCGTGACGCTGACCGAAGGCGATGCGGTCACGTTCTACATCAACGGCATTCCCGCAGGAACCGCAGCCCAGACTCAACCGTTTGGCATATTGAACGACAATGCGGTGAGAATCGGCACGCGAAAAGACAAGTACGCGTTCCTCAAGGGAATGATGGACGATGTCCGCGTCTATGAGCGGGCCCTGTCTGCCGAAGAGGTCGCAGGGCTGGCCGGCCGGACAGCGCCGATGCACAGACCGTTCTGAGTGCGGGAGATCGTGGAGTAGACACTCCAGGCTTGCTGTGTCTCGGTCAAACGATGCAACTGCATCGGAGCGGACCCTCAAGCGATCCGTACCCTACGGTACGGATCGCTTCTTATTGCTCCCGCGACAGACCTGCAACGTGCTGCCTGCCATCATGCCCGATTGGTCTGGGCAGGTCAGACGCGTGCTTCTGTGAGACGTTTCTTTGCTCGCATCTCGAAGCGAGCATTGCTTCGCGTGTGTCGGCGTTTTGTCAGCGACGTGCAGCCCCGTGAAGGACTCCGCGCGCATTGTCCGAGCATCCTGCCGGACGGCTCGTCGGTTGTGGTTGCTCCCCACGGCAGTTGAGCTTCGCCAAGCCTGCGACAATGTAGAGATAGGTCAGTTGGACAACACCCTTGACGTCCACCTTCTTCAGGATATTGGCCCGATGGGCTTCGATCGTCCTGGGCGTGACTTCGAGCGCCCGTGCGATGTTCGCGCTCTCCTCGCCCGCCATCAGCAGATCCAGCACGGCCCGTTCTCTGGGGGACAATCGACCGATACGAACCGCTGCCGCGATGCGTTCGGCGGTCTTGGCTCGAGTCTCCCGGTCTTTCCGAAGGGCCGCATGCACGCGGTCAAGGAGGTGCTGCTCACTCGTCGAGGCTTCGAGAAAATCGAATGCGCCCTCTCGCATCGCCGTGACCGCCGTCGCCACATCTCCGTGCTCGGTGAAGAAGATGACAGGGATCATGTCCTCCTGTCTTCGCAGTCTCCGGTGCAGTTCGAGTCCGCTCATTTGAAGTAGTCGCAAGCCCAGAATGAGACATCCAGGTTGATCGATGTCGCGATTGTGCAGGAATTCGCCGGGCGTGCTGTAGGGTTCTGCAATGAGTCTGACGGATTGCATGAGCGCACGAAGTCTCTGGAGACGCGCTGTACTGCTGTCTACGATGAGTACCTCTTGTTGCTGCTCGTGTGTCATGGGCTTGCTTGGAACACCCCCTTCAGCAAGAAACTCTCACCGGGCGGATTCCTCGGCATCGCCGCGGTTCCCGAGCACCGACGTCACCTCCGCACAGACATACCGTTTTCCCGTGAACACGGTTCCTATGGCGTCCACGAGAGTGTTGAGCAGACCGGTTTTCGACACCCAGCCGGACGCTCCCGCGTCGAGCATGCCCGTCACAGTCCTCTTGTCCAGGGTGGCGGACATCGCGACTACCCGCACGGCCGGGCAATCACGGACAATCTGTCGTGTGGCTTCGATGCCATCGACGTGAGGCATGCTCACGTCCATCAAAACAACGTCCGGCATCAGATCTCGCGTCAACGTGATTGCCTCTCGTCCGTTCGCCGCCTGACCGACGATCTCCAGGCCGGGCGCCTCGGTGAGGAAACGGCAAACATACTCCCTCAGAGCGTCGTGGTCATCTGCCACCACAACTCGCACCTCTCTCTCCCGGCGGCGCGCATCGCCGCCGCGGTCCGACGTGGGCGACGTGCCTTCCACCGGTACCGTCCGATCGCATGTCCGCGAGACCTCGTCCTTTCCTGTGGTCGGTTCCATGGGGGCATCCTCCGGCATTCCGCCATCATAGGACCCGAGGCAATCGGCTCAGAGTCCAGTAGTCGCGGATTGCCGCAATTTCTCCGCGCAGCTTCGCGGGATCCTTGGATTTGACGACATAGCCTGCTATCCCACGCTCAAAGCCCTCGGATACATCCCATCGCCCATCGGACTGCGCCAATCCGACGACGGGGATTGTCTTCCATATCTTGTCCGCCTTGATGGTTTCGAGAAGATCGAATCCGCTTCTGCCGGGCAGGTTGAGAGCCAGCATGATGAGAGAAGGCATCTTCTCCGACCGGCTCCGAAGGTATCTCAGAGCACACTCGCGGTCTTTCACATGGACCACTTGAGTCGAAACCGGTGCGTCCTGAACCGCCTCGGCGATCAGTTCCGCATCGCCCGGATCGTCTTCTACCAGCAACACCACGCGGGAATCCATCGTTGTTCCTCACATCGGTCATAAAGGAGTCAACGGCTCGCCATGTTCAACACGTGGAAGGCCCCCCGCATCCTTGCTCGAACAGGCGGGCTCCACGGCTGCAAGCCGTTGACTCAGGGTCAAAAGGTACACGTAAATTCTCGGCTATCGGTGACCGACGGCCAAGCGACATTCCCCTTGGTGCAGGCAGCAAAGGGCTATCGGCAGGGGTGTAAAATGCTGTAGCCGGCGTAGCCGAAGGATATTGGGCATCTCGCGCTCGCGTTCCCGACACGGAATTCAGACGCTTCCTCCGAACGGGAGAGAGGACATCGCGGGGATTTGCCGGAAGGTGCTCAGACCAGCGGTCAGCCGTCTACCTCGGTCAGGCCTTCGCGGATGGCGTATTTGACCAGTTCGGCGACGCTGCCGATGCCCAGCTTCCGCATGATGCGTCTGCGGCAGGCATCCACCGTCTTGACGCTCGTCTGACTGGTGAGGGCAATTTGCTTGGACGACCGGCCATCGGCCAGCATTCTGATGACCTCGGTCTCTCGCTCCGTCAAGGCCGTTTTCGCCGGCCCAGCGGCACCGCCCTGCACGTACTCATCCACGAGCAGACCGGCGACTTTGGCGCAGGCATACCTCTCGCCGGCCATGACGGTGTGGATCGCCTGCACCACTTCCGCGAACGCGCTCTCCTTGAGAAGATAGCCGGATGCCCCGCTCTGGAACATCGCGGAAACAAAGGTTTTTCGCAGATACATGGACAGGGCGAGCACTCTCGTTCCCGGCCGCTCTCGGGTAATCGCACGTGTGGCATCGATCCCATCCATGCTCTCCATGTTGACGTCCATAATGACCACGTCGGGCCGCAACTCCCGCACCAGGCGGAGCGCCGTTCTCCCCTCGCCGGCTTCCCCGACGATCTCCATGTCCGATTGTTTCTCCAGGAGAGACCGCAGCCCCTCCCGCAGGATTCGATGGTCGTCAACCAGCAGAATCGTGGTCGGCATCGGAGGTCTCCTTCGTACGGTGTGCTTCCGTCGCCAAACGTGCAACCAGCGTGAATCGGCTTCCCTGCCCGGGCCGCGACTCGATATCGAGAGTCCCACCCAGGTAGTCCAAACGCTCTTTGATGTTGAAGAGACCGAACCCCCGATTCCGAGATGGGGCCGTCAGAAGACCCTCCGAATCGAAACCCGCCCCGTCGTCGGCAACCGTGATTCGAACAGAGTCCTCTGACCACACGATGTCGAGAATCACCTCGTGAGCCTTGGCGTGCTTGACTGCGTTGACGAGGAGTTCGCGGACCGACTGGAAGAGCACGATGCGGATGTCTTCCGCCAGGGGTTTCGGGGCGCCGTCGTTCCGGAAAGTGTAATGGATGCCGTGCCCGGCCTTTACCTTGTCCTCGAGCAGTTCCTCGAGGGCTGCCTCAAGACCGAACCGGTACAACGTCGGGGAACTCAGATCGAAGATCAGCCCCCGTATGCTCCCGATGGTCTGATCGAGGGTATTGCAGATTTCCGTGATTTCACTCAGCCTGCCCGAGGGCAGGCCCTCCCGCAATCCCTGCAGCTTCATCTTCGACAGGACCAACGTCTGGCAGGCGTGGTCGTGGAGGCCCGTGGCAATCCGGCGTCGCTCATGCTCCTCGGCCAGAGACAACTGGGACGCCAACGAGCGCAGCTTCTGCTCGTAGTCCAGACGTGCGCGCTCGGCCTGTTTACGCTCGCTGATATCACGGACGATTGCCTGGATGTACAGCTCATGACTCAGCTCCACGCGGTTCAGGCTGACCTCGGCGTCGAAAGGTGTCCCATCGTAGCGCAGGTGTGTCCATTCAAATCGCTGCGGCTCGCCGGCCAACGCCGCTTCCAGCTTCTGCAGGGCCTTTTGCTTGGAGTCCTGTCCGTCGGGCTGATTCAGCGGAGAAAACCGGTACGGCGTTTCCCTGATGATCTGATCCTTCGTGCATCCAAAGACCTCAAGTGTCTTGGAGTTGCACTCGATGAATCTGTCGCCCTGTATGGTGAAGATGGCATCGTTGGCGGCTTCGAAAAGGGCGTGATACCACCGTCCTGGATTTGGGATCAGAGGTGTCATATACTGTGCATCCTCAATCTCCAAACGGCTGTCTGCATCGCCTCTCGATCCTCAATGGGGCGGTTGCAAGCCGGCCAAAGCACGATTGATTGTGACGCATCGGGGGGAGGAAGTCAACAAGCTGCGTTCCCGGATCGGGTTGGATTCTCTGGGTTTTTCCTTGCACCGAGGGCGGCGGATTGGTTGAATGGAAATCAGGCGGAAGTCGTGAACGGTGCCGGTTTCATAATAAGCGCCATCATACGATCGATCCTTCATATCTTCCCCGGCGCCTTCCGGAGCCGCTGCTATCGACAACTATCTCAACTCGGCAGGTGACGCCGGCGCGTGCCGGTGGTCGGCTTTGCGCGCGTGGGGAGGGTGTCTGTAGGAGTGTTTTCAGATCGCAGCAACCCTGACCGACCGAAAAGCCGTGCGCTGTGACGGCTTGATCGCATTCATTCTTCTCATGGAAAGGGTAGGGGTATGAGACGCGAGGATGTACGCAAGTGGGCGGTCCTTCTTGTCGTCTTGGAAGGGGCGTTCTGCTGTGGGATGGTGCGGGCCCAGGATGCCGTTTCGGAGCCGGATCACGTGATCGTGCCGCAGTGCCGCTCCTATGGCTTCTCTCGAACCGGCGAATTTGCCGTCGCGGTCGTCGGGGTGCAGGCTTTTGTCACGATATCGCAGGAGACGACGGCCGAGACGACGCTCATCTTCAAGCTCGAAAACAAGTCGTTGGTCCAGCAGACTGCGGAGTTGCTCATGCCGGCCCCCGGCGATGTGACCTTGGAGCTGTTGCAGGCGGGGGTAGCCGTCACCGTTGCCGGCCAGATGCTCTCCGAGAGTGAGGCCACAACGCTGTGCGGCGAGATCGTCGTGGACGTGAACGATCCGGCCCTGATGGAGTTCGTGAACACGGTGCTGTTCCGCAGCGAGCCCTTCGTGCTGGCTCCGAACGCGACGGCCATGGTCACGGCCAGCTATCGCCAGCAGCTTGAGTTGCGGGGCAATCGCGTGGATTACCTTCTGCCGCGCACGGAATTCATCGGCTATCGGGTCCCCTGGGAGATCACGGCGACCATCGATGCGAGCGGTCCGCTGTCCACCGTCTACTCGCCCAGCCACCAGTTGGAGACTCACAACGAGGGCGACGGCCGGGCCACGGTGACCGCCGTAGCTGAGACATCCACGATGGCCGGCCCGTTCAGACTCTGCTATCTGCTGGAGGACAGCCAGGGATTCACGTCCACGGTGCTGACCTATCCTTCGACCCGCTTCGACGGCGGGTATTTCCTGTACCTGGCAGGGTTGCCCACGAACGTGCCCGACGACGGCAACGACATCAAGCGGGAATTGACCCTGGTCCTGGACCGGTCCGGCAGCATGAGCGGCGTCAAGATCGAGCAGGTCAAGCAGGCCGCCCGCCAGGTGATTAGCGATTTGGCGGACGGCGAGGCCTTCAACCTCATCACCTACAACGACACCATCAAGACCTTCAACAGCGAGCCCTTGCTCAAGAACGCCTCGACGGTGCAAGCCGCGTTCACGTACCTCGATTCCATATCCGCCACCGGCATGACCAACCTGTATGGGGCCCTGCAGACGGCACTGATGCAGAAACCGACCGAGGGCTTTCTGCCGTTGATCCTGTTCCTGACGGACGGCCTGCCGACGACCGGGGAACGAAGCGAGGTCAAGATTCGGGACCTGGTCCTTTCGTCGAATCCCTACAACCGTCGCGTCTACACCCTGGGCGTGGGGTACGATCTGAACGCCCCGCTGCTGGACGGCGTGGCGGAATACTCCCTGGCTCGCTCGATCTTTGTGACCCCTGAGGACGACGTGGAAGCCGCCATCCGCGACGTCTTCCTCTCCATTTCGCACCCGCTGTTCGCGGACCTGGAGATCTGGTCGGTCTCGGACGAGAGTGAATCGGGGACCCGGCGGACCTACAACGTGCTGCCCTTCATCATCCCCGACCAGTTCCGGGGAGATCAGATGATACTGATCGGCCAGTACGTCGGGCAATCCCCCTTCCTGTTCGAGATTCGCGGCAACTACCGCAACGCCGTGCAGTCGTTCCTCTGTCTCGTGGACCAGCAGTCGGCCGACGGGACACGGGGATTCATCCCGCGTCTGTGGGCCGGACGGGTGGTGGCCCAGATCATCAATGAGATCCGGCAGTTGGGTGCAGATCCTGCACTGACCAAGGAAAACGAACGACTGTGGGATCTCTCCGCGGCCATGGTCGATCTGTCGCTGCGCTGGGGGATCCTGACGGAGTACACGTCCTTTTTCGGAGACGGAACAGTCGATCTGGCCAACTACGGCGATCTGCTCTACTTCGGCTGGATCGATCTGTACTACCGTGCCGTGCGATCCCGCGAAGGCATGCCCGCCGTGAATCAGAGCGTGAATCTGAACATCCTCAAGTACCAGAGTGTCCTGAACCGAGACAATTTCTACCTGGACAAGAACATGAACGAGGTCCGCACGACCACGATTCAACACATCAACGACTTGGCCCTGTACTACTACTGGGGCATCTGGCTCGACAGCGAAGTGCTGCTGCCCCCCAGCGATCCCAACGCCGTGGTCGAGACGGTGGAAGTCAACTTCGGTTCCCCGGAATTCAACGAACTGGCCGACCGGCTGGCGTCGAGGGGCCAACAGGGGTGTCTGGGCATGCCCGACGACGTGGCCTTGTGGGAGAGCGACAAGCTCACGATTGTCCACATGCCGGAGCCGGTACGCGTCCCGGATTGGTCCGACACCGGCGAGCCGAATCAGACGACCAGGCCCCGAAGGAGGTGATTCATTGGGGTTGCATCGGACCGGTCTGGTGCGATATAATGCCCCGCGAAGACAGGTTCGACGGGGTGTAGCTCAGTTTGGCTAGAGCGCGTGCCTTGGGCGCACGAGGTCGCTGGTTCAAGTCCAGTCACCCCGAGTCAACGGGACAGAAAGCCCTTTTGCCGGAGCGTCGAAGGGCTTTCTCATCTCGCCAACAAGGGTTACACCGCCCAAGGTTCGGCATAAAGTTGAGAAGCTCCAGACGCATTTCGTGGATGTTCTGTCTGTTTCGTCTCCACCGCCACGCCTCCGGGGCCGCAACCATTCCGCCATTCGCTGCGCTCGCTGGCATGCCGGTCACCAACCCTCCACACGCGGCTGCCCTTGCCGCATATCGATCCCAACACTACCCACCCTCTCCCCGGAGCGGTTCGAGGGCAAGAGGGCGTGGAGTGTCTTCAGCCGAAGACCTGTCTGTCCGATAGCGCTCCTTCCCGGCATGCAGTGCGATCCGATCACCTGCAAGCGTCTGGCGAAGCACACCCTGCGATGATATGGAGAGGACGTGAGGTCAGTTTTCGGGAATCAGTTCACACAACGACCTGGGATAATCCAGACTGGCCACATCTTGGACGGCGTCGCAGGTGGCCCCTCCAGACACTGGGATGCCGCGCAATCCTGCCAGTCATTCACTCGTTCTCGTACCAAGCGATCCTGTCGTCTCCGGAAGAGGCCGAGAGGACGTCCAGCTCGCCATCGCCATCCAGGTCCGCCGCACACACGCAACTCGCCCCAACGGCCGCAGTGGTAATCACCTGCTGGGGTCCGAATTGGCCCGTCCCGGCACTCTGAACGCCGGGTTTGCCTCTGCTCTCCGCCAATTGTCGTGCATGTAGGCCACTTTGCACTTGAGTTTCCCGGGGAAATGGCGGTATATCTATGGGTCAGGAGACCGGCATCGTCGCCGGGAGAAGGTCATGTGGGAAATGTCGGCTTGGAATAAAGCCTGCGCCATGACACTGCCAGGTCCGAATGCGGTGTATGCGAGGAACGGCAGAGAGCAGGAGCACCAGAATGCCTAAAGGATTGGGAAAAGCATTGGCATGTCTTGCACTGTGCTGGGGAGTAACACTGGCCCTTCTCACTATCGTTGTGTTCACGGCCCCATCGTGCGCGGAAATGCGCCTCCAGGAATTAGATTCCGAGACTCGTCTTGTAGGTCATGACGTATTTCTGTATCTTGAGCGCGAGGGTCTTGTCGATCCCTCATCTGCAGCCAAAGTGAAAGAGATGAGGGATGAGAGTTATTACCTGCTCAGCCAAGCTGAGTCGCGCTGGCGCTCGATTCAGCCCGGAGAAGTAATAGGACACAGAACACCTGGTGGCGGATACTCGTCCTCTGGGAAGGCAGCTGAAGCGGAGAGACTTGACGTTGAAAGTTCGGTCATGTCATTCCGGGCAGCTGACCTGGAACGCCAGATTGCCATCGAAGGTATGGATCGGCTAGCAGGACACGAGGGGGCGGACCAAGCAGTTAAGCTCAAGGAATTGGTCTCTGAGCAGAGGAATCTCGAGTCTTCCCTTTCGTGGTTCACTACAAGTGGCCTCAAGGACCTGATCTTCATCCCTTCCTTCTTACTGCTTTTGGTGGCCGCAGGCCTCTCGGTCTATGGGACCTACGCTCTGATCGCAGACCTTGTTTGGGGAAGAGACTTGTAGGCGCATTAACATAAATTCCCCCAGGAAGACCTATGGCCAGCGATGGCAGATCGAAAAGGTTTTCAGCATGCTGAAGCAAAATCTCGGATCAGCCCTGCGGGCTCGAAGCTATCACAGCCAGAACCGGGGGATTCGTCTGCACGTCCTCGCCCATAATCTGGGAATGTCCAATTCCGTCTGAGGCAACACACTCTGGCGTCAATATGATGTTCTATACAGAGCAAGCTTGTCTCTAGTTTCTGCAAAGATCTGCGATTCATAAATCCTACAGCTAAGAACTCCTTCTTCGACATCAGGAGACACTATGTAATGGCACTAAGTTAAGGGAATTCTGGCTCAACATGCGTTTTCTCTGCCAACGAAACCACCGAGATTTCCCATCAAACGAGGGTCTTGCTGCGACTCGAAAGCAGTCAATTATGCTTAACTTAGTGCCATTGGAGACACTATGCTGATTCATTTAGCCCCAAGTATATCAAATCCACGCATTAGTATGTTGTCAATCCCGTTTGTCCACCTTTTACGTCATTGGTCTAGCCAAGATGCAGTTCGGTGAAAAATAAGCCCACATGAAAAATAAGACAACATACTATTTACAGAGACCATAGTCTCATCTTCGGTGCCTACATATTTGACTGCACAAGCAATTATGAGCATTTCTCGACAGCAACGTTTCACTGGTATGATAAAAGGCATGGGTGACAGTTTATCTTCCTCACGTTCAACTCGCTCTCTCAACGTCTTAATAAAATCCCAATCCATAACGGCACCTTGACTTCTCAACACCTTAACTACGTCGCTGCGCTCCAGTCCCTCTGCCCACGATAGAGCTGTTAATCCAATCCCATCCTTAATACCCTTATCCGCACCATGATTAAGAAGAATTCCCGTAAGCTTGGAGGAGCCATGCATTGCGGCTAGGTGAAGTGGGGTCCATCCTTCACCTCGTGTCTGTGCATTGACATCTGCACCATGACTCAGGAGAATTCGAGACTTACTCACGGGAGCAAGGTGGAGAGGGGTATTATTGTTAGAGTCTTTAGCATTGACGTCCGCTCCATGGGCAATAAGAGATTTGACAACTCTTGCATCTTCAATTGTATGTAGAGGCGTTTGGTTCTTACAATCTCTATTATTTACGTCTGCGCCATGTTGCAGTAAGAGCTCAGCAATCTCTTTATTTTCGACACGATGCAGGTCAGGTATTGCCCCATGAGCCAAAAGGATTTTAACAAGTTCTACATTATCTAATCCACCTGTTTTGGGCATTTCTCCCTCTGCACATCTTGCACCTTTCTCCAATAGGAGATTGACAACAGATAGATGGTTGTTCGACATGGCATTGTTCAGAGGAGTAACTACCCATCCAGCCGCCCTCACTTTCTCAGCATTCAGATCCGCGCCATAATCAATTAGCAACTTTACCATTTCTTCATTGCCAGCGTCTGAGGTCCAGTGGAGCGCCGTGTAGCCATCTCCGTCTCTTGCATTGACTTTGGCACCTAGCTCAAGTTCACGCTGTAATTTATCCCAAAGTTTTTTGTGGGCGAGTTTTGCAGCGTTGCCATGGAAACAAAACCGAATCCACCTATGGATTCCACCTCGACAAGGCTTGATAGATTGTCGGTCCATATGAGTCTCCACATTATCATCTGGAATGTGTCATATAACGTCATAATCGGCACTCCTGCACATCACACGGGCAATACTACCAAGATCAGGGCGTCGATTTCAAGACGTCTGGTCACCAATACGGCCTCTACACTCACCGGAGAGCCCTCAGCACACGCGAATTCACTGAAAACCCAGGATTATACCTCCTCTGCGACGTACCTCGACTGACGCTTTCTCCTCAGTCGTCTGGGCCTTCGTTACATTGCCGGTCATCCTGTTCTCACGAGCTCCGGGCTGGCTTTCAATTGCCTGATTCGCTGGAGAATCTCACGAAAAAGTGTCCTCGGCACGGCTGCCTCCGCCATCTGGAATACCACGTAGCGGGAATGGCTGACCACCTTCGCACCGATCTTGATGAGCTTCTCGCGCAACGTCGTTAGCGACCATTTCTTGACTGACTCGGGCAAAGCCAGCCGTCTCAAAAAGTTGCCCAAGTTGTAGGCCAAGGCAAACACCTGAAGACGAACCCGATTATCCACGAAATCATGACACGACAACCTTGTTGTCCTGCGAAGAAGCTGAGAGGACGTCCAGGTCGCCGTCGCCGTCCAGGTCCGCCGCATAGATGGATTCCGGCCCATTGGTTTCACTCTGTACGATGACATGCTGCTGGGGCTTGAAACCGGCGTAGAGCGCTGGGCAGAACGTGGACACCACCAGCAACAGAACGAGTCTGCGCACGCTTCGGGGAGATGCGACCGCAACCATTTCTGGTCCTCCATCCCCCCAACACCTGACAGAAGAAC
>Ga0116141_10002745_pt1 | contig 14993 bp, 14 predicted proteins | sample AD_UKC097_MetaG_FD_89744 | JGI IMG/M metagenome (GOLD analysis project Ga0116141, IMG submission 89744) | Active sludge microbial communities of municipal wastewater-treating anaerobic digesters from USA - AD_UKC097_MetaG | ecosystem: Engineered > Bioreactor > Anaerobic > Digestate | place: USA...
AGTTAAATAACATCCGCCCCTCTTTTGTTATTTAACTCCCCTCCTTCTTCCAGAGGAGGGGAGTTAAATAACAAAAGAGGGGCGGATGTTCTGCCCCCTAATTTTTTTTATTTCAAAATCAAATAAAACATTCAATTTAATGAAACTAAAATTGGAACGTAAGGCATCCTATTTCAATATCAGCTTTTGCGTTGCCATTATTTTATGATCTCTGTCACTCAATTGTAAAAGGTAGATTCCTGATTCTAAATGGGGCAAAATTAGTTGACTTTCAGTGCCGAAAATTTCACCATTATCCACCAATTGCCCCAGGGAATTGAATATCTTATAATTTGACAATTCTGTATTCTTCACCTTCAAATTGATTACACCACCTTGCTGTACCGGATTTGGAAATAACTGAAAATGGTCATTATGCAAACATTCATCATCAATCGAACCTGTTTTATCGTAATGATATAAGAAAATAATCCATTTTGCTACATTGGGGTCAAACATTCCTAATGTTGGCGGATACATATAAATTGCAGCTTTAAATCCTTTATCTGCAAACATTTTTAAGATTTTTAGGGAATCAATGGAATTCCATGCTAAATCTGCTCTATTTAATAAAGAAGTACTGGTAATTTCATCACCATCGTAAGCAATATATCTTACATCACCGGGTTTAGCGACTGCTGTATTTGTATTTATAAAAGGGGTTTGTGTACTGAATTCATTGGGTATATAAATTTGACCTGTCCCCATCCAGATAATTGTAGCGTTAAAAACCGTATCGTTTGATGATGATAATTTGAATGTAATTTCACCGAAATCTAGCGGCGGATCATAATCAATTGTAAATGGGATACTGTCGGTTGGACAATCGGGACATGAATAATAAGAAATATTACCTCCTTCAAAATTATAAGTCATAAAATCGACAATGAGAGTTGCAATGTTGACATATCCACTTTTGATAATGTTCTCATCCTGACCATAACCGCTCAAACTCAACATAACCCCCAATATTAATAAGATGTTTCTAATACTTTTCATAACTATTGTTTTTTATGTTAGTACTCAATCTGTTGGGCTTGTTATAAGATCCAATTTATGGACAAAGATACAACAAAAGTTAGAAATAAGAAGTAAGAAGTAAGAAATCTTTTGAAGGCGGAAGGCGGAGGGCGGAGGGCGGAATGAATTCAATAACAATCTGACACTCAATTTCGCGTTATTTCGTATTTCTGATTTCTTTTTTCTTCTTTTTGAAATAAAAAAAATTAGGGGGATTTTGATTTCGGATTTCGGATTTCGGATTTCGGATTTCGGATTTCGGATTTCGGAAGTTTAGTATTGAGCCTTGTTTTTATATAACCCATTGAATTTTAATTATATATATTATTTTGAAATAAAAAAAATTAGGGGGCAGGACATCCGCCCCTCTGTTGCTATTTTACTCCCCCACTCTGGAATGTTATGGCTTGGGGATAAATTGTGGACAATTACGAACCAAAAAAAGGCGGAAGGCGGAGGGCGGAAGGCGGAATGAGAAAAAGTCGAAAGTCGAAAGGCGGAAGGCGAAAGTGGTTTTTATTAATTGAAAATTGAGAATAAAAAAAACAGCAATTATTTAGCATATCTTGCTGATATTCAAATAAATATAAATTCAATCCACCTTCTACCTTCTTCCTTCAAAAAACTTCCGCATTCCGCATTCCGCCTTCACGTAGTCTTAAAGGGGTATCATTACAACAAACTTGGGATATCCTAACACGAAGTTAATGGCTTTTTAATTATTCATCAGCTTTGATGTCACAATAATACATATAAAAACCATAACGACATTGATAACCTTCTGCTTCTTCGGAACTTAAAAAGCCAAGCTCACCATCATCATGGTCAGCCACTTGAAACAAGAGAGTAGTTTTTGAACACTCTAAACCTTCGTAAAAGAAATCTACAGATTGAATTGAGTCTAATGTCTCTAATCCTTCATTCTGAAGTATTTTTAAAAGCATTTGAGGTGTTAAATAAATTTCGAGATTGTACTCTCTCCCTAAATATTCAAATTCAGCACAAAATACCCCATCATAAAATAATTTAAAGTGGTTCACTTCAAGAGTTCTAAAATCTGCCATAATCTTTAATTTTTTTAATTTTGCCTACTATTTTGGGTTTCAGCTATCCCTTTGTTTTCAATTGCAAAATTACTACTATACTATGCTAAAGTGTTGCATAGTTGGGAAAGATTGTTTTTATGTTTCTTTTTTGAATTGGATCTAACGTTAAATTCAGCAACAAAGATACAAATATCCGGATTAGGATTTATAGGATTAAAGGATTTTGGGATTTTTTAAATTTAGAATTGTTGATCGTAATTCTGCGTCATATTATGGGCATAAGTAAATGATAAATCTGCAGTAATAATTCAATGAAGTGTAAGAATTAATTGTTAGTTTGAGGTTTTTGTGATTTGTATTTCATAGTTTTAGTCGACTGTTATGGTTGAAAACGCCCGCTAAAGGTTCGAAGCCATTCGTTCATCGTATTACTCGTCCAAAAGTTCACTCAGAATTTCATCTAAATACGTGTCGATGTCTCCTGTAAAATCAGTATGCGGAACATTGAGTTCGCTGAGAACTTTACCAAAACGTTTGTATCCACTTTCGTCACGTAGGGCCACCCATTTTATGCCTAGTTGATCACATTGATTCTTATTTTGCTGTGAAAGTGTATCCGCAACAAAGACATTACTGTCTCTTGCAATAATCGCATCTGCACTTTCAGGATTACCCTTGCCCATTAGTTTTACTTCGCACAAATATTCTTTGTCGTTGTTGAGCAAATAAAAGTCAATTTCTCTATCAACTTTTTTGCCTTTATCCTTTACAAAACGTGATGCATCATAATTACTTTCAGGAACTTGATACAGTTTACACAAAGCAAGCATTAAGTATTTTTCGGCACTTTTGCCGGCCGTGCTCCACAAACCGCCACGCAAAGCAGCACGTTTAACAGCTAACGTATTAATAACAATCAAACTTTCAGATACATTCAAATCAACAGAAACGCCGTTCATTTTAATTGTCAATGTAAGGTCAATTTCATTATCCATTTCAACAAGTGATTGAATGTTTTGATATAAACTCTCAAAATGTTCTTTTGCCGCCTCAATTACAACTTTTTTTTTGGCTGTTCCGTACATGTTTTCGATTGTTTTTTTATTCAATCCCGAATTTATAGCAATATCATCTGAAGGTAAATTATCATCCATAAATGTTTTCTTATACCACTCAATAGTAACATCTTGATTTTCTAGTTTTGCTAGTACAACTTTTTTAAAGAAATCTACAGCAAATTGAAGAAATTCCGCATTTAATAAATTAACTATTTCAATTCTATAATCCTGCGATTTTATTACTCGTTTTATTATATTTTTGACTATTTGGTCGGTAAGTGTCATTTTGCTACTTCTTTAAATTGTTCTAATGTTAAAAATTTAGTTTTCAGCTCATTGAAGATTGATTGTGGTTTGGATTTTGACTTCATATAATCAAAGTAAGTGGGGTCTTGTTCTGTTAAAAAAAACAACCGATCTAATGCTTTTGCAGTTCGTCCAACTGTTCCACTTCCACCGAATGGGTCAAAAACCAAATCACCTTTATACGAATAATACTGAATTACACGTTTACAAAGTTCTACGGGAAAAATCGCTGAATGAACTTTATCAAAACAGGGGTCAATTTCCCAAACATTTGTAGTTTCATAACCATCTGCTACTTTACTCTCTTCCACTGTTTTATAATCGTAACTTCTAATATTCCAATCTAATAACTTTTCTGTTTGCTTACGATAAACCATTAAATATTCGGTAACAGCATTAGGCTTGTAAGCAAGCGGCTTACGGTGCTGCATAAATCCGCCTATGCGATTTTTTACACTGGCTTCCGGTTTGAGCCAAATAATGTCATCAATGAATTCCCATCCATTTTGTACTAAATAGGGGTGTAAATCAAAAGGAATTCCATATCTCTTACTTGAATGAGAGCGACTTACACGCGGAATAATTATTGGGGAAGTATTTACAATTAAAAAACGTCCTTCTTTGGTTATGCGATGCGTTTCTCGAAACACTTCGTCCAAAAACTCCAAATAAGCCTGATAACTCGGATAAATGGAATAGTCGCGAGCGTTGTAATAGGGTGGCGAAGTGAAAGTTAAATGTACACTTTCGTCGGGTACAATTTTTAGGGCTTCACGAACATCGGCATTTACAACCGTATTTTTCAAAAAGTCGTAGGTTTCTGAATGTGGAAGTGTAGATTTTACAGTGGTTTCTTTTGCAAAATATTCTTTATAAATCACCGTCCTCACCATTTCGTTAGGGTGGTTTATCAATGGACGTAAATGATTTTCAACTTCTTTGTCCTGATCAAAAACGAGCAATCCACGAATGGCCTGACAAACAATTTTAGGGTCTTCGTCTTTCAAAAAATCAAATAAAAGTGGTTTATTTTCGGGCTTTCGTTGTCTTCCAATGGACGAAATTATTTCACGGCGAACAGATGTATCTTTTTCTATTTTATACAGTTCTACAAGCTTGTTTGTGTCTATATTTCCGTTAAGTTTCCCAATGTTTTTTACAGCATTTAGTCGTACTTGTGCGTGTGAATGTTCTAACAAATCGTACAAAAATGCTCCTTCAAAGTGTTTTGGTAATTGTCCTAAATTTTCAAGAATAAAATTAATTGCCCCAACATCACGTTGATTGTTGATTAAATTAGCTATTTCTAAACAGCTTTTGTGTTTTAATTCCGTAATAAATTGCTTTGTCATTTTATTATTCCACACTAAATTTTAAGTACTACAAAAATAGTAAAAATTTGTCTTATCGTCCCCTTTTAGCTCCATAAATTTTGCACGACTATTTGTTCACAATGAAGTACAACTGCTACATGTACTAAACGTCAAGGATTGCGGGCTTCATCACTATCTGCCTTTTAAAAGCCGATGTGGGGCAGAAGATTTCTAATAACTGTTTAATATTCAATGTTTTCTAAACGATTTTATAGGGGATTTTCATTTTTTTAAACATTTAATATCAATTCGCTAGGATTTGGGAAATTAATCGGTAAAAGGTCAATTCTAAAGGGTAATTCCATATTTTTCAATTCGTCAACATTTTTGTCTAACAGGCCGTTTTCACTGCAATAATTGAAAGTCAGTTTTAAATAGCGTCTGATAATCATTAATGGCAAAAACTGTCCCCTGTGATTCATCCATTCTATTAAGTCTTTTTTCCCTTTTGAGCTATTGCATGTCCTACAGGCAAAAATTAAATTTTCTGCATCGTCCCGTCCTCCAAGCTTTTGAGGGAAAATGTGGTCTAACGATAATTTGTCCGACGAGCCGCAATAATTACAAATCTGTCCGGTTTGTAGTTTGATTTTCTCATCGTCAAAAATTGTCCTCATATTCATGGTCCCGGTTTGAAGTCCTTTAAATAGCCTGGATCGTATCATGAAATTAAATGGTCCATATTTCTCTTGTTTTCTCATAACAGCTGAATGTGCCATTGCCAAATTCGAATAGGATAAGTAAATCAGATCTCTAACAGTCTCAATTTGTTGCTTTGCCATTGTCATTTCTGTGTTTTAGCTTTAAAATTTCATTAACTCTAACGGATAAGAATGTGTAAAACATAAAATGACGGCGAAAACATCTTCGTCCCCCGCTACCCATTTTGCTGCGAGCATAACAGCTCCTAATGTCAAGAAATTTCCCACATTGGGCACACCCCGTGTTAAGGAACGATATTTCTTAGTTATTTAATAACCATTGTTCGTTTTCAGATTCTTCCCCAAAAATATTTTTGCTGTACACTTTCCCTTGAGACGATATATTTAACGTATTTTGATTATCAGCAAGAAAGCGCCCAATTTGCCCATGAACTTTGATAAATGGCTCTTCAGTATATTGACTTAAGAGCCGTACATAATCAACCTGGAACTCTCGAGAAAAAGCCCGAATAAAATCGTGCGAATCAAATGGACTAGGCAGCTCATTTATGATTCTTTGAATTGCCTGTCTATTTTCAGACATAAATTGCTTCACCGACATAATTTAATCTTTTTTAGATGTCGCCACAGAGGCTGCTGCGGCTGCGGCGGCAGAAGCAGTTGTTGCAGCTGCCATAGATGCAGTTCTAATTGTCTTTAACTCTTGATTGGTATTGTAATTATCTACTGCACCTCCTAGAGTAAATAAATCAACTAGTGAACCAAAACCAAAAACACCAACTGTTAGTATCCAAATGATTCCTTTACCAATTTTTCCTAAATAAAAATGATGGAATCCAAGCCAACCAAAAATGCTGACTAACCACAATAAATACGCTGTTCCTTTCGACTTCATAATAATTAAATTTAATATTATTCATTATTTTTAAATATGATGCAAAGATACACAATTTATTGAATGTAAAACCCGTAATTCGTAATTCGTAATTCGTAATTGTTCCAACCATTTACCTACAAGTATAGTGTTCCAGAGTGGGGAAATAAAATAGCAAAAGAGGGACAGATGTTCTGCCCCCCTTTTATTTTTATTTCATAATAATAAAGAAAAAATTATTTCTTCATTGCGTTGGCGTATCTTTCATTCACTACATTCCAATTGATCATTTTTCTGTAGTTTTGAACAAAATCAGCTCTTTTGTTTTGGTACATTAAGTAGTAAGCGTGCTCCCATACGTCGATGTTGAAAAGAGGAATCCCTTTCACCTGGGCAATATCCATCAGAGGATTGTCTTGGTTGGGAGTTTGAGTTACTTGCAACTCTCCCTTCTCATCTACAATTAACCAAGCCCAACCACTGCCGAATTGGGTCATCGCTTTTTGGTTGAATTGCTCGAAGAATTGATCTACCGATCCGAATGCTTTCTCAATCGCTTTCAACAGCTCGGGTGAAGGTGCGCCGGTTTCCTGAGGTGCCAAGGCTTCCCAGAAAAGAACGTGGTTGTAATATCCACCGCCATTGTTTCGAACAGGATTCCCCAGCTCGGAAACGATGCTGAAAATAAACTCTATCGAGGCATTTTTGTAGGGAGTTTCTCCAATAAATTTCATGAACTGATTATAGTAATTCCTATGGTGTCTGTCATAGTGAATTTCCACAGTTAATGCGTCCATATGAGGCTCTAATCCATCATAAGCGTAAGGTAGGGGTTGAAAAATATGCTCAACCGGTTGTCCATTGTATTGTTTCATAGTTGTCATTGTTGTTTGGGCATCACTGACACCATTCATGGTTGCGAAGAAGGTCAGTAATGCAATGGTTAATAAATTATTTGTTTTCATAGTTTTGTTTTTGTTTGATTAGGAAACAACTCCTAATTTTTTTCCGACTTTCACAAAAGCCTTGATCGCTTTGTCCAAATGCTCTTGTTTGTGTGCTGCGGAAAGTTGCACTCTGATTCTTGCTTGTCCTTTCGGTACAACAGGATAGTAGAATCCGGTTACATAGATGCCCTCTTCTTGCAATAGCGCTGCCATCTCTTGTGACAATTTAGCATCATACAACATCACTGCGCAAATTGCTGATTGTGTGGGCTTTATGTCAAATCCTGCGGCTTGCATTTGAGAAACAAAATACTCGGTATTATAGTGCAATTGATCTTGTAACAGATTGGATTGCTCCATAATGTCAACCATCTTGCTTCCTGCTGCAGCTACCAATGGAGGAATGGAGTTGGAGAACAAGTAAGGTCTGGAACGCTGACGAAGCATGTCAATAATCTCTTTCTTACCGGTTGTAAATCCACCGATTGCACCACCAAAAGCTTTACCTAAAGTTCCGGTGATGATCTCTACCTGTCCTTTTTTATTGTACAATTCTGTTACTCCTCTTCCTGTTTTTCCTACAACTCCTGCAGAGTGAGACTCATCCAACATCACCATAGCGTCATATTTCTCTGCTAACTCCATGATTTTATCAAGTGGAGCCACGTTGCCGTCCATGGAGAATACACCGTCAGAAACGATTAATCTAAAGCGCTGTGCCTGAGCAGCTTGTAATTGTTTTTCAAGATCTTCCATATCCGCATTAGCGTAACGGTAACGAACTGCTTTACATAAACGAACTCCATCGATAATAGAAGCGTGGTTCAATGAGTCAGAAATAATCGCGTCCTGATCTGTAAGAAGCGGCTCAAAGAGTCCACCGTTGGCATCAAAACATGCAGCATAGAGAATGGTATCCTCGGTGCCGAAGAAGTGAGCGATTTTTTGTTCCAACTCTTTGTGCAAATCTCCTGTTCCACAGATAAAACGTACGGAAGCCATACCGTAGCCGTGGGTTTCCAACGCTTCTTTCGCAGCAGCAATCAACTCAGGACTGTTAGCCAGACCCAAATAGTTGTTAGCACAGAAGTTGAGCAATTTTGTTCCATCCTCAAGAACAATTTCTGCTCCCTGAGGTGAAGCGATCACTCTTTCATTTTTATATAATCCCGCTTCTTCGATAGCGGCTAATTCATCTTTTAAAAATTGTTGAAATTTGTCGTACATTTTTTTCCTATTTTAATTTTTTTTGTTAATACTTGAATCATATCTTTGGTCATACTTTCGAGGTCATACTTTGGATTCCATCCCCATTCTTTTCTTGCCACGGAGTCATCCAAACTGTTAGGCCACGATTCTGCAATACTCTGTTTTAGCGGATCAATATCATAAGATATTGTAAAGTCCGGAATGTGCTTTTTAATTTCGTTCGCAATAATTTCGGGAGAAACGCTCATACCGGTAACGTTAAAAGAGTTTCTGTGAATTAAACGATCCGGATCGATCTCCATTAAGTTGATGGCTGCTTCAATCGCGTCCGGCATATAGAGCATATCCATGTATGTATCTGATTTTATGGGACATGTAAAGTGCCCATCTTTAATCGCTGCGTAGTAGATTTCAACAGCGTAATCGGTTGTTCCTCCGCCGGGTAAAGCTACATTAGAGATGAGTCCGGGATATCTCACGGAACGGGTATCTACTCCAAAGCGTTTGTGATAGTAGTCGCCCAACAATTCTCCGGCAACCTTAGTAATACCATAAATGGTTTTGGGTCGCTGAATGGTATCTTGTGGGGTCTTATTGTTAGGGGTTTCGGGACCAAATGCTCCGATAGAACTAGGCGTAAAGAGTGCAGTTTTAAACTCTCTTGAAAGTTCCAGACAGTTCATCAGAACACCCATTCCTATATTCCACCCCATCAATGGTTTAGCTTCAGCAGTAGCAGACAAAATAGCTACCAGATTATAGATTGTGTCAATATTGTATTTTTTGATTACTTCCGCGATCTGATCTGCTTGTGTCGCATCAATTTTACAAGAGGGACCCTCATCAGCCCAATCAGTTTTCAAAGGATACTGAATGTCAGAAGCAACAACATGATCATTCCCGTATCTTTTTCTTAATGCGGGTACCAATTCCGATCCTATTTGACCACTCGAACCTAATACTAAAATATTTTTCATCAATTAATCTATTTAAAGTTTTGCAAATTTATATATTAAAATTCAAAAAAAGCTATCTGAATGGCTAAATAATTTATATCTATACCATTGAATCTATCAATGAGACATTTTCTATCAAGATAGTTCTGGACGGAAACTCATTAATCATCGGGAAATCATGAGTTGCTATCAGAATCGTTGTGCCTTTTTTATTAATATCGAGGAACAATTTAAAAATATCCTGAGAAGTGATAGGGTCCAGGTTCCCGGTAGGTTCATCTGCCAGAATCACCTCGGGATCATTTAACAATGCCCGGGCAATACATACTCTCTGTTGTTCTCCTCCTGAAAGTTGATGGGGATATTTGAATCCTTTTGTTGACAAATCAACCGACTCCAACACATCTTGTATCCGTTGCATCATATCATCCTTTTTTCTCCATCCGGTAGCTCTCAACATTTCCTGTAAATTTTCAGTTACTGTTCTGTCGGACAGCAACTTATAATCCTGGAATACGACTCCTAATTTTCTTCTCAAATAGGGGACTTCTCTTTTCTTGATTGTTTTCAAATCATATCCCGCTATCCGCGCTACTTCACCCTCTGCCCTTTCATCAGCCAGAAGCAGCTTCAGAATAGAGGATTTTCCCGTACCCGACTTCCCGATCAAATAAACCAATTCCCCTTTTCGGACGGTCATATTCACTTTAGGGAGAATCAACATCTTTCTCTGGTAAATATTCACCTCTTTCAGCAAGATTACAGGCTCTTCCGAGGGCTGTTCCTTTTCCAACAATTGAGAGAATTCAGGATGTTCCGGTTGTTCTAATAGTTCATCTCCCGTGGAAATTTCCAAATTATCATTCATAACAGCATTATTTAAGAATCAATATTAGCATATTGAGCATTTTGTTCTATAAATTCACGACGTGGAGGCACCTCATCACCCATCAGCATAGAGAATACCCTATCCGCCTCAGTTACGTTGTCTATAGTAATCTGTCTTAAGGTTCTTCTTTCAGGGTCCATGGTAGTACTCCACAACTGTTCAGCGTTCATCTCTCCCAAACCTTTGTATCTTTGCACATGAAGACCGGCTTCACTTTTGCCACCTTCTGTCAGTTCATTAATCGCCTCATCTCTCTCCTGTTCATTCCACACATATATTTCCTGCTTTCCTTTTTTAATTAAATATAATGGGGGGGTTGCGATATAGACATGACCTAACTCAATCAGTTCTTTCATATATCTGAAGAAAAATGTGAGTATCAGAGTGGCAATGTGGCTTCCGTCCACGTCAGCATCCGTCATAATAATCACTTTTCCATAGCGTAACTTCTCTAAATTCAATGCTTTAGAATCCTCTTCCGTACCAATGGTTACTCCCAATGCAGTATAGATATTTCTAATCTCTTCACTATCAAAAATCCGGTGCTGCATTGCTTTTTCCACGTTCAAAATTTTACCTCTCAAGGGTAAAATCGCCTGGTATCGGCTATCTCTTCCTTGTTTTGCGGTACCTCCCGCAGAATCCCCTTCGACGATATACAATTCACATTCTTCGCTATTTTTGGAAGAGCAATCGGATAGTTTTCCCGGCAATCCGCTCGAAGTAAAGATATTCTTTCTTTGCACCAGTTCACGTGCTTTCCGGGCAGCATGTCGTGCTGTGGCAGCCAAAACAACCTTGTTGACAATCTCTTTGGCATCGCGAGGATTTTCTTCCAAAAAGTTTCTCAACATCTCCCCTACCATCTGATCCACAATCCCCATCACTTCGGTATTCCCCAACTTGGTTTTGGTTTGTCCCTCAAACTGAGGTTCCTGTACTTTCACTGAAATAATTGCTGTTAACCCTTCTCTAAAGTCATCCCCTGAAATCTCAATTTTTGATTTCTCTAATTTTTCCAACATACCGGAATCATCGGCATACTTCTTCAAAGTCCGCGTTAAAGCACGTCTAAATCCGGCTAAGTGAGTTCCCCCTTCTACAGTATTGATGTTATTTACATAAGTGTGAATATTTTCAGTAAAGGAAGTATTATATTGCATCACCAATTCTACGGGAACATTATCTTTTTCTCCTTCCATATAGATTGGGGTATCCATAATTTTTTCACGACCACTGTCCAGGTATTTGATAAAATCCTTCAATCCCTCTTCCGAATAGAATGAATTGGACAAGAAGTTTCCTTTTTCATCTTCCACTCTTTCATCTACAATATCGAGTCTGATTCCTTTATTGAGAAATGCCAGTTCTTTTAATCTTGTAGCCAGGATAGAGTATTTGTATTCTGTTATAACAAAAATCGTATCATCCGGTTTAAACCAAATTTCCGTTCCTCTTTTGTCTGTTGTCCCTATCTCTTTCACTGAATATAGCGGTGTTCCACGTTCTAACTCCTGGATAAAGTGTTTTCCTTCTCTATAAACCTGTGCTTTGAAGGAGCTTGACAATGCATTAACACAAGAAACACCCACACCATGTAATCCTCCGGACACCTTATAGGACTCCTTGTTAAATTTTCCACCGGCGTGTAGCACAGTCAATACTACTTCCAGAGCAGATTTTTGTTCTTTTTCGTGAAAATCCGTAGGGATCCCCCTTCCGTTGTCAATAACGGTAATAGAATTGTCCTTATGAATTATCACCTTTATATAATCGCAATGTCCTGCTAATGCTTCGTCAATCGAGTTATCCACTACTTCATACACGAGATGATGCAGCCCTCTTTCTCCCACATCACCGATATACATGGCAGGTCTTTTTCTAATCGCTTCCAAGCCTTCCAAGACCTGAATATTCTCCGCACTATATAAGTGTTCCTCTTCAAAACCGTTCTCTTTATCACTCATTCTCATTCTAATATATTTTTAAAAATCAACCTGCAAATATACAAAAAAAAACGACATCAGAAATGTCGTTTTTTAATGATTTTATAACAATTTTTATTGATCTAAAAATCTTTCAGCTTCGATAGCAGCCTTACATCCCGAAGCGGCGGCAGTAATCGCTTGTCTATAGATTGGGTCTTGAATATCACCGGCAGCAAACACGCCCGGAACGTTAGTTAACGGACGAACTCCATCGGTTTTAATATAACCTTGTGCATCCAATTCCAACTGACCTTTATAGAGATCACTCATAGGTATAACCCCAATCGCAATAAATACGCCATCCAAGTCAACCTTCTTTTCGCTTTGATCTTTAGTATTAGTCAATAAAATTCCATTGACTTGTTTGATAAATCCCTTTTGTTCTCCCAATATCTCTTTGGGAACATAATTTAATAGCAACTCGATATTAGGCATTTGAGCCACTTTATCTTGCATTGCCTGAGAACCTCTAAATTGGTCTCTTCTGTGAATCAAATAAACTTTAGAGCAAAGCTTAGCAAGGTAAGTTGCTTCTTCTAACGCAGTATCTCCCCCACCAATCACAGCAACTACTTTATTTTTAAAGAAAGTTCCATCACAAGTTGCGCAAGCTGACACGCCAAAACCTCTGTAGGTCTTCTCACTCTCTATTCCTAACCATCTGGCTGTTGCACCTGTTGCTACAATCACTGTTTCAGCCTCAATTTGGTGATCATAATCCACCACACAGCGGAAAGGTCTGTTAGAAAAATCCACTTCTGTTATTTCACCTGATCTGATATCAGCACCTACATTGAGAGCTTGTTGTTTAATTTGCTCCATAATAACCGGTCCTTGTTCTCCCTCAGGATAACCCGGAAAATTTTCCACATCAGTAGTAATCGTTAGTTGTCCTCCCGGTTGTGAACCCTCATACAATATAGGCTCCAATCCGGATCTGGTTGCATAAATTGCTGCTGTGTATCCCGCAACTCCCCCACCTATAATTAAGCATTTTGTTTTTTCCATAGATTATAATATTGTTGTTTTTATGATTTGTTCCACAAATTACATCACCAGTTTAAATCCAATACCATGAACATTGATAATTTGCACGGATGGGTCGGGAGCAAACAGCTTCCTTAGCTTAGTGATGTATACATCCATACTTCTGGCATTGTAGTAGCTATCATCTCCCCATATTTTTTTCAAAGCATACCCACGATCGAGAACATCATTCTTTTTATTAATTAACATCAATAAAAGTTCCGTTTCTCTGGTTGTTAACTTTTTCTCTTCTCCATTGATGATTAAACTTTGATGGGCCACATTAAATGTTATGGAACCCATTTGAATAGGTTGGGTTTCAGCTTCTTCATCACCATAGGTTCTCCTTAACAGTGCTTCTATACGAGCTAAAAGAACCTCCATAGAAAAAGGTTTTGTGATATAATCATCACCGCCTAACGATAATCCATACACCATATCTTGTGGTAAACTTTTAGCTGTCAGGAAGATAATTGGAACTTTTTTATCCAACTTTCTAATCTCTTTAGCTAAAGTAAAACCATCTTTTAATGGCATCATAACGTCGAGGATACAAATATCAATCTCTGAAGTACAAAACAACTCATAAGCTGATTCACCATTGGTAGCATGTTTCACCTGGTAACCTTTAGCTTCTAAGTATGTTGTCAATACTTTTCCAAGATTCATATCATCTTCGGCCAATAAAACTTTATTACTTGCACTCATAATTATCACTTTTTATAAGGGATTGATATAACAAATTCTGCACCTTTCATCGGTTCACTATTCACATAAATAGAACCTTTATGAAGTTCAATGATTTTTTTCACATAGACTAGACCCAAACCATGTCCTTTCGTGTCATGAATATTCCCAAAAGAAACACGATAAAAGTCTTGAAAAATACGCTTATGATTCTTCTTTGCAATCCCAATACCGTTGTCAGCCACCTTAATGATCAGGTTGCGTTTATCACTCTCTGTTCGAATCACAATATTCGGATTTTCAGGAGAATATTTTATGCCATTTTCTATCAAATTCACGATCACATTATGTATATGAGAACCATCTGCAAAGATAATAGGATTTTTGGCATAAAGATACTGCGAAATTTTTCCATTTTTTGATTCAATTTGAAGTGAGAAATCCAAGCATATTGAAGATATAAGTTTGTGAATATCAATATCTTCCTCAAATATTTTCAACTGTCCTTTTTTCAATTGTGCTAATTCAAGGATATTACTCACCATTTTTTTTAGTCGATTATTTTCGTCATTTATGATAGAAAGATAGGAATCTCTCAGTTGAGCTCCCGAAACAATATCGGGATCTGACAGCGCCTCACAGGCCAATGCAATGGTTGATATCGGAGTTTTAAATTCATGAGTCATATTGTTGATGAAATCATTCTTAATATCCGATATTTTTTTCATTCTGTATAAGTAAAAGAGTGTGTAGATATTCAACAAAGAAATAATTCCAATGAAAGCCAAAATGAAGGTACTGATAGTTCCCATCCTTTGAAATAAAATGAGACGTTGGTCTTTGAAGTAAATAATTAAGTAGTGTGGGGCTGCAAATCGCTCGGAAGGTTTTAAACTAAAAACAAACTCACTAT
>Ga0116141_10002750_pt1 | contig 14986 bp, 13 predicted proteins | sample AD_UKC097_MetaG_FD_89744 | JGI IMG/M metagenome (GOLD analysis project Ga0116141, IMG submission 89744) | Active sludge microbial communities of municipal wastewater-treating anaerobic digesters from USA - AD_UKC097_MetaG | ecosystem: Engineered > Bioreactor > Anaerobic > Digestate | place: USA...
TCCTGGGTGCGGTCCTTGTTGGCGAAGAACTGCACATCGTCGATCAGCAGCAGATCGAGCGAGTGGTAGCGCTCCTTGAATTCGTCGAAGGTCTTGCGCTGGTAGGCCTTGACCACATCCGAGACGAACTGTTCCGCATGGATGTAGAGAACTTTGGCGTCCGGCCGGTCGGCCAGCAGTTTGTTGCCCACGGCGTGCATCAGGTGCGTCTTGCCCAGGCCGACACCGCCGTAGATGAACAGCGGGTTGTACAGGTGGCCGGGAGAGCCCGCCACATGCATGGCGGCGGCGCGCGCCATGCGGTTGGCCGTGCCCTCGACCAGGGTGTCGAAGGTCAGGGCGGTGTTGAGCCGGTTGCGCAGGGTGTTGGTGGCCGTTTCTTCGGCCGATGCGGCCGGCTCGGCGGGCGCATCCAGGGCCGAAATCGACGGAAAGTTTTGAGGCCTGGCAACGCTTTCCCGAGGGGTGAGCGCCAACTCAAGCGTAACCGGCTGGCCGTAGATCTTCTCCAGCAAGGCGGCGATCCGGCCCGCGTACTGGGCGCGCACCCAGTCGAGTTTGAAGCGGTTCGCCACAAACACGGTGGCGCGCGAAAAGTCGTCCGCGACCAGCGCGGTCAGGGGTTTGATCCAGGTGTTGAACTGCTGCTCGGGCAGTTCTTGAGCCAGTTGGTCCTGGCAGGCTTGCCAGAGGCTGTGTCCCGGGCCTTGCGCCATCTGCGCATCGGCTCCGGAGGGAAGTCCCTCGGTCATTCTCGTTGTCGTTTTCTGTGGATAGTTATCGTCGGGCAAGCGCGGGATTGTACGTTGTCAAGAACTTATCCACATGCAGGTAAATCCGGATGGACCGGCGCGGGCGGGTCCGGGTCTAGGGTCTTTGACTTGCTGGAGACCGGAAGTTTTGCGATAATCGCCGGTTTCCCTGAAAAGTGTTCAGGGCAAGCTTGATACTGAACATCGCAAGGATCCGATCATGAAACGTACGTACCAACCCTCCAAGACGCGTCGTGCGCGCACCCACGGCTTTCTGGTTCGCATGAAGACCCGCGGTGGCCGCGCGGTCATCAACGCGCGCCGCGCCAAGGGTCGCAAGCGCCTGGCTGTCTGATTCAGGCTCCGCGAGCTCGAACTGGCGGGCCTTCGCAGCTGACGTGTTTGGTTGGAGTTCCGACGTGCAGCGGTTGAAGACGCGTCCGCAATTCCAGGCGGCTCTGGCCTGTGGCATCGTGGCCCGCACCCCTCATTTTGCGCTGCACCGCACGCCGCTGGTGCCGGAGGCACCGGCGCACGCCGGCGTGTCCGCGGACCCGGCATCGCGCCAGCCCAAGCCGCTGTTTGGCGTTCAGGATGTCTGGATCGGTGCCATGGTGCCCAAGCGCTGGGCGCGCCGCGCCGTGACCCGCAACGCCATCAAGCGCCAGATCTACCAGGTGGGTTCGGTCTTCGGCGCCCGTCTGCCGGCTGCTGCCCATGTGGTGCGGCTTCGTGCCACGTTTGACCGAAATCAGTTCATCAGCGCCACCTCCGACGCCCTGAAACGCGCCGTGCGCGGCGAGCTCGAACTGCTGTTCGCCCGTGTGGCGGATGGCGTCGCGGCGGGGCAAGGCACATGATCGTCCGGCGTGCGCTGATGCGTCTGGTGCGGGCCTACCAGTTGCTGATCAGCCCGATGTTGGGCGGATCCTGCCGTTTCGAGCCCACCTGTTCGGCCTACGCACTGCAGGCGCTTGAGCAGCATGGCGCGGCGGCCGGCAGTTACCTGGCTGTTCGCCGCATCGCGCGCTGCCAGCCTTGGTGCGATGGCGGACACGACCCGGTTCCTGCCGACAAGCCCAGGCTGTTTTCCCGGCTGCTCTCCCCTACCTCGACAAAGAAGTCTTCATGAACGATATCCGTCGCACCTTTCTGTGGGTGATTTTTGGCTTCTCCATGGTCTTGTTGTGGGACCAGTGGCAGGTCTACAACGGCAACAAGGCCACGTTCTTCCCATCGCCGGCCAAGACCGCGGCCAGTGCGGCCGCGCCGGCCTCGGCCCCGGCGGGTCTGCCCACCGCGTCGGCAACCGGCACCGCCGCCACGACGCCCGCGCCCGCCGGGACGACAACCCTGCCGCAGACGGCTGGGGTCCCGGCAGGGGCTCCGGCCGCCGCCGTGGCGCGCGAACGCATCGAGGTCACCACGGATGTGCTCAAGCTCACGTTCGACACCCAGGGTGGCTCGATCATCCGTTCGGAGCTGCTCAAGCACGCCGACCTGGCGGATGCCCGGAAATCCACCGTCCTGCTCGACGAGAGCCTCGAGCGCGTTTATGTGGCCCAGACCGGCCTGATCGGCGGCGCGTTCCCCAATCACAAGACGCCCATGAGTTTCAGCGGCGAGCGCGTGCTCAAGGATGGCGCGAACGAACTGGTTCTGAAGTTCCAGTCCCCCGACCTCGGCGGCGTGCGGCTGGTTGAAACCTATACCCTGAGCCGGGGTTCGTATGCGATCCGCGTGAAGCACGAGGTGGTCAACACCGGCGCCGTCCCGGTGTCACCCCAGCTCTACCTGCAACTGGTGCGCGACGGCAACAAGCTGCCTGGCGAGTCGGCGTTCTATTCGACCTTCACCGGCCCGGCGATCTATACCGACGCCAAGAAGTACCAGAAGGTCGAGTTCAGCGATATCGAGAAAGGCAAGGCCGACATCGAGAAGACCTCGCCCAACGGCTACGTGGCCATGGTGCAGCACTACTTTGCATCGGCCTGGTTGCTGGCCGAGGGCGTGGTGCGCGAGTACTTCGTTCGCAAGGTCGACAACAACCTCTATGCGGTGGGCATGATCACCCCGCTCAAGGACATCGCGCCCGGGGCCACACAGGCGGTGGAGTCGCGCTTCTTCGTGGGCCCGCAGGAAGAGAAGGTGCTGGAGTCGCTGGCGCCTGGCCTGGAACTGGTCAAGGACTACGGCTGGCTGACCATTCTGGCCAAGCCTCTGTACTGGCTGCTGAACCAGTTGCACAAGGTCCTGGGCAACTGGGGCTGGTCGATCGTGGCACTGGTGTTCCTGCTCAAGGTGGCGTTCTACTGGCTCAACGCCAAGGCCTACGCCAGCATGGCCAAGATGAAGGCGATCAACCCGCGCATCATGGAGATGCGCGAGCGCCTGAAGGACAACCCGCAGCAGATGCAGCAGGAGATGATGCGCATCTACCGCGAGGAAAAGGTCAATCCGATGGGCGGCTGTTTCCCCATCATGGTCCAGATCCCGGTGTTCATCGCGCTGTACTGGGTGCTCTTGTCCAGCGTGGAGATGCGCAATGCGCCCTGGATTCTCTGGATCAAGGACCTGTCCGCGCCCGATCCGTTCTTCATCCTGCCGATCCTGATGACGTTGACCACGCTGCTGCAGACCGCGCTCAACCCGCAGCCGCCGGACCCGATGCAGGCCAAACTGATGTGGCTCATGCCGCTGATCTTCAGCGTGATGTTCTTCTTCTTCCCCGCCGGCCTGGTGCTGTACTGGCTGACGAACAACATCCTGTCGATCGCCCAGCAATGGATCATCAACACCCGCATGGGTGTGCCGCCGCAGTTCAACCTGCCGAAATTCAAGTAACCCCCTGCGCGGCTGCGCCGCTTCCCCCTTCGCTCGGCTTCGCCGAAAAGGGGGACGACACCAGAGCGGCGGGGCGGCCCTTGCGCGGTGTCCCGCGTTTGGGCCGTGCCAGTTTTGGCGCTCTGTTCCCGATCATTGCCGCACATGCTTGCCCGCCACCAAGACCCCATTGCCGCGATCGCCACCGCCCCCGGTCGTGGGGCTGTCGGCATCGTGCGGGTGTCCGGGCGGGGTCTGGGCGCGCTGGTGCGGTCCCTCTGCGGTCGTGAGCTGCAACCCCGAGAGGCCACCTACACCGCGTTTCGTGACGCCGACGGAACGGCCATCGACCACGGCCTGGCCATCCATTTTCCGGCGCCGCATTCCTTCACCGGCGAGGACGTGCTGGAGTTGCAGGCCCATGGCGGGCCGGTGGTGCTGCAGTTGCTGCTGGCGCGTTGCCTGGCCGCCGCGGCGGAGATCGATCCCGTCACCGGGGCGCCGCGCCTGCCGGGCTTGCGCGTGGCGCGGCCTGGGGAGTTCACCGAGCGCGCCTTTTTGAACGACAAGATCGACCTGGCGCAAGCCGAAGCGATCGCCGACCTGATCGATGCCAGCACCGAGGCCGCCGCGCGCAGCGCCAGCCGCTCGCTGTCGGGGGCGTTCTCGGCGGAAATCCATGGTTTGCGCGACGCGCTGGTTCACCTGCGCATGCTGGTGGAGGCGACGCTCGATTTCCCCGAGGAAGACATCGACTTTCTCCAGCGCGACGATGCCCACGGGCAGCTCGAACGTCTGCAGGGGCGATTGCAGCACGTGCTGCTGCGGGCGCGGCAAGGGGCGCTGCTGCGCGAAGGCATCAAGGTGGTGATCGCCGGCCAACCGAATGCCGGGAAAAGCTCACTCCTGAACGCGCTCGCGGGCGCAGAGCTGGCCATCGTCACACCCGTGCCTGGCACCACCCGGGACGTGGTGTCTCAGACGATCCAGATCGAAGGAGTGCCCCTTCATGTGATGGACACCGCCGGCCTGCGCCACAGCGACGATCTGGTCGAGAAGATCGGCATCGAGCGCGCCTGGGGCCACATCGAAACCGCCGACGCGGTGCTGTTCCTGCACGACCTCACGCGCATGAACGCTCCTGAATACAGAGCAGAAGAAGACCGTATCACGCTGGGATTGGCCCAAAAACTCCCAAAATCCGTTCCGGTGATCGACGTCTGGAACAAGGTCGACGCGGTGGGGCCCCAGTCGGCGCGGCCGGGCGTGCTTGTCTCGGCCCGAAGCGGCCAGGGCCTCGGCAGCCTGCGCCAGCAGTTGCTGGAAGTTGCAGGCTGGCAGGCGGCACCCGAGGGTGTATTCATCGCGCGCGAGCGCCATGTACAGGCCTTGCGTGAGGTGGAGGGGCATCTTCGCAACGCGTCGTCGCATCTGGCCGCGGCGCAGCCGTCCCTGGATCTGGTCGCTGAGGAACTGCGGCTGGGGCAGGAGGCCCTGAACCAGATCACCGGTGCGTTCACCTCCGACGATCTGCTGGGGGTGATCTTCAGCAGTTTCTGCATCGGAAAGTAGAGGCTCGGATCGCCGGACCGGGCACGACGGCCGACCGTGTGCGGCGTGCGGCGTCCCGTCATCGTTGGCTTTCGGGCCATGACGACGTATCATTCACACCATGCGGCGCTGGTTGTTGGTCCTCATGATCGTCCTGCTCCCCGTGCGGACCTGGGCCGGGGACGTCATGGCCTTGTCGATGGGGATGGGGATGGCGCCGGCTGCGGCCGGAGTGGTTGTGGCGCCATGCCACGGGAGCCTCGCCGCCGCCGATTCGGTTGACCGCGCGGCGAACCACGATCATCGCGCAGGACCGATGTCCGTCGCAGATCTTGATCCCGAAGCCGACGGGCCGTTGAATGACACCTGCGCCGCGTGCGATGTCTGCAACGGCCCCGCCATGGTGGTGGCGATGGCCGACGTTCATGCCGCATCATGCGCGCGTCCCCACGTCCTGAGGCTTGTCGAGCGTTTTGTCAGCGCCGAGCCGCAGCGCGCCAAGAAACCACCCATCGCCTGAGCCTGCACATCCCGGGTGCGTCTACGGATCCCGAGCGGGAACCCGTTGACGCGAGTTCTTGTTGTCAGGAGTCTTTTGTGTCCCTTGGTCGGCGGCCCGCTCAGCCTTGAGCAGCGTCTGCGGCCTGGCGGGTGTGTGGTGGAACCGTTTCCATTGGCACCGCCTGATCCCGTCCCTTGCCCGGCCGGGGACACGCTCGAAGATTCCGACCAGCCGTAAGAATTCATGAACAACCATCGTCGTCAATGCGTCCAGATCCTGACCATGATCGGGCTGGCCGGGTTGGGCCATCGAAACGTGATTGCCCATGGAACCAGTCATGAACGTGGCGCCGGGCCCGGCCCGGTCTTGAAAGAGCAGAAACCATGGGGAATCGCCGGCGACCCCAGAGCGGTGACACGCCGGATCGAAATCCGCATGTCCGACAACATGCGCTTTTCGCCATCCCATATCGCTGTGCGCCAAGGTGAGACCTTGAGCCTGCGTGTGGTCAATCGCGGCAAGACCATGCACGAACTGGTCATCGGCACCCGAGCGGAGCTGGAGGCCCACGCGGAACTGATGAAACGGTTCCCGACCATGGAGCACGAGGAGCCGTACATGGCCCATGTGGCGCCCGGCCGGCGCCACGACATGGTGTGGACCTTCAACCGGACTGGTGATTTCGAATTCGCCTGCCTGATCCCGGGCCATTTCGAGGCCGGCATGCGCGGCACGATTCGCGTCGAACCCCGCACCTGAACTGAGTCGAGAAAGATCATGAAAAGACGTTGTTTCATTCTGGCCGCCCCGGGTACCGTGGCGGCGGTTCTGCTTTCGCCGGCAACCGCGGCCACCCCCGGCGGCCTGCCCGTCATGGAGGTCTGGAAAGATCCCAACTGCGGATGTTGCGCAGACTGGATCCAGCGTGTGGCGCGAGACGGTTTCCAGCTCCGCGTGCACGACATCGGAAACACCCAGGCGCGCAAGCGCCTGGGCCTGCCGTTGACATACGGTTCCTGCCACACCGCAGAAATCGCAGGCTATGTAATCGAGGGTCATGTGAACCCCCGCGAAATCCACAGGCTGCTGGCCGAACGGCCCAAAGCTATCGGCCTGGCTGTGCCGGGCATGCCCGTTGGAAGCCCTGGCATGGACGGCCCCGCCTATGGCCAGCGCAAAGATCCCTATGACGTCCTGCTGGTGCTGCCCGATGGAAGCAGCAGGGTCTACCAGTCTTACCACCGAGGCTGAACAGCCCGCGAAGGAGTCCGCGATGAACCGATGGCTTTCACTTGCCGCGGCGGGGGCGTTGGCGATGGCGCCGTACCCGCCGGCGCTGGGTGCAGAAAACACCGTCCCCGTCGGCTCCACGCTGGAGAGCCTGCTGGTGGTGGCGCGCCAAAGCAACCCCGATCTGCAGGCCATGCGATACGACGCGCAAGCCGCCGGTGAGCGTGTGGTGCCGGCCGGCTCGCTCTCGGATCCGTTGTTCAACATGGAGCTGCGTGACGTCACCAACCAGGCCAGCGGCGCCGGTACCAGCCTGTCGCCGGCCAACGTGGGCAGTACGCGGTACCAGTTGCGACAGGCCTTCTTGCCCTGGGGCCAACGCGATGCGAAGCAGGGCGCCGCGCAGGCCGCCGCCGACGAAGCCACGTTTCGTGCGAACGCGGCATGGACCGATCTGGCGATGCGTGTGAAGACAGCGTACGCACGTTGGCAGCAGTTGCACGCGGCGCTGGTGCAGATGCGCGAACTGCTGGCGCTGAATAACCGGATCGAGGCTGTGGCGCAGGCGCGGTACGCGGGAGGCCTTGCGCCGCAGCAAGATCCGATACGGGCGCAGGTCGAGCGCACGGCGATGGTCACCGACATCCTGCTGACGGAGGCTGAGCTGGTCACCACCCGGGCGCGCATCAACGGCCTGCTGGCGAGACCCCCGGAGTCACATCTGGCCACCCCGATCGCCGACGCCGGGATACCGTTGGCGGCGAGGCTCGATCTGCAGACCTTGCGCGGGCGTGTACTGGCCCACAATCCGCTGATCGCGGCCGACGAGGCCAGGCTGCGAGCCGCCGAAAAGAAAAAGGATGCGGTCTGGAGCAACCGCTACCCGGGCTTCACCTTCGGCGTCGCGCCAATCCAGAGTGGAAGCCGCATCAGTGAATGGGAGCTGATGTTCGAGATCAACATTCCCCTGCAGCAGGGCGCGCGGCGGGCCGAAGAGCGGGAGGCCTTGTCGATGATCGCGGCCGCGCAAGCGCGCAAGGAATCGACCGCCAACGATCTCGTGGCGCAGCTGGGCGAACAGCTTTCCGGGCTGGAGGCCGCCCTCCAGGTGGAGTCTTTGACCCAAAAGACCCTGCTGCCACAGACCGCGATGACATTGCAGGCCGCTCTGTCGGGCTATGAGAGCGGCAAGGTTGACTTCGCAACCGTGATGGATGCCCAGCGGCAGGTTCGCCAGGCCCAGTTGAATCTCATCAGAACCCGCGCCGATGCACGGGTTCGGTTGGCCGAAATCGAGCGCTTGTTGGGGGATGAGCTATGAACACGACGGGTTTCAAAGTACCGGCGCGCCAGTTTGGGAGCACCCGAAGCCAAGGCGGGCGGGCCGCCATGAACGGTCGCGCCGCAGTGACGGTGATTGCGGTGATTCTTGTCGGCGTCATTGCGGCCGGAGCAGGGTACTGGTACGGTGTGCAGCGTCCCACGACAGGGCTGATTGCACACCCGGCCACGACCGGAACAGGCGACTCGGACAAGGGCGGAAAGAAGATCCTGTACTACCGCAACCCCATGGGATTGCCGGACACCTCGCCAACGCCGAAAAAGGATTCCATGGGGATGGATTACATCCCGGTGTACGAGGGAGAGGACGCCACGGGCGGCAGTGGCATCAAGGTTGCCGCGGAACGGTTGCAGACGCTTGGCGTGCGCGTCGCCCGGGTCGAAAAGCGGGCCCTCGACGCCGTGGTGCGCGCCAGTGGGCGCATCGAGATCGATGAGCGCCGGCTGGCTACGGTGACGGCAAAGGTGGACGGCTATATCGAGAAGATGCACGTCAACGCCACCGGGCAGGTTGTACGGCGCGGACAGCCTCTGTTCGAGGTCTACAGCCCCGAACTACTGGCGGCCCAGCGCGAATACATTGTGGCCGCGCAGGGCCTGGCGCAGCTGAAGGACGCAGACGATGCGGCGCGCGCCGGTGTTCAGCGGCTGGCCGAAGCCGCGCTGGCGCGATTGCGGCTGTGGGATGTGACCGAGGAGGACATCGCGCGTCTGTCGGTCAGTGGCCAGCCGCGCCGCACGCTCACGTTCAGAGCGCCTGAGGACGGCGTGGTGCTTGAGCGCAAGGCCGTGCAGGGCATGCGCTTCACGGCCGGCGAAACGTTGCTCAATATCGCTGACCTGTCCACGGTCTGGCTGATTGCCGATGTCGCCGAACAGGACATCGGACGCCTGAAAGCCGGCATGCCAGCACGTCTTCGCCTCGAGGCCTACCCAGGCGAGGTGTTCGAGGGTCGGGTCACGTTCATTTACCCGACGCTGAAAGCGGAGACACGCAGCGCCCAGGTCCGTGTGGAACTGGCCAATTCCGGGGGCCGGCTCAAACCCGGGATGTTCGGGCAGGTCGAGTTGCCGGTGGGTGCCACAGGTGCCGCGCAGTTGGTGGTTCCCAGTTCGGCCGTTATTGACAGCGGCGCCCGCCGTGTCGTGATTGTCGATAGTGGCGCGGGGCGTTTCGAGCCGCGCGAAATCCAGACTGGAAGCCGTGGTGACGAATACACGGCAGTCACCGACGGCTTGAAGGAAGGCGAGAGCGTGGTGGTGGCAGCCAATTTCCTGCTGGATGCAGAAAGCAACCTGCGTGCCGCCCTGGCTGGCCTGAAAGGGGGCAGCAATGCCAATCCGGACCCGGTGCCGGTGAGCCATCGCGCGCTCGGCACGCTGGACGATATCGATTCCAAGGGCGGCACGCTGCTGATCACGCACGAACCGGTGAAGTCACTCAACTGGCCCAAGATGACGATGGAGTTCGTCCCGTCCAACGGCGCCGTCGCCAAGGCGGCCAAACCGGGCGACGCGATCTAGTTCGAGTTTGTCGAACGCAAGCCCGGCGAATGGGTGGTTACCAAGATTCAAAAGCGGGGGACTGGCAAATGAGCACCATCGCGCCAAGCACCGTGGCCTGCCGGCTGCCTGTCCAGGGACGGCGTCACCGGGAGAGGCAGCCACGACGCGCCGGCTCGTTCGTTCGCGGCGCCGAGACGCCATGATCGCGCGACTCATCGCTTGGTCGGCCCGCAACCCGTTTCTCATCGGGCTGATGACACTGGCGCTGATCGCCGGCGGCGCGCTGGCGGTCATTCGGACACCGTTGGACGCGCTGCCCGACCTGTCGGACGTGCAAGTGATCGTCTATACCGAAGTTCCAGGCCAGGCGCCGCAGGTCGTCGAAGACCAGGTCACTTTTCCGTTGACCACGGCGATGCTGAGTGTGCCGCACAGCAAGGTGGTGCGTGGCTTCTCGTTCTTCGGCGTCAGCTTCGTGTATGTCATCTTCGAAGACGGCACCGACATCTACTGGGCGCGCTCCCGCGTACTTGAATACCTGAATGCCGCCAGCGCACGCCTGCCGCCCAACGTTGCGCCGACGCTCGGGCCGGACGCCACCGGAGTCGGCTGGGTCTACCAGTACGTGCTGCAAGCGAAGAACATGACCCTTGCGGAGTTGCGCTCGCTGCAGGACTGGTATGTTCGGTATCAGTTGACCAAGGCCCAGGGCGTCAGCGAAGTGGCCTCGGTGGGCGGCTTTGTTCAGCAGTACCACGTGATCGTCGATCCGGCGCGTCTGCGGGCCTACGGCGTGCCGCTGTCGCGCGTGGCCGAGGTCATCCGGGCCAGCAACCGCGACGTCGGCGGACGCACGATCGAGATGGCGGAAACCGAATACATGGTGCGCGGTCGGGGGTATCTGCGCGGCAAGTCCGATATCGAGGGTCTCGTGCTGATGGCCACCGGCGGCACGCCGGTGCTGGTGCGCGATGTCGCCCGCGTCGAACTCGGCCCGGACGAGCGGCGCGGCATCGCAGAACTCAACGGCGAGGGCGAGGTGGTCGGCGGCATCGCGGTCGCACGCTTCGGCGAAAACGCGCTGAAGGTGATCGACAACGTCAAGGAGCGCATCGAAGAAATCAAACCCGGACTGCCGCAAGGCGTCGAAGTGGTGCCGGTCTATGACCGTTCGCAACTGATCCATTCGGCGATCGCCACGCTGACCGACACCCTCGTCCAGGAGTCGATCATCGTCGCGCTGGTCTGCGTCCTGTTCTTGCTGCACGCGCGCAGCAGCCTGGTGGTCATCGTGGTGCTTCCGCTGTCGGTGCTGTTCTCCTTCATCTTCATGCGCTGGCTCGGCATCAACTCGAACATCATGAGCCTGGGCGGCATTGCGATCGCGATCGGCGAGCTGATCGATGCCGCCGTGGTGATGGTCGAGAACGCCCACAAACGGCTTGAGCGGCGCTCGGACAAGGCGAACGAAGCGGCACGCGTCGAGGCGATCGTCTCGGCGTGCAAGGAGGTGGGGCCGGCGCTGTTCTTTTCGCTCCTGATCATCGCGGTCAGTTTCCTGCCCGTGTTCACGCTGGAGGCGCAAGAGGGGCGGCTGTTCGCGCCGCTGGCCTACACCAAGACCTTTGCCATGCTGGGTGGCGCGCTGTTGAGTGTGACCCTGCTGCCGATGCTGATGGTCTGGCTGATCCGCGGCCGCATCCTGCCGGAGGAGAAGAATCCGATCTCGCGCGTGCTGATCGCCAGCTACCGGCCCGTGATCACCTGGGTGTTGCGCTGGCGCTGGTTGACGATCGGACTGGCCATTGTGGCGAGCGCGCTCACGATCTGGCCGGCAACCCGGCTTGGAACCGAATTCATGCCCACGCTCAATGAAGGAACAATCTTCTACATGCCCACCTCGCTGCCGGGCATGTCGGTGACCAAGGCGGCTGAGCTGGTGCAGACTCAGAACAAGATCATCAAGAGCTTTCCCGAAGTCGAATCGGTGATCGGCAAGGCCGGTCGCGCGGCCACCGCGACCGATCCGGCGCCCCTGGAGATGTTCGAGACGGTGATCAACCTGAAGCCCCAGTCCGAATGGCGGGCGGGTGTGGACATCGACAAACTGATTTCGGAGATGGACAAGGCGCTGCAGTTCCCGGGCGTGGCCAACAGCTGGACGATGCCGATCCGAGCCCGTATCGACATGCTCAGCACCGGCATTCGAACGCCGGTCGGTATCAAGGTCTTCGGATCGGATCTGGCGCAGATGGAACAGGTCGCGCGCGCGATCGAAACCGTGGTACGCAAGGTGCCGGGCGCATCCAGCGTGTTCGCCGAACGCATCACAGGCGGTTTCTATCTCGACATCGAGCCTGACCGGGCCCAGCTTGCGCGCTATGGTCTGCCGGTCGGGGATCTCATGGATGTCGTCAGTTCCGCTCTCGGTGGCGAAGTGATCACCACCACGGTGGAAGGACGAGCGCGCTACGGTGTGATCGTTCGATATCCTCGCGATGCGCGCTCGACGCCCGAAGCGATCGCGCGCGAGGTGCTGGTGGCGCTGCCGACCGAGCCGGGCCGGCCCGCCGCCACCGTGCCGATCGGACAGGTCGCCAAGGTGCGCATCGTGCAAGGCGCGCCGGTGATCCGCACCGAGAACAGTCTGTTGTCCGCCTACATCTACGTTGATATCCGCGACCGCGACATCGGTGGTTTTGTGCGGGATGCGCAGCGCGCGGTGCGCGACAACGTCGATTTTCCACAAGGGATGTACGTGACCTGGAGCGGGCAGTTCGAGTACCTTCAGCGCGCGCTGGACAAGCTCAAGCTGGTGGTTCCACTGACGCTGGCGATCATCTTCGTGCTGCTGTACCTGAGCCTGTCCCGCGTCGCCGAGACGATGCTGGTCATGCTGGCCGTGCCCTTCTCGCTCGTCGGTGGGGTGTGGTATCTGTGGGCACTGGATTACAACCTCAGCGTGGCGGTGGCGGTGGGCTTCATCGCCTTGGCCGGAGTGGCCGCCGAGACGGGCGTGTTGATGGTTGTCTACATCGACAACGCCTGGAAGGATGTTCAGGCCCGATGCCAGGCGGCCGGCCGACTGCCCACGTTCGCCGAGTTGCACGAGGCGGTGGTCTACGGCGCCGTTGAACGCGTCCGACCGAAAGTCATGACCGTGGTCACCACCATCGCAGCGCTGGCGCCGGTGATGTGGGCGAGCGGCACGGGCAGCGAAATCATGCGCAGGATCGCCGCGCCGATGGTGGGTGGGATGGTCAGCTCGACGGTTCTCACCCTGGTCGTGATACCCGCTCTGTATTCGATCGTTCTCCAGCGTCGGCTGTCTCGGCAGATGCGCTCGGCGAAGTCTGCCACCTGACCGTTTCCACGCATCCGCGCAAACTGGTTTCAACCGTTCCCCCCATTGAAAGGAACCCCGTGAAAAAGAGCCTTGCCCTTTCCATTGCCATCATCGTCTCGCAGTTCGGCGGGCCAGTCCTGGGCCAGCACGCCCACGGCACGACCGCACCCACTGTTCAGAAGACCCCGGCTGAACTCACGGACGGCGAAGTACGCCGCCTCGACGCCACCAAGGGCACGATCCTGCTCAAACACGCTGAAATCAAGTCGATCAACATGGGCGCGATGACGATGAATTTCAAACTGAAGGAGCCCGGCCTTGCCACCGGATTGAAAGCCGGCGACAAAGTGAGGTTCGCGGTCGAGGTTCAAGGCGACCAGCTGATCGTCACCCGGATCGAGAAATCCAAGTGATCGAGGCAGCGCCGTCCCGCAGGGATTGGCCCCGCGGTGCTCCGCGTCGATAGGGCGGTGCCTGTGGCGCCGTGAATCAGAGCAGGAATGACCGCGCCGCCGCGACGGCCTCGGTGTCGGTTTCCACGGCTGCGGGCGGGCCCCCTTTTCCCCACAGGATCGGCCCGGCGGCGCCGCCCCAGGTCATCGGAAAAAACGCGGCGCACAGGCGCACCGAATCCATCATGGGCTGGGCCTTGGCCTGGTCGCCGCTGGTCGTGACCAGACGCAAGGTCTTGCGCGTCATCTGGTCCTTGAACCCGACGCCAGGAATGCGCAACCAGCCGCTCCAGTGGTCCAGGTAGGTCTTGAGATGGGCCGGAATGCTGTACCAGTACACCGGCGCCACCAGCACGATGTCGGTGGCCGCGAGCGTGGCGTCCAGCAACAGCCTCATGTCGCCCTCGGGCATTGGGTACTGGCCAGTCGTGTGGCGCAGGTCGGTGAACGGCAGCAAGGTCATGCGCGCCAGATGCAGCCATTGCTGTGGCGTCTCGGGTGGCAACGCGGCGGCAGCCTGGCGCGCCAGCCATTCGGTGTTGCCTTCATGGCCGATCTCGCGGGCCGAGGCCACGAGAAAGAGGAATTGACGGGTGTCGTTCATCGTGGTCATCGTAACGCAGGGGATGGTGATGGCGCGGACGCTTACACTGTGCGCAACCCCAAACGCCCGGTTGCCCGATGAACACCTACGACCCCGACGCCCTGGAGTGCCTGGCCGCGATCGTGGAGGAGACGGGTTTCGAGCGAGCCGCGCGGCGGCTGAACATCACCCAGTCGGCGGTTTCGCAGCGCTTGCGCGCCCTGGAGGCGCAGGTGGGCACGGTGCTCATCGTGCGCAGCCGCCCGCTCAGGCCCACGGCGGCCGGATTGCTGCTGCTCAAGCACACCAAGCAGTTGCGGCTGTTGCGCGCCGATCTGGAGCGTGACCTGCGCGAACTGGCGCCCGGCTTCACGGGCGGCGGACGCGAGGAAGAGCGCATTTCGATCGCCATCAATGCCGACAGCATCGCCACCTGGGCGCTCGGTGCGGTCGGCGAACTGGTGCGTCAGGGGCTGCCACTGGAAATCATCGCCGACGATCAGGACTTCACACAGGAGTGGTTGCGATCCGGGCAAGTGCTCGGCTGCGTGACCACGCTGAAGCAGCCGCTGCGCGGCTGTCGCCTCGTGCCGCTGGGGGCGATGGACTATGTGGTCGTGGCCTCGCCGGACTATGCGCGGGCGCATGCGCCCAGCGGGCTGACGCCCCACAATTTCAGCCGCATTCCCTTCATGGCCTTGAATCGCAAGGATGACATGCAGGCGGAGTTTGTCGGCCAGGCGTTCGGGTTGAGGCGGGTGGCACTGAGCCAGGTGTTCGTGCCCAGCTCGGAAGGCCAGGTGCGCGCGGTGCTGGCCGGTTGGGGCGTCAGCGTGGTCCCCGCCCTGCTGGTGCAGGAGTTGATCGCGTCCGGTCGACTGGTGGACCTGTTGCCTGGCA
>Ga0116141_10002755_pt1 | contig 14979 bp, 8 predicted proteins | sample AD_UKC097_MetaG_FD_89744 | JGI IMG/M metagenome (GOLD analysis project Ga0116141, IMG submission 89744) | Active sludge microbial communities of municipal wastewater-treating anaerobic digesters from USA - AD_UKC097_MetaG | ecosystem: Engineered > Bioreactor > Anaerobic > Digestate | place: USA...
ACCCCGGCATATGCCAATGATATAACGATTTATTTGGGGAACCCCGCGATAGCGACGGCGGGTAAGGTGTTCCACAGGGTTGACGGAACATGGATATCAAAGACCGATGACCTGATCGCCACAACTTCCATTCCACTCGCCTTCAACGATAAAATCGTTTTCACCCAACACGGGGGCACAACTTACAGAACGACTGATGGCGGGATGGCGTGGGAGTCGATCGCGGGGTTGACCGGCAGGATCCATTTCAACGGGAACGAACTGCTAACTGTTTCATCCGAAGGATTGATGAGATCAACCGACCTCGGAAATTCCTGGACTTTGATGAATTCGGGAATCCCACTCTCATACATACCCAAATCGAATGACATTGCCGCATCAGGAACCACTCTGTACGCCGGATTTAATGGAACACGAAGACGCGATCACCTTCCCGCGGTGTGGGAGCAGGGCGGCATCTACCGTTCGACTGATAACGGTGCTTCATGGTCGGCTTTCAATTCGGGGATTGTTCATGATGGGGGTGTTCCTGCCCCGGTATCAAATATCTGGACATCCGACAGCAAGGTGATGATCAGAACCATTGAAGGGACATACACCCTCAGTGGGAATACATGGACCAGGATAAATGGCTCTTTCCCCACAGACACTTATTTTTCCGCGGTAATGATACATGGCGACTCGATCATCGTCGGAAGTAATCACGGTTTAATGGTCTCAGTGAACAACGGAATATCGTGGCAGATGATCAAACATGGTCTCCCCTCTACCGGTATAAGCCTCTATTTCCTACACTACTTCAAGTATCTCGAAGAATATTACGCGTTCGACTACATGAACGAACACGCCTACAAACTAACCGACACAACTTGGGTGCCGGCAGGGTTTTCGATCCCGGAGGGGATGAGCGTGGCCGGTTTCAGCAGCGCGGGAAACACACTCTACGCAGGATTGCTTGATCACGGGATCTGGAAGTATAATAAAACCCAGACCGGCACGGAAGGAATCGCGCAGTTGCCCGGTAAATTCAGGCTGGATCAAAACTACCCGAACCCGTTTAATCCCTCCACCACAATCAGGTTCGCGTTACCCGCGACGGGCGGGGTAACTCTCAGAGTGTTCAACATAACCGGTGAGATTGTAAAAGAACTGATAAATGGTGAAATGGAGGCGGGTGAACACACCGTCGCGTTCGACGCGGAATCCTTGAACTCCGGAGTATATTTCTATACCCTCTCTTACTCAGGAAAAACGCAAACGGGCAAGATGGTTTTAATGAAGTAAGTGATTTTGAATGGTTGGATAAAGAAAAACCCGGACACAGTTTGTACTGTTCCGGGTTTTTTGATGTAGCGCGTACGGGATTCGAACCCGTGATCTCTGCCTTGAGAGGGCAGCGTCCTGAACCGCTAGACGAACGCGCCAAATTGCAGACCGAAATTTAAGCATTTTCAAGCAAAGCGCAAAATTCTTTGCGGTTTCCCCACTCCCTTTGGGAGGAATTAAAAGGTTCATTTTTTCTTATATTTGCGATGCTATAACTGAAAATTATTGCACCCGTTCGTTGCAGTGATCATATTTTTTTTGAACGGACGCTCCACGCCTCCAAATACCGGTAGTCAGCATGTCAAAACGCACAAAGATCATAATTTACTCTTTAATAACCGTGATAGTAGCCGCATTGGTACTCTGGCCGTTTTTTTCAGGCGGTGATAAAGCCAAGGATGCCAAAGGTAAGGGAGGGCAATCACGCCAATCAGGCCCTGTTGAAGTTAAAGGTAAGGTACTTCAGTTCGACTCTTTTGCATCCGAGATCAAGGTTATGGGCAAGGTTATTGCCGATGAGTGGGTCGACCTCTCCCCCGAAGTGTCGGGCAAGATAGTTAAGATCAACTTTAAAGAGGGATCGGTTGTAAGTAAAGGGCAATTATTGGTTAAGATAAATGACGCGGACCTGCAGGCACAGCTTAAGAAAAATGAGATCCGGCTGAAACTCGCCAAACAGAACCTTGACCGACAGGAAAAGTTGCTTGAGGTTAACGGTACAACTAAAGAGCAATACGACATCGCCGCATTTGAATATGCGGCTATAGTCGCGGATGTAGATCTGAACAAGGCACAGATCGAGAAGACCGAGATCAGGGCCCCGTTCGCGGGCAAAGCAGGTTTAAGGTACCTCTCCGAGGGGGCTTTCGTATCCCCCGGTATGAAGATAGCGACGCTCCAAAGCACCTCAAGGTTGAAGATCGATTTCTCGGTTCCACAAAACTATTCGATTTACATAAAAGAAGGCAACACAGTTTCATTCACGACAGGCAACGGCTCCGAATCCACCAACGCGAAGATATACGCGATCGAGCCCGGAGTTGATGCCTCCACGGCAACTTTGAAGGTCAGGGCTTACATAACAGGAAAAACCTCAGGTTTTATCCCGGGTAAGGTGATCGAAGTGCTGGTGGCACTAACGGCACCTGTGAAAACAATCCTTATCCCAAGCGAAACCCTGGTCCCGGAGATATCGGGCCATTCGGTTTATCTCTACAAAGGCGGCAAAGCATTCTCGGCTCCCGTTGAGATAGGAGACAGAACCGAGAAGGTGGTTCAGATACTCTCCGGCATCACGCCCGGCGATACATTGATCGTCTCCGGCCTGATCCAGTTGAGGCGCGACTCCCCCGTTAAGCTTACCGGGATCGTGAAATGAGTCTATCCTCGATCAGTATAAGGCGGCCTGTTTTAGCGATCGTGATGTCGATCGTGGTTGTGCTTTTCGGTGCCATCGGCTACACATCGCTGGGTGTAAGAGAGTATCCGAGTATCGATCCCCCGGTTATCACGGTTCAGACCAATTATATCGGAGCGAATGCCACCGTGATCGAGTCACAGATCACCGAACCACTCGAGGAGTCGATTAACGGTATAGCAGGAATACGGAGTCTTACCTCCACTTCGCGAGATGGAAGAAGTATCATCACCGTTGAGTTTAATGTGGATGTTGATCTCGAAACCGCTGCCAACGATGTCCGCGACCGTGTCTCCAGAGCGATCAACCAGATCCCCCCGGATGCCGATCCCCCGGTGGTAACGAAGGCAGATGCCGATGCCATTCCGATAGTGATGGTTAATGTGAGTGGGAAGGAGAGAAACATTCTGGAACTCTCAAATTACGCGAGAAATGTTCTGAAAGAGAAACTCCAGACAATCCCGGGAGTAAGCGCGATCCAGATATGGGGTGAAAAACGGTACTCCATGAGGCTCTGGCTCGACCCCCTTAAGATGAACGCGTTTAATGTTACACCGGTCGAAGTTCGCAATGTTCTGAGGAATGAGAATGTTGAACTCCCCTCGGGAAGACTCGAAGGTGACAATACCGAACTTACAGTAAGAACCCTCGGGCTACTGCAAACCCCGGAAGACTTCAACAACCTGATAATCAGGGATGAGCAAGGGGTAACTGTAAGGCTTTCAGATATCGGACATGCCCAATATTTCCCTGAGAATGAAAGAACCATCCTCCGCAGGGATGGAATTCCCATGGTAGGAATAGTGATCGTTCCCCTCCCGGGCAGTAACCACATACAGATCGCGGATGAATTCCATAAACGAATCGAGGAGATCAAGAAAGATCTTCCTGCCGATATGGATATTATGCTCGGGTTCGACTCCACCCAGTTCATACGGAAGTCGATTAGCGAGGTAATGGAGACGATTTTTATAGCATTCGGTCTGGTGATCGTGATCATTTTCCTTTTCCTCCGGAGCTGGCGCACAACTCTGATACCGATCCTGGCAATTCCGATCTCGCTTATTGGCGCTTTTTTCATAATGTACGCCGCGGGATTTTCGATAAATGTTTTAACTCTGCTGGGAATTGTTCTCGCGATCGGTATCGTGGTTGATGATGCCATCGTGGTGCTTGAAAACATCTACCGGAAGATCGAGGATGGTCTTCCCCCCGTAGAGGCCGCGGTAAAAGGCTCTTCGGAGATTTTCTTCGCGATCATTTCAACCACGGCATCGCTTGCTTCGGTGTTCTTGCCGATCGTTTTTTTGCAGGGTCTTACCGGAAAACTTTTTAAAGAGTTCGGATATGTGATCGCGGGTTCGGTAATTATCTCAGCTTTCGTCGCGCTTACCCTGACTCCAATGATGAGTTCAAGAATGCTTAAGTCGCACGAGAAACATTCGTGGTTCTACAATAAAACAGAGCCGTTTTTCGTGTGGCTGACTTCATTCTACAGAAGGACACTCGAAGCTTTCATGCGGATCAGGTGGGTTGCTTTTCCTGTAATGCTTTTGGCAGGTCTGGCGATCTACTGGTTTGGCGGTAATCTGCAGTCGGAGCTCAGTCCACAGGAAGACCGGGGTCAGTTCCGTATACAGGCGACTGCTCCCGAGGGCACCTCGTATGATTTTATGGATAACTACATGGTGAAGCTTCATGATCAGATGAGGATGCTGGTACCTGAATCCGACAACATGGTGATGGTTACCGCGCCGGGTTTCGGCGCCAGTTCGACCAACTCCGGGTTCATCAGGGTTCTCCTCAAAGAGAGGGAGGAGAGGGAGCGCTCGCAGCAACAGATAGCGCAAGTGGTTACAGGCGCGGTAAAGGAATTCAATGATGCCCGGGCGATCGTGATTCAGGAACAATCGATCGGAGGCGGTAGCCGTGGTGGGCTTCCCGTTCAGTATGTTATCCAGGCGAACAGCTATGAGGAGCTACGGGAGATACTGCCGGCATTTCTTGCCGAAGCAAGGCAAAGCCCGGTATTCGCGGTAACAGATGTTAACCTGAAATTCAATAAACCTGAAGTGGTGGTCGAGATCGACCGCTCCAAAGCCCGTGATCTGGGTGTATCGGTTTCAGATGTGGCTACGACACTACAATTCTCCCTCAGCGGACAGCGTTTCGGATACTTCATTAAAGACGGAAAGCAATACCAGATCATCGGTCAACTTGAGAGATCAGACAGGAACCAACCGCTCGATCTCCGCTCGATGTTCGTGAAGAACCGTAAAGGCGAAATGATCCAACTGGACAATATTGTCACTCTTGCAGAAAGAAGCTCACCACCACAGCTCTATCGCTTCAACCGTTATTCTTCTGCCACGGTTTCAGCCGGACTGGCCGAGGGGAAAACGATCGGTGACGGTATTGCCGAGATGGATAAGATTGCTGACAAGGTACTTGGCGATAAATATACCACTGCTCTTGAAGGTGCATCTAAAGACTTTGTTGATAGCTCATCTTCACTGATCTTCACTTTCATGCTGGCGATTGTTCTTATATATCTGGTACTGGCAGCTCAGTTCGAGAGTTTCAGGGACCCATTCATAATCATGCTCACGGTTCCACTGGCCATCGCCGGTGCAGTGTTCTCACTTTCTTTCTTTGGTCAGACGCTGAATATCTTCAGTCAGATCGGTCAGATTATGCTAATAGGCCTTGTAACGAAGAATGGTATCTTGATTGTTGAATTCGCGAATCAGAGACGGGAGGCGGGATCGGATCTGATCACCGCGGTAAAGGAGGCGGCCGAACTGAGGTTCAGACCGATCCTTATGACGAGTTTATCTACAATTCTGGGAACACTTCCGATCGCGCTTGCATTGGGCGCGGGGTCTGAAAGCAGGGTTTCGATGGGTATCGCGATAATCGGTGGGTTGATCTTCTCTACAGTTCTTACACTATATGTGATACCGGCGATGTACTCTTACCTCTCTCCGAAGCATCTGAATACACTACCGGACATCCCGGAGATGGAAAAACAATAAACTTACACAGGTAGAGTGCAGGTAAAGGTTGAACCTTGGCCTTGCTTGCTCTCTACTTCCACTCTCCCTTTGTGGGCTTCCATGATCTTTTTAACGATAACGAGCCCCAACCCGGTACTCTTTTCGCCCGCGGTCGACTTGACACTCAACTTTTCAAACGGAACAAAAAGCTTGTTTATCTCAGTAGAGGGTATTCCCTGACCATTGTCTTTAACGCCAAAAACGATCTCATTATCATGTTTTTTAACGAAAACGGTTATAACACTCCCCGGGAAGGAGAATTTGATGGCGTTAGATATCAGATTGTTGAGCACCTGTTCGATCTTTACCGGATCCACATCGGCAAGAACTTCATCAATGTTGGAATCGTAGTCGATGTGAATATTCTTTTTGTCGGCCAATACCTTGTTCAGGGCAATGTTGTTCTGCACCAAATTGGCAAAATCGAGTTCCATCTTCTTAAGTTTCAGGTCACCGGATTCGATAACTGATATATCAAGAAGTTCGTTGAGGAGTTTCAGCACAAAATCGCTTGAATTAACGATTATACTGATAAACTCCTGATCATCCGCACCCAGTTTCTTCTTCGCTTCCTCCTGAAGGATCAAACCGAAACTGAGAATGGCTCCAACCGGATTTCTAAGATCGTGCGCGGCCATCGAGAGGAATTTATTCTTGTCTCTATTCAGTTTTTCAAGTTCGTTGTTCTTTTTCGCGAGCTCGCGGTGCATCCTTAGAAGCTGCTGGTTGGCTTCAGCCAGTTCACCATTCTTCTGGATGGCGTTCTCATAGGTCGAGAGGAGAAGATCGATGATCTGAATCCGGTCTGAGTTAATGAAATACTTCTTCCCGCCAAAAACTATCTCCATTCCCATGTTGGAAATCGGCATCGAGTGACGGATCTCCTGATTGACAAGAATGTATTTGATGCGGGAGAGAAGAAAATCTTTGTTGTATGGCTTGGTGAGGAAGTTGTCGGCACCCGACTGGAGCCCTTTTATTACATCGTGCGGATCGGATAGATTGGTAAGGAGCATAACCGGAATATCACGCGTCTCCGGAGTGTCTTTAACTTTTCTGCATAGCTCATAACCATCCATCTCCGGCATTAAAATGTCTGTAACTATTAATGCCGGTTTTTCCTCCCCGATCACTTTCATGGCCTCAACGCCGTTGATCGCCGTCCTGACCGGATAACCTTCCGTTTCAAGAATATAAGCCAGTTGCTCGAGCTGGGTGGGACTGTCTTCAACAACTAATATGTAACTGATCATTTATTCCTCAGTGCGACTTGGAAATTATGCCGCTCGCTGTTTTATGCTTTCTGGTTAAAATCTGCTATCCAAAATACAAAATTAATGAATTAAATACTGCGTTCAACAAAAAATTTGATCGTATCGATCAAGATCGACTGATCGAAACTCTTCTTCAGAATGTAGGCGTTCGCTCCTGCTTTTATACCGCGGGCTTTGTCATCTTCGGTCGCGAGCCCTGTTACAAGTATCACGGGCAAGTTCGCGAGCGAGGGGGTTTGCCTGACCTTACCGGTAAGTTGGAGGCCGTTCATATTGGGCATCTCGATATCAGACACAAGGGCGTCATACTTTTTAGCCATCAAAAGGTTGTAGGCCTCCACCCCGTCTTCAGCAGTATCCACTTTAAATCCCGCCCCCTCCAGTATCTCGAGAAGCAGTATTCTTGATGTTTTTGAATCATCGACCACGAGGAGTTCTTTCTGCTTCGTATCGCCGAGAAGGTCTTTATCCGCGCGCTGCACACCCTCCAGCCCCAGCATCCAGGCTGAACTGAGGACGGGATAGAGTTTACCGTCGCCGAGCACGCTTGCCCCCGAATATTTCTTGATATTCTCCAGCGGCGGCTGGAACGGTTTTATTATTATCTCGAGTTCATCACTTACTTCATCCACCAGAAGGGCAATCCTCCGCTCTTTCGCCTTGAGGAAGATGCAGGGATACACCCCCCTGTCGAGGGGGGAACTGTCGAGCCCAAGCTCACTTTTTATAATCTTTACCGGAACAAGTTCACCGTCACCGAAGACACCGAACCCCTTCCCGTAATATTGGATCGCGCTCTTATTGTATCTCACGATCTTCTCGACAAAGTGCGATTCCAGCAAGAAATTAAACTTGCCCGCGGTTACCCTTACTCCCCTCGTTGTCGAGATCGTGACGGGTAACTTTAACACAACCTGAAAAAACTTTCCTCTTTCGCTGGAAACCGATACGGTCCCTTTTAACTTCTCCACCTTTTCTTTCACAATGCTCATGCCAAGCCCCCTGCCGGAGATATCGGTGACAACCCCGGATGTGGAGACGCCCGACTGGAAGATCAGATCAGAAACCTTTGCTGAGTCGATACTTCCGTTCTCCTCCCTCTCAACGATCCCCTTCTCAACCGCTTTTTCATAGATAGTGTCAACATCAAGTCCGCGTCCGTCATCAGCGACGGTCAGAATAATGTGCCCTTCCACCGGTCCGGAAATATCGATAGTAATTTTCCCCTCTTTTGGCTTCCCATTCCTAAGCCTCTCGGCAGGAAATTCGATCCCGTGATCGATGCTGTTACGGATAATGTGAAGCAGCGGGTCTTTCAACTCTTCGAGAATTCTTCTGTCAACCTCAATGTCGGCACCAGTGATCTGAAGTTCCGCCTCTTTTCGGAGAGCTCTGGAGAGATCACGCATCGCTTTTGGGATGATGTCGAGGATATAGTTGAATGGTAGCATGAGAAGCGTTTGCGAGTGATCGTTCACCTGATCGATCAATCTTCGGGAGGTTGTTTTATATTGCTTTACTGATGAGGAGAGTTCGTTTACCCGGCGGTTGGTTTTGAATGACCATTCGCTAAGCAGTTTAAACGACTCCACAACCCCTGTCACGGTCTCTTTTAATGGCGGAGGAAGAGTTTCAGCATGTAATGAAAGTTGCTTTAGTTTCTCGGCGATCTCCTCTACCGATTTCAGTTTTCCCTCAATATCGTTTCCCAGTTGCTTGATCTCACCGTGCAACTGGTCGAAGTTCAGTTTTATATTCAGTAACTCTTCGGTACTTGTTCTGAGATCGTCAATTTTAGATGTCGAGAGCCTGATCGTTTCCGGAGCAACCCTTTGTGCTGAGGAGTCTGCTTTCTTTAGTGGCTCGGCTCCTTTTTCCTGATCGTGTCCGGTTGTGGCCGGCTCCGTCTCCGGTTTGGAAGTGTGATTCTTCGCCCTGATTTTTTTTCGGAGCTGATCGATCTTCTGATCAAATTCCCTGAACGATCCTCCTACACCATCCGGGGTTACCTGCCGGGATGTTTCTTCACCCTTTGCTCTGAAAGATTGAGTGATTCCACCTGACGAGATCAGCTTGATCTCTTCTGTTTGCAGCCGCATTTCTTCTTCTTTGTCGTAACCATCCTCTCCCCTCTTCTTAATATCTATATATTCTTTCGTAAGGTCAAGTGCTCTTAAGAGAACATCATAGTGTGAAGGATCAGGCTCTATCTCCTCCTTTTTAACCAGGGAGAAATATGTTTCCACATCCTGCAGGAGGAATTCGATCGGAACCAGCCCTACCGCCCTTGAAGCTCCCTTCAGGCTGTGAGCCTCCCGGTAAACCTCTTCGACTATCTCTGGTGACTTGATCGCGGGTGACGATATTTTCTCCAGTTTCAGCAGACAGGTCATCATCACTGAGAGGTGTTCCTCAGCTTCTACAGAAAAAGTGTTGAACAGCCTCTCGAAGAAAGCCTTATCCATTTTTCCCGTCTATCTTGAACTTCTTGATCTGCCCGGATAGATTATCTCCAAGTCCGAGAAGTTCATTGGCGGAGAGCTCAACCTCCTTGGTTGAGTCGGCATTGTGCGCGCTCACCGTTCTGATGTTCTCCATCGCGCTCGCGATCTGATCCATCCCGATCTGTTGCTGCTGATTTGAAGAAGTGATCTGCAGCGAAGCGTCGAAAGAAAGCTCGATGCTCTTGGCGAGCTCGGAAATAACCTCACCCGTACGGTTCGCGGTTTTGATACCATCCTCAAGAGCTTTGGAAGCCTGTTCGGTAGAGAGGACGGCAGAGTTTACGAAGTTCTGTATATCCTGAAGGATCAGACGGACCTGCGAGGTAGACTGTTTGGATTGTTCAGCGAGATTTCTGATCTCCTGAGCCACCACCGCGAATCCTTTACCATGTTCACCGGCGCGGGCTGCTTCAATCGAGGCATTAACGGCCAAGAGGTTCGACTGTTCAGCTATGTCGTTCACAGCCGCAATTATCTCGCCTATCAACCTGCTTCTTTCACTCAGTTTGAGGATATTATCGCTGATAGAGTACATATGCGTGCCGAATTTTTGTATCCCCTCGATGGTTGAGCGGGTTGAATCCTGCCCTGCGGCCGAAATATCGAACGACTGTTGTGCCCGCTCAGCCACTTCCTTCGCTCTTTTGTTCGAGAGGTAAGAGGTTTGCCTTACTTCCTCGACAGTGGCTGTGGTCTGAGTGATCGCGGCAACGGTTTCCGTGGAACTGCTGGCGAGCTCTGCCGTGTTCTGAAAAATCTTGTTGCTGAACTTATTGAGATTGTTTACTGCTTCATTGAGTTCTGTAGTGATCACTTTCAGGGAAGTAACCATGGTGGCAAATGAGTGCGCCAGTACGCCGATCTCGTCCCTCCTGTCTGTGTGATTAACCGTAACGGTAAGATCACCTGTAGAGACCGTCTCGGCTGTACGGCTGAGGTCGAGCAGGGGAAGCGCCAAATTGGTGTTAAGAAACGCGATAAGGGTGATCGCAAGAATTATCAGAAATCCACCCGTGAAATAGAGCAAAACTCTTTTACTATCGATGATCGAACCGACACTATCGAAACTCTGAACTGCCTTGGTCTGGTATGAAGAGTTAAGATTTGTCACAATTAGGTTGAGATCGCCGTAACTGACATCTTTACTCTTGACCACCGCCTGAAGCAGCTCTGCTCTCCCCGGCTGTGCCGCGTTCGAGGCAAGTACCGCGACCACTGAATCGGCAAGTCCAAGATAAGTCTCGGTGGATTTTATTACCTGATCAAGCGTGTTATTATCATCATCAGCCAAGGGCATCGCCCGAAGTGAGTCGAGCTCCATCTTTACATTTTTCTTAAGTTTATCGTATGAACCAGGATCATATAACTGTGCACCATTCACAAAAGCGGTCAGGTCGTCATCAGTGATTGTGACCGATTTTTGCAGAGTGTTCAGCCGGGATACAGTTTTGAAGTATGAAGATACTTTGTTATTCGTGATTTCTTCGATACTGTCGTATGCATCCAGATTAAAATAGATCAGCAGAAAAGAGAACAAAATCAGACCCGAGAATGAGAAGAACAACTTCCAACGGGTTGACACGCTATTAATCCAGTTCATAAAGAAACCTTTATTTTAAGAAATTTCGAGGATACGGTCACTTATCAGTTTGCCGACATCAAGTAACCTTGTCGAGTCGGGAAAAACCCCGCCAAAAATATTTTTAAGGATTTCGGAACCTTCATCAATTTTCAATTCTGAGAGTTGCCTGTTCTCGATACCGGTAATATCTTCACACGCCAGCGCAAAGTTGATTCCACTATGGCTACAAAGCAGGAGATATCTTGGTTCTGCAGGAGTGCCACCCTCTTCCCCAAAAACGAATCTGACAGAGTAAACCCCTGTGACCGTACCCCTGAAGTTATAGATACCTTCAAGTTTTGGGTCGAGCCCGGGGAGTTGCACCACTTCACGGTATCGTACCACCTCGATCACATGATCCGCATCGACCAGATACTTATGATCGCCGGAGGAGAAAGCAATAAATGCTTTAATCTCCCCTTCCGGTGTCTGCTTCACAGACTTTCTGGCAAGGGCGATCGCGTTTTCTTCAAGTTTTCGCGACTCAATGATCTTTTTGAACTCAGAATCTGAAAATGTTTCCATGGCTTTCATACTTGTTGGTCTTCAGTCGTTCTGAGAGAGCGCCTTCGGCAAGCCCTGTGATAAAAAAACCGCCCGGTTCCAAAATGGAGAGGAGATTCTGTGTAACCCGGTCGATAGCTGATGGTTGCATATAAAGAAACAGGTTCCGGCATAGAATGATATCGAACTTTTCCTCACCGAAGTAGAGTAATGTATTCTGACTCAGCAAGTTGTGCCTTTTGATGATCAGGTGCTTTTTATACTTTTCTTTAATGTAGAATTTTTTGTCACTCAGATAGAAGTGCTCCATCTTGAATTCTTCACTGCAGGTTCGAAGCGACCATTCAGTGTAGGCACCCTCTTCCATCATCTTGATCATCTTCAGGCTTATCTCTCCTCCCGTGAGCGTCACTCTCCCTTCCTGATAATCATCACCGAGAGCTATAGCCACACTGAATATTTCTTCGCCCGAGGAAGAGGCCGCGCAGAATATCTTCACTGTTTCCTTCCTTTTCAGCAGGTCCCTGGTAATGTCACGCAGTACACCAAGGGTTTCCGGTTCCCTGTTGAAATAGGTTTCATTAACTGAGAAGAGATCGATTATCTCCTCATCGACGGGTGTGTAGAAGTCATGTTTTATCTCCCCTGAAAAAAGGGAGTCGATCTTCTCCAGTCCGAATTTAATGATCAGTTTGCCGAGGATAAAAGCTGAATTCTCGATCTTGGAAGGGAGTATGAACCAGCCATATTTCTTCTCGAGGTAGGCCAGAAACTTTCTGAATATATCGAAACTGTCTTCATTATTCATTTGTACTCTCCCTGAGTATTGTTTCACCTGTGGTTAAATCAATTAATATATCTTCCCTTATGAACGATCCCGGGTCATCGAGGATGTAGCGACCGGCTTCATCGATGAGGAGTCGCCCTTTCGTGTATGTATTTACTGCCAGATCTTTGAAGGCTGCCGGATCGAGCTCCGGCACATCCATCACTTCATCGACTATGAGCAGGAACCGGAAACTGTTCCAGGTCATCAAGATCATCTTGTGTTCAAGTGCGATTCCCTCGAAACGGACCCCGAGCCTCTCATGAATCGACACGACAGCGATCGGCTCACCCTCAATAATTACAAAGCCGGCGAGGGATGGATAGTCGCCGATCGGATAGTCATTCATGGAAGCAGCAGGATATACGCGGCTGACGAACCTGATCGGAACGAAGAACTCATATTTTCCTATCCTGAATCTGAGGTAATTTTCCACCAGGATCCCGGTTATTTAAGGAGTACCATTTTATGGGTGAGCGTTCGTCCCTCCTGTTCGAGGACTGCCATATAAACCCCACTTGGAAGTTTTGCCGCGTTCCAGGCAAGTTCGTATTTCCCCGGATTTTGGTAGCCGTTCAGGAGGGTCTGCACTTTTGAACCGGTAATGTCATATATCTCCAGTTTCGCGATCCCTGCTTTATCCAGCACATACCTTATCCTCGTTTCAGGGTTGAAAGGATTCGGATAATTTCCCGCGAGGGAAAACCCCGAAGGAAGCTCTTCATCTTCAACAGAAACCGGTATGTTTCCGGGATAAGAAACCTGAAGGTTATCGAAATAGATCGTGCCTGAGTAAACCTGCCCCGCCACCATCGAGCTTCCCAATCTGACCTGTATCTCTTTCAGTCTGATGGGAAAATAGAGCGTCCCGCTGGTCCCCGCCGGTACAGCCCTGCTAAGAGCGGTTTTGGTTTCGGCGAACATTACCGATGTGATATATTGAGCCATTGTAACACGGAAGGGTTCATCGTTCTCATCGGTGATGATGTATGTAACATGATGCTGTGGCCCGTTTGCTTTAACATCAAGATGGATCGAGTCAGGCACTCCGAATATCGGGATATCCGTCTTCAGATAGATATAGAAGAACTGTCCCGCCTGATAAGTGAATTTGTAGTTGATCTTGAAAGAGCCGGGGGCAGTTGTAAAAGTATCAGTTGTAGCGGTTACATTGGTACCGGTAGTGTCAACCATTACATAACCTGTTGTCCAACCGTTAAGATTGTCCATACCGCTCAATACCCTGTTCGAAGTACCGATCTCGACATTGATGGTAACAGTATCCCGGTTACCCCTGTGGTCAGCAATAATTTTAGTTGTTCCGGATGCTTTTCCCTTAAATTTACCCACACTGTCAATAGAACCGACAGCCGGATTGGAGACCGTCCAGATGTAGCTGGAGAGTTCCAGGTTCCGGGGTGTACCGTCGAGATCCCAAGCCTGAGCCTGAAGCGGAACGATCCGCGAAGAATCTGTGACTGAAACTTCCGGCGACACTTCGATCCGGGTGATCCCTTTAACAATCACAAGCGCTGAATCCCTGAATCCCTGATAATTTACATAGACGAAGCCGGTATCGGGGTCGTTCCCGGCGGTAACTGTGGCGCCTGAGAGTGTGGCACTAAATCCGGGGGAGAGCGAGTACTGAGCGCTGTTTTGATTCACCGGAATGGGGTTAAACCAGTCATCGAAGCCATGAACCGTGAATGAAACCGACTCACCGTGGTAGAGCCTGTATGAATTAGGGGATATCTTCACCTTGTTCAGTGAGCCTTGTGGTGTTGAAGTGAATACGGCCACCGCGTTTGAGACTGTTCTCTCGACACCGTCAGAGGTTACATTCATTACTGAATCCCTGACGAAGAATGTGGTCGATCCACCACCATCGAGGTTCACAGCCTGATAGATGCCGATCCTCTGCATGAAGTCGGCCAATTCGTGTAGAGTCATGCCGATGCTCGCTGCCGAGCGGCCATCTACAGCAACAAAATAAACTTTGGATGAATCTTGTGAAAAGCCGATCGCCGTTCTGGGATGACGCTCATATGTGTGCGAAGGGCCTCCCTCCTCAAGATAGCCCTGATCAACATAATCAGCACCGTTATAGATGATCTTCGGGAACGCTCCCATCATCTCCTTTATCCGTTCAACGCCGGGCGTAAGTTTCATTACTATTTTGAGGGTATCACCTACACTTACATTGTTGGTAAGCCATGTACCCGCGGTGCCGTTGCCTGAGAGAACACGGACCGAATCGTTAAGTGCCATCCCGCCGACACCGGAGACCTTATTGGTTACGATACAAACAACAGTATCGTTGGCGTACCATGGGGTGATCGATCTTAGCGCCACTTCCGTCCCGTAAACATTCGTGCCGGTAGTGGAGCCCATGAACTTGTTGTAGAGCACCATCATATTGGTGCTTCTGGTTTCGTTAACGCCATTTATCGC
>Ga0116141_10002756_pt1 | contig 14978 bp, 10 predicted proteins | sample AD_UKC097_MetaG_FD_89744 | JGI IMG/M metagenome (GOLD analysis project Ga0116141, IMG submission 89744) | Active sludge microbial communities of municipal wastewater-treating anaerobic digesters from USA - AD_UKC097_MetaG | ecosystem: Engineered > Bioreactor > Anaerobic > Digestate | place: USA...
CGGGATCGTTGATGGTCACCGGCACCTGCGGCTCGATCGTGACCTCGACCGTGGCCCCGTGGCCGGCGGCGATGCCCTCGGCGCGCCGGCGGAGCCGGGCGTGGATGTCGGCCTGCATGGCCGCGTCGAAGGTGCGGATCGTCCCCACCAGGAGCGCCGAGTCCGGGATGATGTTGTGGCGCGTGCCCGCCTGGAACTGCCCGACGGTCACCACCGCGGGCTCGCTCGTCAGGTCGGTCTCGCGGGCGACGATCGACTGGAGCGCGGTGACGATCTCGCTGCCGACGACGATCGGATCGATGCCCGTCCACGGGGTCGAGCCGTGGGCGCCGCGGCCGTGGACGCGGATCTCGAAGCTGTCGGCCGCCGCCATGAGCGCCCCGGCGCGGTAGCCGACGGTGCCGGCGAGCATCGGCGCCATCACGTGGAAGCCGAAGATCGCCTCCACCGGCGGCTGGTCGAGCACTCCGGCGGCGATCATCGCCTCGGCCCCCGCCGGCCGCTCGGCGGCGGGCACGCCCTCCTCGGCGGGCTGGAAGAGCAGCACGATCCGGCCGGGCAGCTGGGCGCGCACGCCGGCGAGCACCTCCGCGGCGGCGAGCAGCATGGCGGTGTGGGCATCGTGTCCGCAGGCGTGCATCACCGGCACGCTCTGCCCCTCCCAGACGCCGGTCGCCTGGCTGGCGAACGGCAGGCCGGGAGGCTCGGCGACCGGCAGCGCGTCGAGGTCGGCTCGCAGGGCGATCGTCGGTCCGCTCCGCCCGCCCTCGATCACCGCCACCACCCCGTGGCCGGCGATGCCGGTGCGCACCGGGAGGCCCATCTCCGTGAGCCGCGCGGCCACGAACTTCGCGGTCTCCACCTCCCGGTTCGAGAGCTCCGGATGTGCGTGCAGGTGACGCCGCCAGGAGATCAGCCGCTCCCCGGCGGCTTCGACGCGCCGGTCGAGCTCGGCGGCGAGCGGCGAGGGGGCGAGCGCCCGGGCCGCGGGCGGCGACGCCCACGCGGCGAGGATGGCGGCGAGCGCGGGGATGGCGAGAGTGGCGCGGCGCATGGCTCCTCCGGGATGAGGTCGGAAGCGCACTCTATCCGCCTCGCCGGACCGCCTAGAGGGAGAGGGCGTAGCCGAGCTTGACGAAGAGGGTGCGCTCCTCGCGGCGGCGATCGATCTCGGCGGTGCCGAAGCCGGTTTCCGAGTAGCCGAGGAAGAAGACGGTCTGCGGGTTGAGCTTGTAGGAGAAGAGGAGCTGACTGAAGAGGCGATCGCTGCGGGCCTCGACGGGGAAGGCGTAGAGCGCCGGGTCGCGCTCGACGAGGCTCCGCTGCGCGATCGCGCGCACGAAGGTGCGCACGTTGAACTGCCAGATCAGATGCAGCTCGGTGAGGTTGGCGGTGAAGAGCCGGCCCGGGTCGACGTCGAGCCGCTGCCAGGAGTGGGAGAGCTCGGCCCGCAGATGCCGGCCGAGGTTGAGCCCCAGAGTCGGCTGGAGCCGGACCTGCTCGCCCGGGCGGGCGTGGGCATAGTCGATCTCGTCGCCAGTCATGGCGTAGAGCCCGAAGCTCAGCGCGCCGGTCGGCCGGATCCCGAAGCGGCCCTCGAGCAGCGACTCCTCGAAGCGGCGGCCGGCGAAGGTGCGGGTGCGGTCGGAGACCTGGACGAAGAGATCGAGCTCGCGCACGCCGTCGAGCATGATCCAGACCTCGTCGAGGCGTTCGAGGAGCTCGCCCGCGCGGGTCTCGGTCCGCGAGGAGTCGACACCGACGCGGGCGCTGGTCCACCAGGAGCCCTCCCGGGCCCACCAGTGCCGCTCGACGAGCGCCTTGCCGTAGCGCCGGTCGACCTGCGGCATGAAGCCGAGATCGGCCCGGAAGTCGGGGGCGACCTCCTCGTACCGGCCCGACCAGCGCCACCGCTGCGAGAGGTGCTCGTAGGCGCCGAAGAGGGCGTGGCCGCTGAACCGGCCGCCGGGCTGTCCGTACGCCGCCACGATCTCGCCGGGGTATTCGGTGCGCGAACCGAGCGCCTGGAAGCGGACGAGATCGGAGGCGCCCAGGCGGATCAGTCCGTCGAGGCCGCCGATCCGGTTCTCGTAGCCGTCGCCCTGGCGGGCGGTCGCGAGCAGCCCGAGGCTCGAGCCGTGGCCGACGTCGCGCCGGTAGCGGAGCGCGGCGTCCTCGGTCTTGCCCGGAAGCAGGGCGTTCTGCGAGCCCTGACTGCCCGGCAGGAGCAGGGTGGAGCGTTCGTCGCGGGCGACGAACGCCCCGAGCGCGTGGACTCCGATCTTCCCCGAGGCCTTGAGCCCCCAGTCGGGCGCCGCCACGTTGCGGGTGAAGACCGCCTGGAACGGGGTGGTGAAGAAGTCGGCACCCTCGAGGAAGAAGGGACGCTTCTCCGGGTAGAAGAGCGCGAACCGCTCGTTGACGTCGAGCTGGAGCGCGTCGGCTTCGATCTGCGAGAAGTCGGGGTTGATCGCGGCGTTGAGGATCAGGTTCGGCGTCACCCCCCAGGTGGCGGTGAGACCGAGATCGGTCTGTACGCTGCCCGTTTCGAGGCCGTGGGCTGTGGGTTCCGGCCGCCGGTCGGTGCGCTGGGCGGTGATCGTCGGATCGAGCTCGATGGCGTGACCGGGAGTGAGGCCCGTGAGGCCGGTGACGAGCGAGAACTGGCAGACGGTGCAGGAGCGGTCCCGGTCCTTCGGCTGGCTCGCGAGCTGATAGCGGAAGTCGCGCGGCCGGACCCGGACGAAGGAGACGCCCCAGGTCTGGACCCCGTTGCCCTGCGGGAAGCGGAGCGAGGTGAACGGGATCCCCATCTCGACCTCGTAGCCGGCCGGGGTGAGGCGCCCGGCCGAGGCCCAGATCGCGTCCCAGGTCGGATCCTCGCTGCCGCTGCCGCCGAACATGCTCACGCCGAGATCGTCGAGGAAGAGGTCCATCTGGACGCCGAGCGGGTTGACGTAGAAGGCGAAGGCGCGGCGGCGATCGTTGAACGGATCGAGCTGGACGCCGACGTAGTCGTCCCGGAAGGCGTCGTCGCGATCGGCGTAACGGGCGCGGATCGTGGCGGGTTCGGGCTCGTCGGCCCGGCAGCCGACGTAGAGGGTCCGCTCGTCCCAGGTCAGCCGGCAGGTGGTGGCGACGGCCGCCGGGCCGTTGTCGGCGGGCCAGGTCTCCCAGGCGAGGGGGATCGGGGTGGCGTCCTGCCAGGCCGCCTCGTCGAGCCGGCCGTCCACGCTGATCGGCCCGGTCGCCGGGCGCACGACGAACGGCTCCCGGTCCGTACCGTTCCCGGTCGCAGCGTGCGCGGCTGCGCGCGGGAGCGGGAGGAGGAGGAGGAGGAAAAGGAGCGGAGCGAAGGCCGGCCGAGCGCTCAAACGCACGGCAGTCTAGCAGGATGCCGGCGTGCTCCGGGGTCCGGTCGACACCCTGTTCCGGTGGCTGAACCGCGGTGCTTTCGCGCGCCGCCACCCGGCACTGCTGGTAGGCTTCCCGCATGTCCGGAACGGAGCCGATCTCCCCCGCGAGCCCCGAGATCGACGTCGCGCTCGTGATGCGGCGGCTCCGGGAGGGGGTGCGGCAGCGCCTCGCCGAAGCGGCCACGCTCGAGACGGGCGCCGCCGGGAACGAGGGGCGCCTGCTCGCCCTGCGCGACGCGACCGTGGTGCGCGAGCCGGTGCCGCACTCGGCACGGCCCGGGCTCGGCCGGCTGATCGTCTTCGTGCGGAAGGCGGCGTACCACCTCCTCCTGAAGTGGCTCTCGCGGCCGCTGGTGGCGCAGAACCTCTTCAACGACGCCGCGGCGCAGTGGATCGAGGAGCTCGTCGCGAGCGAGGAGCGGCTGCGGCGGGAGCTCGCCCAGCAGGCGGCCGAGCTCGAGCGGCTGCGTGTCGAGATCCGCGCGGCGCACCCGGAGGCGCCGGAGCGCACCCCGTGAGCCAGCGCGTGCTGGTGCTCGCCCCGCATCTGCCGTTCGAGGTCGGCGGGGCGGAGATGCTCGCCGAGACGCTCCGCGACGAGATCGCCCGGCGGGGGCACGAGGTCGATCTCGTCCGGTTGCCGCTCGCCTGGCCGTCGTCGCGCGAACAGCTCCTCGCCTCGGCGCTCGCCTGGCGCCTCCTCGATCTCACCGCCCCCGGCGGGCGGCCGGTCGACCGGGTGATCGCCACGAAGTTCCCCTCCTACGTGGTGAGGCATCCGCGCAAGATGGTCTGGCTCGTCCACCAGCTGCGGCAGGTCTACGACCTGCTCGGCACCGCGCACTCCGACTTCGCGCCGGGTGGAGACGCCGACGACGCGGCGGCGGTGACGGCGATCCGCGAGCTCGACCGCCGCACGCTCGGCGAGGCGCGGGCGATCCACACGATCTCGGGCAACGTGCGCGACCGGCTGGAGCGGTTCAACGGGCTGGCGGCGGAGGTGCTCTATCCGCCGCCGCGGCTCTTCGACCGGCTTGCCCCGGGCCCGTACGGAGAGTACGTAGTCACCGCCGGGCGGCTCGAGCCGCTCAAGCGCTTCGACCTGCTCGTGCGCGCGCTCGCCACGACCCGGGAGCCGGTGCGCTGCGTGATCGCCGGCCGGGGGCCGGAGCGGGAGGCGCTCGCGGCGCTCGCCGCCCGGCTCGGCGTCGCCGACCGGGTCGCGCTGCCCGGCTTCGTGTCCGACGACGAGCTCGTCGCCCTCTACGCCGGCTCGCTCGCGGTCTTCTACGCCCCGGTGGACGAGGATTACGGCTTCGTCACCGTCGAGGCGTTCCGCGCCGCGAAGCCGATGGTCACCACCCACGACGCCGGCGGGGTGCTGGAGTTCGTGCGCGACGGCGAGAACGGTTTCGTCTGCCCGCCGGCGCCGGAGGCGATCGGCCGCCGCCTCGACCAGCTCTACCGCGAGCGCGAGCTCGCCGCGCGGCTCGGCGCCGCCGGGGCGCCGCGGGTAGCCGGGATCGGCTGGGACCAGGTGGTGCGGACGCTGCTCGAGACGCCGTGAGAGTCGCGGTCTACAGCCCGCTGCCGCCGCAGCGCTCGGGGATCGCCGACTACACCGCCGAGCTCCTGCCCGCCCTCGCCCGCCACGCCGAGCTCGAGCTGGTCACCGAGCCGGGGCAGAGCCTCGCCCCGGACCTCGCCCACTGGCCGCGCCGGCCCGTGGCGGAGCTCGCCGGGGCGATCGCCCGCGGCGAGACCGACGTCGTCCTCTACCACCTCGGCAACAGCGCGGAGTACCACGAGCGGATCCTGGAGACCGCGCTCGCGCTGCCCGGCGTCGTGGTGCTCCACGAGTACGTCCTCCACGACCTCGTGCGCGGGGCCGCCCTGCGCCGCGGCGAGCCCGATCTCTGGATCGCCGAGCTCGCCGCCTGCTACGGCGCGGCGGGGGAGCGGGCGGCGCGGCGGGCGCTCGCGACCGGGGTGGGGCTCGAGCCGCAGCGGTGGCCGCTCTTCGAGCCGGTCGTCGACCGGAGCCGGGCGGTGCTCGTCCACAGTGAGTTCGCCCGCCGGCGGATCCTCGCCGCGCGGCCGCGAGCCGAGGTCGCGGTGGTGCGCTTCCCGCTGAGCCTGCCCGGGCCTCCGGTCGGCCGCGCCGAGGCCCGCCGCCGGCTCGGGCTCGACCCCTCGGAGCCGCTTCTCGGCCTCTTCGGCCACGTCGTCCCCACGAAGCGCCCGCAGGTGGTGGTGCGGGCGCTCGCGCGGCTGCGCGAGCGGTTCCCGGCGGCGCGGCTCCTCATCGCCGGCGAGATCTCCCCCTACCTTCCCGGCGGGGCGGAGCTCGCCGAGGCGCCGGGGGTGAGCGTCCTCGGGCGGCTCGATCTCGACCGGTTCCACCTCGCGATGGAGGCGGTGGACGTGGCGGTCAACCTCCGCTACCCGGTCTCGGGCGAGACCTCGGCGACCCTGATCCGCCTGCTCGGGCTCGGTCTCCCGGTGGTCGCGAGCGACGCCGGCTCGTTCGTCGAGATCCCGGAGAGCTGCTGCGTGCGGGTGCCGGTGGGTGCCGCGGAGGAGGAGAGCCTGGTCGCGGTGCTCGCCGAGCTGCTCGCCACGCCGGCGCTGCGCGCCGCGATCGGCGCCAACGCCCGCGCCTACACCGCCGCGCACCACGCGCTGGCGGCGTCGGCGGAAGGGTACGCGGAGCTCCTCGCCCGGGTCGCGGCCGGGGGTGGCCACGCGCCGGGGCCGGCCGAGGGGCCGCGCCCTCTCCCCTCCGAGCTGCCGCTCGAGGAGCGGCTCCTCGCCCGCCTCGGCCGCACCCTCGCCGACCTCGGGGTGGACGACGGCGACGAGGCGGCGCTCGACCGGGTGGCGGCGGCGGTGGCCGAGGTAGGTTGGGGGCCGCGGCCGTGAGGGTCGCGGTCTGGAGCCCGCTGCCGCCGGCCCCTTCGGGGATCGCCGACTACACCGCCGAGCTCCTGCCGGCGCTCGCCGCCCACTTCGAGCCGGAGCTCGTCGTCGAACCGGGTGTCCCGCTCGCCCCGGAGCTCGGCCGCTGGCCGCGGCGCCGGCCGGCGGCGCTCGCGCGCGCTCTCGCCGGCGGCGCGGTGGACGCCGTGCTCTATCACCTCGGCGACCATCACCGCTTCCACGCCGCGATCTGGCGGGCCTGCCGGGAGCTGCCCGGTGTCGTCGTCCTCCACGAGATCGCCCTCCACCACCTCGTGCGCGACGCGACGCTCCACGCCGGCCGCCCCGCGGCCTACGTCGCCGAGCTCGCGCGCGCGGGCGGGAGCGAGGGGGAGGAGGCGGCCCGGCGGGCGCTCGCCACCGGGATCCCCCTCGACCCGTACCGCTGGCCGCTCTCGGAGCCGGTGCTCGACGCGAGCCGGGGCGTGATCGTCCACAGCGAGTGGGCGCGGGAGCAGCTGCTCGCCCGGCGGCCGGCGGCACGCGTGCACGTCGTGCCGCACCACCTGAGCTTCGGTGGCCACGAGCCCGTCGGCCGCGACGAGGCGCGGCGGCGGCTCGGCCTCGCCGCCGGGACGCCGCTCGTCGCCGCCTTCGGCGCGGTCGCCCCGAGCAAGCGGCCGCGGGTCCTCCTCCGCGCCTTCCGTGCGGTCCGGAGCCGCCATCCGAACGCCCGGCTCCTCTTCGTCGGCGAGGTCGGCGGCGAGCTCGCGGCGATCGACTGGGTGCCGCCCGCGCTGGGCAACGGCGTCACGGTGACCGGCCGGGTGCCGTTCGCCGAGCTCCTCCTCCACATGGAGGCGGTGGACGTGGCCGTGAACCTCCGGCACCCCTCGGGGGGCGAGACCTCCGGTACCCTGATCCGCCTCCTCGGCCTCGGCACGCCCGTCGTGGTGACCGCCGCCGGGCCGACCGCCGAGCTCCCGGACGACGTCTGCGCGAAGATCGACCTCGGCGTCGGCGAGGAGGAGCTGCTCGCCGAAACGCTCGCCCTCCTCCTGCGCGACGAGCCGCTCCGCCGCCGGATGGGGGCGAACGCCCGCCGCCACGCTGCGACCGCGCACGCGCTCGCCCGCTCCGCGGCCGGCTACGCCGCGGCGCTCTCTCCTTCCAGCTGAGTGGGCGTCAGCTCCCGGCGAGGAGCGCGAGGAGCGCCTCGCGCTCGGCCGGCGGCAGCCGGCGGGCGCGGCGGGTGAGGCGGGCGCGGACGAACCGCTGCTCCCACGCCGGGCGGTGGCGGGCGTAGAAGCGGAGCTGGCTGCGCCGGTAGTCGAGGCTCTCGACCTCCGCGCTCTGCGATCCCCCTTTGACGTGGATCACGGTCGCCTCCGGCACCGTCCGCAGCCGCCAGCCGGCGGCGCGGAGGCGGACGCAGAGATCGACGTCCTCGAAGTAGAGGAAGAACCCCTCGTCGAACCCGCCGACCGCCTCGAACGCCGCGCGGCGCACGAGCGCCCCGGCGGCGGTGAACCAGCCGCCCGGGCCGCGGAGGCGGTGGATCCAGGAGCGCCGTTCGAACGGGTTGCGCAGCTTCTGGAGGGCCTCGCCGACGACGCCGGTGGCGGGCGCCCAGTGGAACTGCGGCGCGCCGTCCGGGTAGCGGAGGAGCGGGGCCGCAAGCGCCAGGCGCGGCGCCCGGTCGAGCGCGGCCCCGAGCCGGGTCAGGGTGCCCGGCAGCGGCCAGGCGTCGGAGTTGAGGAGCAGGAGCTGGTCGCCCCGGGCGGCGGCGGCGGCGCGGTTGTTCGCGGCGCCGAAGCCGAGGTTCTCGCCGAGCGGCAGGAGCCGCACGCCGGGGAACTCCGCCGCGACCATCTCCGGGCTGCCGTCGCGCGAGCCGTTGTCGGCGACGATCACCTCGTCCGGCGGATCGGGCAGCGCGAGGAGGCGGCCGAGCGTCGCCGCGAGCAGGTCGCGGGTCTCGTAACTCACGACGAGCGCCGAGATCACGGCCGTCCTCCGGGCCGCGGGAGGAGCTCGGCCACGAGCCCGGCAAGCACCCCGGCACTCTCCCGCCAGCTGAGGCCGGCCACGATCTCCCGCCCCCGGGTGGCGATGGCGGCGCGCTCCGGATCGCCGAGTGCCCGCTGCACGGTGGCGACGAACGCCCCGGCCGCGAACGGGGCGAGGTAGGGGTACTCCGGCCAGAGGGCGGCGAGCGTCTGCCCCGGGGTGATCACCGGCAGGGTGCCGGCGGCGAGCGACTCGAGGGGAGGCAGCCCGAACCCCTCGTAGGCCGACGGGTAGAGCGTCAGCTCCGCTCCCCGGTAGAGGGCGGGAAGGAGCGCCTCGGCGACGAACGGCAGGCGCACGACCCGGTCGCCGACGCCGCTCTCGTCGAGGAGGCTCGTGAGCTCGTCGCGCTGCGGGAGGCGGTCCTGACCCGCGAGCACGAGGGTGAGCTCTGGCCGGACCGGGAGCGCGGCGGCCAGGGCCGCGAGCGCCCAGGCGACGGGCCGCCGGGGGAGCAGGGTCGCGAGCCAGAGGAGGTAGGGCGGGCGCACACCGAGCGCGGCGAGCCCGGCGGGTGCCGCCGCGGCTTCGAAGAAGCGGGGCGCGACGGCTCCCGGCAGGAGGCGGAGCCGCGCCGGCGGCACCTGGTAGCGGGAGCGCAGCTCGTTCGCGCCGAAACGGCTGCTCGCGAGCACCCGTGCGGCCCGTTGCGCGCCGATCCGGGCGAGGAGCCGGCGGCGCCACCGCTCCCGCGGGCCGAACTCCTCGGGGCGGGCCTCGAAGGCGAGGTCGTGGAGGGTGAGGAGGCCGGGGAGGTCGGTGAGGAGCGGCAGGCTGTAGCCGGGCGAGAAGACCGCCTCGGCGCCCGCGTCGCGCAGAAGCCGGGGGAGCCGGAGCTGCTCCCAGGCGATCGGCCGCATCCGCGGCCGGCCGTCGAACCGCGGCTGGAGCGCCACCCCCGCCGCCGCCGCGGCGGCGAAGAGCGGATGGGCGAACGGCTCGCCCTTGAAGAAGAGGAGCCAGGTGTCGGGATTCCGGGCCTCCACGAGGCCCGAGAGGAGCCCCTCGAGGAAGCGGCCGACGCCGGAGGAGCGGCCCTCCATCTCGTAGGCGATGACGCCGATCCGGCGGGGAGGAGGCATGGGGGGAAGGTTAACGGTTCCCGGGCTCGCGATCCATGCGCGCGCCCCTCCCGGAAGAGAGAAAGGGCGCAGCCGGGAGGCCCGGCTGCGCCCTTGTCCGGCCGGAGAGTCCGGCCTCAGTCGTGGAGCCGTCGCGGTCCGGCCGCGATCACCTCGGGCGGACAGCCGCTCTCGAAGAGCTTGAAGTTCTCGATGTACCGCGCCGCGAGCGCGTCGTAGCGGTGGTAGTACTCGTCCTTGTTCCCCCAGGTGTTGGCGGGGTCGAGGATCTCGCTCGGCACCCCGGGGCACGCCTCGGGGACCTCGAAGCCGAAGATCCGGTCCCGGCGGTACGGCACGTCGGCGAGCTGCCCGTGGAGCGCGGCATCGAGCAGCGCCCGGGTGTGGCGGATCGAGATCCGCTTGCCGATCCCGAACGGGCCGCCGGTCCAGCCGGTGTTCACGAGCCAGCAGGTGGCACCGTGCTCGGTCATCTTCTTCTTGAGCAGCTCGGCGTAGACGTACGGATGGTGGACCATGAACGGGCCGCCGAAGCAGGCGCTGAAGGTGATCTCCGGCTCGGTGCCGAGGCCGATCTCGGTGCCCGCGATCTTGCTCGTGTAGCCGGAGATGAAGTGGTAGATCGCCTGATCGGGGGAGAGCCGCGAGATCGGCGGCATCACCCCGGAGGCGTCGCAGGTGAGGAAGACGATGTGCTTCGCGTGCCCGGCGCGCCGCTCGGGAACCGCGTTCTCGATGTAGGAGAGCGGATAGGCGGCGCGGGTGTTCTCCGTCAGGCGATCGTCGTTGAGGTCGAGCCGCCGGGTGATCGGGTCGTAGACCACGTTCTCCAGCACCGTGCCGAAGCGCCGGGTGCAGGCGTAGATCTGCGGCTCGGACTCCGGCGAAAGGCGGATCACCTTGGCGTAGCAGCCGTCCTCGAAGTTGAAGATGCCGTTCGTTCCCCAGCCGTGCTCGTCGTCGCCGATCAGGCGGCGCTTCGGGTCGGCCGAGAGCGTCGTCTTGCCGGTGCCCGACAGGCCGAAGAAGACCGCGACGTTGCCGTCGTCGCCGACGTTGGCCGAGCAGTGCATCGGCATGACGCCGTCGAGCGGGAGCAGGTAGTTGAGCACCGTGAAGACCGCCTTCTTGGTCTCCCCGGCGTAGCCGGAGTTGCCGATGATCCCGATCTTCTGCCGGTAGTTGAGGACGATGAACGTCTCGGTGCGGGTGCCGTCGGCCATCGGGTTCGCCTTGAAGCCGGGGGCGACGATGAGCGTGAAGTCGGGGACGTGATTGGCCGCCTGGTCGTGCGTCGTGTTCTTCGCGAGCATGATGCGGGTGAAGAGGGCGTGCCAGGCGCGCTGGCAGATGACCCGCACCGCGAGCCGGTGATCGGGATCGGCGCCCGCCCAGACGTCCTGCACGAAGACGTCACGCCCCTGCAGGTAGCCGCAGAGCCGGGCATGGAGGCCGGAGAAGCTCTCCGGGTTGAACGGCCGGTTGTACTGCCCCCACCAGACGTGCTCCTCGGTGGTCTGCTCGCGCACCACGAACTTGTCGGCCGCCGCGCGCGCCGTGTGCTTGCCGGTGCTCACCGCGAACGGGCCGAGATGGCAGATCTCTCCCTCGGAGCGGAAGACCGCCTCCTCGTAGAGGGCGCTCGTCGGCAGGTTCCAGTAGACCTTCCGGAGGTCGGTGAGGCCGTGGTGCTGCAGCCCGTAGAGGCTGGCGAGCGCCCCGGCCTGCGCGGCCGCCGGCGAGTGGACGTCGAGGTTGAGCTTCATGCCCAGTCCCTCACGAGGCGACGGTCGCCGATGAAGATCTCGTTGGGGGAGTTCGGGTCGAGCGCCCACTTGAGCCGCTCGACGCCTTCCATGATCTCCTTCATCCCGCCGCAGTAGGAGAGGCGCAGGTGCCCCTCCATCCCGAACTCCCGGCCGGGGACGGTGACCACGCGCACCTTCTCGAGCAGGAACTGCGCGAGCTTGAGCGAGTCGCGCTCGTAGGCCGAGAAGTCGGGGAAGCAGTAGAAGGTCCCCTGCGGCTTCTCGAGGCGCAGGCCGGGGATCGTCCGGAGCCGCTCGACCATCACGTCGCGCTGGTTCTGCAGCGTCAGGCGGAGCGTCTCGATCGAGGTCTGCACCCCGGAGAGGGCGCCGATCGCCGCCCACTGCGAGACCGTCACCGGGCCCGAGGTCTGGTGCCCCTGGATGTTCGTCATCGCCTCGATCACCTCGGCGTTGGCGATCGCCCACCCGATCCGGAAGCCGGTCATCGCGTACATCTTCGAGACGCCCTGCACGACCACCAGCTTCGAGGTGGGGCCGAGGTCGGTCGCGAACTCGTACGGGTTCGGGACCTGCAGACCGTCGAAGACGAGGCGGGCGTAGAGGTCGTCCATCACCAGCCAGATCCCCTTCTGCTCGCAGTAGCGGACGATCTCGGCGATGAACTCGCGCGAGTAGACCGCGCCGCTCGGGTTGTTCGGGCTGTTGAGCATGATCGCCCGGGTCTGCGAGCCGACCACCTCGTCGATCTCCTTCATCGTCGGGTGGAACGAGCCGTCCTCGGGGACCACCGGCACCGGCACCCCGCCGGCGAGCTTGACCATCTCCGGGTAGCTCACCCAGTACGGGGCGGGGAAGACGACCTCGTCGTGCGGCTCGACGATCGCGTAGAGGAGCATCATGATCGCCTGCTTCGCGCCGCTCGAGACGATCACGTTCTCCGGCCGGACCCGGTGGTGGTACTGGTCGTCGGTGTAGCGGATCACCGCCTTCTTGAGCGCCGGCAGGCCGTCGGCCGGCGCGTAGCGGATCTCGCCGGTGTTCAGCTGGGCGGCGCAGTTGAGGACAGCATCGAGCGGCGCCTTGCTCTTCGGTTCCCCTCCTCCGAGGTGGATGACCGGCTCGCCCCGCTCCCTGAGCTTGGCGGCGGCCTCGTTGAGCTTGAGGGTGGGCGAGGCCTTGATCGACCTCGCGAGCTGACTGATGCTCATCTCGCGTCCTTTCTCCGCCGGCTCTGGACGGACGGCGGCCGACCCGGAAAGGCTAGCACCGCCCGGATTCCGGTCACCGCGCCAAAGGGTGGGAGAACGCCTGCCGGCAGGAGTATCGGGCCGGGGGCGGCGCGCCGCGTCACCCCCGGCCGGACCGGTTCAGCTCTCGCCGCCGAGGTCCGCGAGCGCCTCGCGGACGACCGCGAGGAGGGGCTCGGCGGAGGGCGGGGAGCCGACCGCGCCCCGCATCCAGGCGTCGGGCGTCAGCCGCCCCTGCCGGGCCATCCGCTCGAACTCGGCGCCGAAATCGCGCCCGTGGAGGTGCTCGGCGATCTGGAAGGCGATCAGGTGGCCGAGCGCGTAGTCGGGCAGGTAGAGCGGGTAGCCGACCATGTGCGAGTAGATGCCGAGGAGGACCGAGTCGCGCACCCCGAAGACGGGGGCGAAGTACTCGTTCCAGACCTCCTGGGCGATCGTCACCGTCGCCTGCCGCAGCTCGGCCGCGGTCGCCTCCGGGTGGGCGTAGAGCCACCGCCACATCCGCATGTCGACGAGCGAGACGCCGGCGATCTCGTAGGTCGCCCAGAGGTCGGCGAGCGCCCGGGCATGCCGGTTCGCGGCGTCCTCGGAGCCGAGCCCGAGCAGCTCGAGGTCGCGGTGCTGGAAGGTGAAGGCGAACGCCTCGGTGAAGGCGTTGTTCGGCACCCCGGAGAGCGGCCAGTAGTCGATCCCGTCGAGGGAGAAGACCTGCTCGACGTTGTGGCCGAACTCGTGGACGGCGATGTTGTACCCCTTGTAGTCCATCCCGCCGGCGGCGACCCGGGTGCGCAGATGCGCCTGGTCGCCGCGCCGCACCGCGCCCATGGCGTGGCCGGCGCCCCGGGAGGGATCGACCACCACCCGGGCGGCGATCCACTCGGCGCGCTCCGGGGTGAAGCCGAGGTCGCGCAGGAGCCGCGGCAGATCGGCCTGCACCGCCGCGACCGTGGGGTAGCGCGCGCGGGTGAGCTGGTCGAGCTCGGCCTCGCCGTACCGGCCGCGGGGCTTGAAGCCGCTGTACCAGATGTCGAACGGCTCGAGCGGGCGGCCGAGCCGGCGGGCGGCCTCGGCGCCGACGAGCTTCACCTCGGGGGCGGCGAGCACGGAAACGAGGAGCCGCTCGAACTCGGCCTCCGGGATCTGCCGGTTCCGCTCGAACTGCCGCCGGATCCAGCTCGGGGTGTCCGGGTCGAACGGATCGGCCGCGGCCACGGCGCGGAAGACGCTGAGGATCTGCTCGTAGCGGCGGTCGGGCTCCGGCGCGGACGCGACCGCCTCGCCGCCGGCGAGCGGCTGGACGCGGTTGGCGACCGGGTCCCAGAGGAGGTCGGGGTTGTCGATCACCGCGGCCGGGATCTCCTGCCGGACGATCCGCTCCATCACCGCCGCGATCAGGCGCTGGCGGGCGAGCCCCTCGGGGTCGGCGTAGCGCGAGCCGAGCTCGTCGCGCAGCCCCCAGTGGCTGATCAGCCGCAGCCCCTCGGGGAAGGGGCGTTGGCCGTCGGCCGTCACCAGCCGGTCCATCCGGATGTTGTAGCCGGCGATGTACTGGTCGGCGGCGGTCATCGCCTCGCTTGCCCGCTGGAGCACCGGCTGCGGGATCCGCGTGGCGAACTGCTCCATCAGCCGGGCCCGCGCCCATGTCTCGCGGCTCCACTCGGGGCCCTCCGCGAGCATCTCGGCGAGCGAGCGCACCGGGTAGTTGAGGAGCGCGAAGAAGGCGACCTTGCTCGCGAAGAGGTCGGCCAGGAGGTGGGTGTCGAGGTCGACCTGGACGAACAGCTCGTCCCACGGCCGCACCGGGCCGGTGTCGAGGTCGAGCGGGGTGAGCTGCTCGCGGCGGATCTCGTGGAGGCGGCCGGTCATCTCCTCGAGCACCCGGGAGAGCCGTTCGGCGGCGGCGGTGAGGTCCGCCTCGTCGGTGAGGAACTGCGCCTCGCAGAAGGCGAGGTAGGCCGCCTCGTCGCCATCCTCGGGCCACCAGCGGGCGGCCACCTGCGCGGCGCCGAGCCGCGCGCGGGCCGCGTGCGCCTCGCCGTGCAGGGCGACCAGCCGGGCGACGGCGTTGTCGACCGCCGCGGCCGGCAGGCCGGGGGCGGGGGCGGTGGCGCCGAACGCGAAACTGGCGCCGAACAGGGGCAGCAGCAGGGTCAGGCAGAGCAGGGTGCGCATCGTTTGTCTCCTCAACGGCGCTTGGCGGGGGCTCCGAAACCGCGCGGGAGCTTCATCCCCAGATTGGCAACGACGAACGCGAACGTGTCGGCGCTCTCCTCGATCCGCTTCGCGACCGGGGTGCCGGCGCCGTGGCCGGCCCGGGTCTCGATCCGGATCAGGACCGGCTTCGGCCCGGCCTGGGCCGCCTGGAGCGCCGCCGCGAACTTGAAGCTGTGCCCCGGGATCACCCGGTCGTCGGTGTCGGCGGTGGTCACGAGCGTGGCCGGATAGGCGGTCCCGGGCTTCAGGTTGTGGTAG
>Ga0116141_10002758_pt1 | contig 14975 bp, 11 predicted proteins | sample AD_UKC097_MetaG_FD_89744 | JGI IMG/M metagenome (GOLD analysis project Ga0116141, IMG submission 89744) | Active sludge microbial communities of municipal wastewater-treating anaerobic digesters from USA - AD_UKC097_MetaG | ecosystem: Engineered > Bioreactor > Anaerobic > Digestate | place: USA...
AGAGGCCGGACTCGTGGAACCAGTAGAAATGGTACGCCAGGTAGCCGGTGATGCTCACCATCAGGTGGTACTCCCAGCGGTCGCGGTATGCGAGTATTACGCCGAAGAGCACCACCACTGCGGAAAGTATCATCGTCGTCTGGTTCTGCGGCGCTATGCCCAGCGCCACCAGGCTCAGCACCACGTGGAGCGACGCGAAGACCTGTGTCCCGCCCGCGAAGCCGAACACGAGGTTGATGATGATACCGACACCCAGGAACGCCAGGGCATAGAGCGGGTCGTCAATCCACTTCAGGCCCGGGATGCCTCCCGAACCCAGGCAGGCGAAGAGGAAGATGGCGCCGGAGCTGCTCCGGAGCCAGTGCGCCAGGCCGCGCCAGGCCTCCTTCTTTCTCAGGAAAAGATACAGCGCGAACAGGAACGCCGCGAAGGCGGTGATGATAAGGAACCTGAACAGCGGCGTCATCTTCAGCGCGGCGTACACGCCGAGGAACGCCACCCCCATCACCATCACCACGGCGCCGATAATGCCGGTCCAATTCTCGGCGAAACGCTTCTCCAGCTTCTTCCACGTGGCCCCGGAGTTCTTCTTCCATTCCGGCTCTTCCACAGGTTCGACACGCGGGACCGGGGCTGTACGCGGCGGTTCCGGCTGCGCGTCGACAACTTTCTCCTTCATTACGGGCGCGGGTTTCGGTTCGGGAGCGGGCGCGAGCACACGCTCCGGCATGGCGGTCGCGGCCGGGACCTCGGGCGCGACGGGCTTTTCGGAAATCACTGCCCCGCCACGCAATTCAAGCGCTTCAATCCGCTCTTCCAGCGCCCGGATATTTTTCTTGAGTTTTCTTGTTCTCAACAGGAGGTACAGTACAGTGATGACAACCAGGAACAGAGTGAACTCCATGCGGGACCTCCCCGTATCGGGATGAACGGATGTATGGAACCCTTAAAAGAAGTGGATATACGATATGCCGGCGTTGATGCTCATCACCTTCCGGGACAGATCAAACTTCATCGTAAGACCGACCGGGCCGGACTGTTCTTCACTCGACATGATAGAAAAACTTCCGTAATCCACCGCGGATAAGAGCACAACATACCCGTTGTCGAAAACCTTTTTCTGGAGACCGAAACGGAAGCTGTAAAGCTGGTAATCTATCTCTTCCCTCGACTTCGCCACCGTGGACTCCGACACGCTCTCGATGGAGAAGTTACGAATGAGGCCGCCGCATGCAAGCGTCAGGTTCGCGTCAATCCTGTATTGCATTCCAACAGAAATGAGGTACCCGAAATGGTTTTTCGTCGTTATATCAGTTTCAATGTAACCAGTCGTTGCAGGTGCCAGATCGTTCTCATTATATTCAAGCGGGATCCTGAAGCCCGCTTCCGCCGCGACGGCCAGGCTGCCCGTAATCGAATATAGACAACCGATAACCATCCCGGGAGCGCCATTGTACGCACTATCGAGGGAGGTAACGTCGGAGATATCATACTCAACAGTCGCAGGAAGAGGATTATCATCGATCTTCAAATTCGCGTATGATGATCTTTTGAACGTATAATCACCGGCCGTGACGAGCATGCCCGCCTGCAGTGACGACGTCCTGTAGAGCGCCCCGAAATTGAGCGTTGACGCATAGGTCTTTGTGTCTTCCGATTTTTTTTCCTCTGATTCCAGAGTGGTCGTCGTGTACGATTTGCTCTCCTCGACGGAGGACATGGTCTTGTATTTGAACTGGTATTGCATTCCGAACGAAAGACCCGGCGCGACAAGGTACGCGAAGTTCATGTTCGATTGCGTTTCTCTTTCGCGCTTGCTGCCCTCAGTGAACGTCCTGCTCGTGGTGGGCCCAAACGAGGTTGTGAGGCGGATAAAGCTCTCGGATTTTTCATCGTTATATGAGTGAGATAGGGACAATCCGAAGGCGAAACGGTCCGTCCGGGAATAGAACGCCGCTCCCCCGATGAGCACGAGAGTGTCGGGATCGTACACGATGAAATCCTTGTCGATCAAGGTGAAGAAGGACCCCTTGAAATCGGCATCGGGCGTTGTCCTGTAGGAGTCGTACGGTTGGTAAATAATCATGAAACCAAGCGCGCCCGTGCGCTCCTCCTGGGCGAGGAGCGCCGGGTTGCGCGAGACATCGAAGGGGCCGTCGAGCACCACGGTGGTCATTTCCCCCATGGCCGAGGCCATGCCCTGTGCGAAAATCTGTTTCCCCGGCACGAGCGCCATCATCGCAAGCATTAGTGTCATCAGGTGTTTCATATCATTCCTGTCGAGGCATGTTACCTGTACCGGTCGCGCTGATTCCCGATGTAAATTTTTTCCGGAAATCCTATCATCCCCCTCCGTTTTCACGCCTTCGCTGAAAGGGAAAGGATCCGAACCGTGAAAAACCGCCCTGAAAATATAATCTTTCTTTCCCGTAAAATCAATGATAAAATTGCGGACACTTTTTTCTTTTTGCACCGATTAATGGGCTTGACCGTACAATGACTTTTCGATATATAAACCCCCGCACTGATTATCAATTATTGATGAAGGAGACAGCGCCATGTCAAATGGAAAGAACGTGTACCTTTTCGGCGGGGGGATGTCGGAAGGAAAGGCGGACATAAGAACCTCCTCGGCGGCAAGGGAGCCAACCTGGCGGAGATGTCGATCCTCGGGATCCCGGTGCCCGCCGGTTTCACCATAACCACCGAAGTCTGCATGGACTATTACCGTAACAACCGCCAGTACCCGGCGGGCCTGAAAGAGGAAGTAGACGCCGCGATGCGGAAGGTCGAGGAGATCATGGGCGCGAAGTTCGGCGATCCCTCCAACCCGCTGCTGGTATCGGTCCGCTCAGGCGCACGCGCCTCCATGCCGGGCATGATGGATACCGTCCTCAACCTGGGCCTCAACGACAGGACGGTCCTGGGCATCATCAAGAAGTCCGGAAACGAGCGCTTTGGCTGGGATTCGTACCGCCGCTTCATCCAGATGTACGGCGACGTCGTCATGGGACTCAAGCCCGAGTCGAAGGACGAGCACGATCCCTTCGAGGTGGTGATGGATGCGCTGAAGAAAAAGCGCAAGATAAAGATGGACCTCGACCTCACCGTCGCCGATCTCAAGGAGCTCGTCGCGCAGTTCAAGGCACTCATCAAGAAAAAGCTGAAAAAAGATTTCCCCACCGACCCCGCGGAGCAGCTCTGGGGCGCCATCGGTGCCGTGTTCGGGTCCTGGATGAACGAGCGCGCCATCCTCTACCGCAAGATGAATGAGATAGACGACAGCTGGGGCACCGCCGTCAACGTCCAGGCGATGGTCTTCGGCAACATGGGCGATGACTGCGCCACAGGCGTGGCCTTCACCCGCGACCCCGCCACGGGCGACAACAGGTTCTACGGCGAGTACCTCATCAACGCACAGGGCGAGGACGTGGTCGCCGGCATCAGGACTCCGCAGCAGGTCACCATCGTCGGCTCGCAGAAGTGGGCGAAGGAAAACAGCATCAAGGAAGCCGACCGCAAGGGCAAGTACCCGTCGCTGGAGGAGTACATGCCAAAGGCGTATGGCCAGCTGAAGGACATCTACCTGAAGCTCGAGCAGCACTACAAGGACATGCAGGACATCGAATTTACCATCCAGAACCAGAAGCTCTGGATGCTCCAGACCCGCAACGGCAAGCGCACCGCCGCAGCCGCTGTCAAGATAGCCGTGGACATGGTGAACGAGGGTCTCATCACGAAGGAGCAGGCGCTTTCGCGGATCGACCCGGCGTCGCTCGACCAGCTGCTGCACCCGACCCTCGACCCGAAGGCGAAACGCAACGTCCTTACGCGCGGCCTTCCCGCGTCGCCCGGGGCCGGCGTGGGCCGCGTCGTCTTCAACGCCGACGACGCCGAGGCATGGAACAACCGCGGCGAGAAGGTTGTCCTGGTCCGCGTCGAGACCTCTCCCGAGGACCTCAAGGGCATGTCGGCGGCGCAGGGCATCCTCACGGCCCGCGGCGGCATGACGTCCCACGCGGCGGTGGTCGCGCGCGGCATGGGCAAGTGCTGCGTCTCCGGCTGCGGCGACCTCGAGGTCGACTACAAGAAGAAAATTTTCAAGATTGGCAAGACTACCGTTAAGCAGGGCGATTACCTCTCACTGGACGGCTCCACCGGCGAGGTGATGCTGGGCGAAGTGAAGACCGTCGAGGCGCAGCTCTCCGGCAATTTCGGGACCATCATGAAGTGGGCGGACGAGACCCGCAAGCTTGGCGTGCGCACCAACGCGGACACGCCGCACGACGCGCAGGTGGCGCGCAACTTCGGCGCCGAAGGCATCGGTCTCTGCCGAACGGAACACATGTTCTTCGAAGGCGACCGCATCAAGGCCATGCGCGAGATGATCCTGGCCGACGACCTCGCCGGCAGGAAGAAGGCCCTGGCCAAGCTCCTCAAGATGCAGCGCAAGGACTTCTACGGCATCCTCAAGGCCATGCAGGGCTTCGGCATCACCATCCGCCTGCTCGACCCGCCGCTCCACGAGTTCGTCCCCCACGAGGAGAAAAACCAGAAGGAGATGGCGAAGGAACTGAAGGTGCCGGTCGCCAAGATCAAGGCAAAGGTCGACTCCCTCCACGAGTTCAATCCGATGCTCGGGCACCGCGGCTGCCGCCTCGGCGTCACGTATCCTGAGATCACAGAGATGCAGGCGCGCGCCATTTTCGAGGCGGCGTGCCAACTCAAGAAGGAAGGCGTCAACGTGAAGCCCGAGGTCATGGTGCCCCTGGTGGGCCACGTGAACGAGCTCAAGATGCAGAAGGATATCATCGTGAAGACGGCCGAGAAGGTGATGGCGGAAAAGAAGATCACCGTCGACTACATGGTCGGGACGATGATAGAGGTGCCGCGCGCCGCAGTCACCGCGGACGAGATCGCGTCCGAGGCGCAGTTCTTCTCCTTCGGCACCAACGACCTGACCCAGATGACCTTCGGCTTCAGCCGCGACGACGCGGGCAAGTTCCTCCCCGAGTACGTTGACAAGAAGATTCTCCCGGTCGATCCGTTCCGCGTGCTCGACCGCGACGGCGTCGGCAAGCTCATAAAGCTCGCGGTGGAAAAGGGGCGCCAGACACGGAGCGAACTCAAGGTGGGCATCTGCGGCGAGCACGGCGGCGATCCCAGCTCGGTGGAGTTCTGCCACATGGTGGGGCTCAACTACGTGAGCTGCTCGCCCTTCCGGGTGCCGATCGCCCGTCTCGCGGCGGCGCAGGCGGCGATAAAGAACAGGTAACAGAACGCACATGCCGGGGGAACTGCATGGTTTCCCCGGCATTAATTTTTTCTACGGAGTCACGCGATGAGATCTTTCCTGGCAACTATCACCCTCTTCATGCTTATGATACCGGCGGCGCACGCGTCGTACGAGGAGGCCCTCAGGCTCTTCGACGAGAAAAAGCACCGCGAATCGCTGAAGATCCTCGGAAGCATTCTCGACGCGAAAAAGGATTCCGATCCATCCTCGCCGAACTACAAGATCCGCTTCCTCGCGGCGCACAACCACTGGAAGCTCGGCAACCGCGATTCGTCCACCCAGCACTTTCAGAAGTGCATGCAGATACGCCCCGACAGCGTGGATCCCTACGTGGACATCGCACTCATGCTCGCGGACATGAAGCGGTACAAGGACGCCGAAAGCTATGTAAAGAAAGGCCTTGATATCAAGAAGGACGCCATGCTTTATTACGCGTACGGCAGGATCGCGATGCACAACGACAGCCTCTGGAGGGCGAAGGAGCTCTTCGAGAAGTCGATTTCCATCAATCCCGAACTGTACAACGCGTACAACAGCCTGGGCCTCGTGCTCATGAAGCTCGACCGCGCCTCGGAGGCGAATACCGCCTTCACCGCCGCGCTCTCCATGAACACCGGCTCCGCGGAGATAATGAACAACGTGGGATACAGCCTTATCGCCATGGGAAAGCATGACGTCGCGGTGAAGTACCTGGAAAAAGCCCACCTTATCAATCCCGAGAGCAGGTCCATCAAGGCGAACCTGGAATTCGCCCGGGCGCGACTCAAAAAGTAGGCGGCGTGAACAGGTACCTGAACGGCAATCCCCTCCCGTTACTTCTCGAGGGCACCAATCCCGCGGTCAGGTACCTTACCCTCCGGGATATCGCCGGCGAATCTGGGAGCCGCCTGGAATCGGCGTATTCAGCCATGAGGGACTGTTCTTTCACGAAAGATATCCTGACCCACTCCAAAAACGGCATCCTTGGCGATCCGGAAAATTTCGCCTCAATCGGAAGCGGCTCCGGGTGGGTACTCGCCCAGGCCGTGTCTTACGGGCTGGATTGCCGCGAACCCCTCGTGGAAAAAACCATCGCCAATATTTTTTCCCGCTGGCAAAATCCGGACGGTGGCATTTCCGGCAGATGGAAACCACGCCATCCTGACGCCTGCCTCACGGGTGAGATCCTTCGCCTGGCGCTGTTGGCCGGATATGCGGGAGAGGAAACGCGCCGCGCCGCCCGCTGGATCACAGACCACCAGCGAGAAGACGGCGGATGGCTCCACTGTCCCGTCGCCGGGTTCCTCGGGATGACCACGTTCCTGCTTTTCAACAGGAGCGGCGCCGGCCTTTCCCGGGAAGCGGATCCCGCAACGCGAAGCTGCATAATCGCCACAGCTGCCTGTGCCATGGCGCTGTCGTTCCTCCGTTCGGGCGATGATGCTTGCACGCGCGCCCTGGTGCGGGCCTCGGAATTTCTACTGTCATCTCGCCTGTCTCCTTCTTCCGGCACCCTGGTGACACCATACAACAGCGGCCTCTACGGCACGGAACCGCGCCTGGGACTCCCGGTTTTCTGCCAGTACGACATTCTCTACGGTCTTCTCTGCACGGCCCGCGCCGGTCATTTCAGCGACCCCCGCACCGCAGAACCTTTTAACTTCATCATGATGCGCCAATCACCGGAAGGCGTCATCCCCTACGACAATTTCAACAAGGGAATGCTGTTCACAAAAGAAGATGATGCGGGAAGCGGGGGACAAAGCTTGTGGACGACGTTGAATTTTCTGCGAATCCTTAAATCGGCGGGTGAGCTGTAGACGGCAGCACCCGCCGGTCCTGACATCAGGCGAAAACCGATCGATACTCAGCGCTTCATTTGCCCGGCAAGTGAAGCGTGTACAGATGCCTTCCGATAATTTTATCGCCGCCGACAACACCGAAATACCGGCTGTCCATCGCGTAATCGAGATTGTCTCCGAGCATGAAGTACTCCTTCCTTTTCAGCTTGAGGACGGGAAAGTTGTCACGATACGAAAAACTCATGGGGAAAATCCTTGAATCGGCGCTCGCGGTTTTCCAGGTGAAGCTTGCCCTGGACCCGTTGACATAGAGTTCCCTGTCCTTCACCTCAACTGAATCTCCCTCCGCCGCTATCACCCTCTTGAGCATGACCTTCCCTTCTTCCACGGGGCTGTCGAACAGCACCACGTCGCCGACCTTCGGGGTGATGTGTCTCAGGATGAAGAGCGTATCACCCTGCCTGAAATTCGGGCTCATTGTGTTATCCCCCACCGTGAAAGGCATGATGAAAATCCTCACGATGACAAGGCCGGCGAGAAGCCCTGAAGCGGCAAGTATCACTTTCGAAAGACCGGTCAGCACCGGTCCGGAAATTTTTCTGTCGATATCCATTCTACGGCTCCGTTACGCGTACTGGGCCCACGGCTGCAGGTTGTTTATCCGCGCCCGCGCGACACTATGTCAATTACATTATCGATCACGTACTGTACCTCGGCGTCGGTCATGGACGGGAAGATGGGTAGCGATACCACCCTCTGGAAAATCCACTCGGCGCCCGGGTAATCATCCGCCCTCAGGCCCATCTCCCTGTAAAAGCTGAAGTGGTGCATCGGGATGAAATGGACGCTGGTCGATATGCCGCGCTCTTTCATCTGGCGGATGAACTCATCCCTGGAGACTGTCAGCCTGTCGATGTCGAGCCGCAACGGGTAGAGGTGCCAGGATGATACGCGGTCCTCTTTCACTCTGTAGGGCAGGATGCCCGGGCAGGCGGCGAAGGCCCGGTCATACTGCAACGCTATCCGCTCCCTGGAGTTTCGCATTTCGTCCACTTTCTTCAGCTGGACGAGCCCCATGGCAGAATTGATATCGGTGGTGTTGTACTTGTATCCGACTTCCATTACGTCGTACTTCCACGAACCCGCGCCGGTGTACCTTTTCCACGCGTCGTTCGATATGCCGTGAAGCCGGAGCCTCCCCATGCGGGAGGCCCACTCTTCGTTCGGAGTGACCGCCATGCCTCCTTCGCCGGTGGTGAGGGTCTTCGTCGCGTAAAAGCTGAAGCAGGTGATATCGCCCCCGGAACCTATCAACTTCCCGCGGTACCACGCGGGCAGTGAATGGGCGGCGTCCTCTATCATCCAAACACCCTTGCCGGCGGCGCCGCGCAGTTCCTCAAGGTCGGCGGGCTGTCCGCCGTAATGCACGGGAATCACCGCTTTCGTTTTCTTCGTAACCCTGCGCGCCACGTCGGCGGGGTCGATAAGGTGCGTGTCGCGATCCACGTCCGCGAACACCGGGCGCGCGTTGAAATAGAGGACCGTCTCCGCCGTCGCCGCGAAGGTCATCGCCGGCACTATCACCTCGTCACCCTCGCGAAGCCCTATCACCTTGAGGGCCAGGTGCAGCGCGGCCGTGCAGGAATTTACCGCCACGGCGTTTCTGCCCCCGATATACGCGGCGAACCGTTTTTCAAACTCGACGGTTTTCTCCCCCATGGTGATCCAGCCCTTCCTCAGGGAGTCCGCCACGGCGTCGATTTCTTCGTCGGAGATATAAGGCCTGTGAAAGGGAATGGTCATCATCGGGGTCACACGTGACGCAGCCTTCTTTTCTCGATGAGGTTTTCCAGGGAATAGAAATGCCGCTTCGCGTTGAACACAAGGTAGAACACCACCGCCATGGCGAGGTCGCGCAGGACGAGACGGTAGCTGATGTCCTCGCTGATGCCGAAGCGTCCCAGTTCGAAACAGCCACAGTCAAACGTCTTTCCCCGCGCGAGGTTGATGGATATCGCCGCTGAGAAGACCAGCATCATCAGCAGGGAGATGAACGAGGCCGGCCTCACCTGGTAGCCCGTGACGAGGAAGAGGCCCAGGATTAATTCCAGCACCGGTATCGTCAGCGCCGCGAAGGGGATGACGACGCCGGGAACGAGCCCGTACAGATCGATGGTCCTCGCGAAGGAGGCGAAATCCAGCACTTTGAAATACCCGGAATAGAGGAACATGGCGCCGAGGAGCATCCTCAAGAGCGCTATCGTCCTGTTACCGTATAGAAAACTTTTCGCGGCGCTTCGCAAATCCATGCAGCACTCCCGTAATAGATCAGCGTCCGTTGTCGACGGGAAATCCCCTGTCAACCCAGGGCTTCATGCCGTCTTTCAGAACATAGACGTTCCTGGAATACCCCAGCCCTATGATCTTCGCGGCAATCGACTCCGATGAATCGCACCCGGCATCGCAGTAGAGCACCAGCTCCTGTGGCGACGAAATTGTATCAAAATACTCTTTCAGCTTTATCATGGTCAGTGATTCCGGATGGGCGGGGACGTTGATCGCGCCGCGGATCCTTCCAGCGGCGAAATCATCGCCGTCGCGCGTGTCGATGAAGAGACCGGAGGAGCGGTCGAACTTGTGCTTGGCCTCGTCGGTAGTAATCCCGACGATTTTTTTCCGTTCCAGGGACTCCCTGCCTACAAGCACAAATCCCTTCGGGTGGAACACGTTGATTGCCAGGCCCAGCAGAAACGCGGCAATGATGATCACCGCGGACTGGCGCACGAGTCCTTTATATTCCGCCGGATCTATCATTTAAACCTCGGCGCACCGGAACTCTTCTTCAGCTCTTCCCGGTACTCGACGATGAGCCTCCTCACGCGGGGATCGTCGGCGGGTCGAAACTCGTCCGGCCTGCGGAATGAATTCCTGTACGACACGACGGTCCCGTTGTCTACGGTCAGTTCAAGTATGCCGATATGTGCGCCGTTGGAGCCGGCCTGGACAACCAGGGTGTCGCCGGCTTTCACCGGCTGTTTCGTCAGCGTCTGGGAGTGTCCTCCGATAATCACGTCGATGCCGCGTATCGTCCCGGCCAGTTCAAGGTCCCTCTCGTGCCCGGAATGGGAAAGGAGGACGATAAATTTCACTCCCTTCCCTTCCGCCTCCCGGATACTGTTTTTCAGGTTCGACACCTGGTCCAGCACCCTGACCGAGCGCTTCACGCTCTCTGGATAAAACTTGAACGCGTCCTGCGAGATGGTCCCGATTATCGCCATTTTCACGCCGGCTTTCTCCATGATGCGCATTCCCGGTAGCGGCGTTGTCCATCTGCCGCCGCGCTGCACCTGGAGGTTTCCGCACAGGAAAGGCAGTTCCCCCGCGAACCCGATGAACACGTCGGCTCCCGACGCGAATTCCTGGTCTCCCGGCGCCATCGCATCGTACCCGGCGAGCTTCATCGCCCTGACGATGTACTTCGAGCCAAGCGGATCGGGATCGTAGGTGAATGCGTCGCCGGTATCGAAAAACAACGCGTTCCGGTGGGCGCCGCGTATCGACGCGAACTCGGTGATTCTTTTCACCAGGCCGCCGTTGGGTTCCGCCTTGCAGTGACAGTAGTCCAGGTAGCCGTTGAGCGAGTTCGTATAGACCAGGGTCACGGCCTCGCGGGCATGTGCGCCTCCGGGAGCGACAAGTACGACCGCCGCAAGAATGCCCACCAGAGATATCGCCGCTTTTCCCATGTGTCCCTTTCTTCAGTATGTTTTGAAAAGTATGAGGCTCACGTCGTTTTTCAGCGCCGCGGTTTTTGAGAACGCCGTAAAGTCGTTGTATACTTTCCTGTTGAGCACCGCCGGCGTGTCAGCGTGGTTCAGCCGGATGATATCCCTTATCCGCCCCGGCGAGAAGCCGGCGCCCTCGCTGTTCACCGCCAGCGTCAGGCCGTCTGAATACATGAATCCCCAGCTGCCCGGCTGCACCTTCACGCTGCGGAACTCATAGATGAAGTTCTTGTCTATTCCCAGGGGTATTCCCTTGGTGTCGAGCTCCGCGAAGACGTCCTTGCCCGTATCGTAGAGTACGCACGGATTGAAGGCGGCGCTCGAGTAGTGAATCTCGTTCTGCTTCCTGTCGAAGATCAGATAGAAAGCCTGGACGTACTTGTCCGAGAACCTTGAGGTGGAGACCACCCAGTTCATCGCGTTGAGCATTTTGTCCGGTGTATCGAACTTCCCGGGATGGTTGTGCAGTACCGAGTATATTTCCAGCGAAAGCAGGCCGGATTCAATGCCGGCATCCGAAGTATCGCAGATGAATACGCCGGCTTTTTCAGGCCCCAGCACCACCGAGTCGAAGTAGTCCCCGCCGAACTCCGAGTTGTCCATGTAAAACGTGCTCAAACGCACTCCTTCGATGGTGTCCAGTTCCCGCGGAATGATCTTCTTCTTGATGCTGCCCAGAACCAGCTTATCGTGCTCCACCACCTGGGTCTTCTTCACGTCCTCGAGCATGAGGGCGTTGGCCAGCGACAGTTCGAACTGGATCCTGTACACTTCGAGGGCGTTGAGGAGGTCGATAAAATACGGTTTCCCGTTCTTGAGTCCGCCGAGGAGAAGTATGCCTATCATCGCCTTTTCGAGATTGAAGAACGGTATCGCCACGGCCACGTCGTTCTCCTTCATTGTCCTGTACACGGACTCCCTGTAGACGCCAAGCCTTTCCTCCGTGAAGAAATACGATATCTCAACCACGTTGCCGTATTCCTTCAGGCACCCGGCAACCTCGGCCTGCTTTGCCGCGTCCCCGATGCCCAGCTTTTCACCGAAACCGAAACTGTAGCTGAAAGTACCGTCCTGCGGGTTCGCGATGAGGAAAGACGCGCTTGCGATATCGAACCTCGTCTCCAGGGGATAGATGGACCTTTCGAAAAAGATATCGAGAAACCTCGCCTGCTCGCCTTCCGTCGAGATATCTGACATGTCCTTGAAGAACTCGTTTACTTTCTGTTCAAAAGAGATGGCGCCCCTTCGGAACAGCCGTTCCAGGGCCGGTTTACCAAACCGGTAGAAAGTGAAAAGATATATGAACAGCAGAAAAGCCACACCGACCACAGGGATAGGATTGCCGCTCCTGGCGAGCACCGCGCTGTACTCTATGAGATAATACGTGGGCAGCGCAAGAAAGAGAAGGACTATCGCCCATGAAATCTTTACCTGGTAATACTTCCTGAAATCCAGGGCCCTGTCCTGGTAGACCGCGTAATTCATTATCGAGGAGAAAGCCAGCAGCGTAGCGACAAGGCCGGTTCTCCGGTACTGTGCGATATCAAAATGCGATGGAAGCACGTACACCGCGAAGGCAGTCACTGCCACGCACAATGCGTATCCAGCCAGCAGGTAATAGAGCTGACCGCGGAACGATACATTTTCCAGTATTCTGGTCTTGTAGAGAACAACCGCGGCCAACCCGGCAAGATACAGGCAGAGGACGGACAGGTACGCGGTCGCGTACGGCCCGTATACGACACCGGTGACATCGCCGGGCGTAACATTTTCCACTATGAAATCCGTGAAGATTGTGACAGCCACGACGGCCAGGCCCGGCAAAAAGGAAAGCGTGATCAACCAGACGGGAAGTTTGCGCTCCCACCGGGGATACGCCTGGGCGAGGTGGAACGCCAGCTGAACCAGGAGGAGCCCCAGGCTGATGAAGATCCTGAACGCGGCGTTCACGTGTGCCGATGACGGCTGGAGAATCAGCAGAAGGAGCGACGCGAAGAAGACAATGAGCACCAGGCAGAACAGCGAATAGAGCCTGTTGATCCCGAACCTGAATTTTTTCAGGATATTGCCCGCCGCGTAGTAGAAAGCCAGGAGCGAGGCGATGGCGATAAGTACGATGTCGGTATAGAACAAAGAAACACCCTGGTTGCTTGTATTTCGCGGGCGCGATGAACAGTCACCGTCCGGCGATTCCGCTCCCCGAATTCCCTTCCCGCAGGTGCCGGCGAACGGCCGACTCCACTTCCACGGCCGCAACGGAACTGTCGCTGTTATCGATGACGGCGATGTACTCCATCTTTTTCAATGTATGATGATATAACGGGTCATAATATTTTTCAAGAAGAAATTGGGCGAACTCTTCCAGTTTATCGTCCCTGAAAAGCTCCAGCAGGATGATGACGTTTTTCCCGCCGATCCTGTTCTCCAGGGACTTCACTATCGCCTCAACCTGCCCCTCACCCGCGCATTTGACATATTCGTCCAGGAGCACGCGTACCCGCATCTCCATGGAAGCGGTGATCAGGATGCCGGGAGAGGCCGTGAGTGCGGAGAACACCGGGGGAGGTATGTGCAGGTCCCCTATTTTCCTCGATTCCCCCTCGATCACCGCGAACTCCGCACCGGCCAACTCCCCGGCCCGCGCGAGCAGGAGGCTCTCGAACATCTTCTGCGTGTTCTGCTCCAGTCCAAGACCGCCGAACACCGAACTTCGGTGGCCCGCCATCCCTTCCAGGTCGATGGAATTCGCGATATGTTTCAGTATCCGGGTCTTCCCGGTACCGGTGAGCCCGTGCAGCACGAAGAGCGGCGCCCTTATCACAAGGCGTTGCAGTGCGTCGGAGACGTAGTTGCGGTACGATTTGTACCCGCCCGCGAGCTTTCTCACGGGAATTCCCAGCGACACCAGGAGCGATACCAGCGACTCTGAACGCATCCCGCCGCGAAAGCAGTGGATGATGACGCTTCCCTTCCCGGTGATATCCCTCACCCGCGACACGATGCCGTCTAACTTCGCGCCCGCGTAGGAGCTTCCCTTCACCACGGCCTCGTACTGGCCGCGGTGCCTGTAGATGGTACCTATTTCCGCGCGTTCCGCGTCATCGAAGAGCGGGATATTGATAGCGCCGGGAATATGGTCCGCGGTGAACTCAACTGGCGCGCGCACGTCTATGAAGATGGGATTTTCCAGCAGGAGGGCGTCTTCATAGCTGATCTCGTTCATGGGATCACTGGATGTATCCCCAGGATTTGAGCGTCTGCTTCATCCCGGCCGATATCGACTTCTGCTCCAGGCGCCCCACGTCTATCCACCTGTGGAGGTCCATGCGGGACACCACCACCGCCAGGCCGGACCTGCCGCCACCGTTCCGTGACGGCCGCACCGGGAGGCTGATGGAGTTGAGCATAAGGAAATCTTTCCTCCCATCGAGGCGGACCGGGTTATCGTACAGATTAAGGTTGAGCGCCGTGGAAAAGATATCCCCGCGCGCGACCGGCCTCCCGTCGGCGACTATTTTGATTGAGACCGGAGCCCTGTCGTCCTCATGTTCAAAAACGCAGTAGAGCGGTTCCGTATCCACATCGAACTCGAAGGACGCCCACCCCGCACCGGAACGTGGATTCATGCTCCGGGAGTTCTCCAGGTCCTTCCCGAACAGCCCCGCCTGCAGGATTTTCGACCGGGACTCGACGCGAATTTGGACTCGGTGCTTCTTCCCCGGCTCCGGGAAGAACGCCAGGATGTTCCGCTCCGGATGATGCACGTCCCGCTCGAGCGCAAGTTTCCTGAACTCGCGCAGCACGTCGCGCCGCCTGCTCACGAGATTGTTCGTTTCACGCGGATCCCGTTCCAGATCGTACACCTGCTCGAACGGCACTTCCCTCTCCAAGCCCCACACCGCGTGCTCCCTGTTGACGAAGCGCTTCTCCTCGTCGAAGGTGAGGATGTACTTCATCAGGTCGGGCCGGATGATGGAATACGTCTTCCTTCCGAAAGACCATATCTCCCTGTCGAAGAACTTCCGCTCCGTTTTCTCCGTGAGAAGCGGGACAAAGCTCCTGCCCCGGAAGGCGGCGGCAGGGGCGATACCGGCGAGCTCCGCCAGCGTCGGG
>Ga0116141_10002766_pt1 | contig 14945 bp, 10 predicted proteins | sample AD_UKC097_MetaG_FD_89744 | JGI IMG/M metagenome (GOLD analysis project Ga0116141, IMG submission 89744) | Active sludge microbial communities of municipal wastewater-treating anaerobic digesters from USA - AD_UKC097_MetaG | ecosystem: Engineered > Bioreactor > Anaerobic > Digestate | place: USA...
CCGAGGCAGATCCACGCGCGGAGCCCGAGCCGATGGACCCGGTCCAGCGCCTCTGTCTCCTGCGGCACGCGAACGAGATTGAAACCGTTGTCGGCGATCTCTTTGAGCTTCGCGTCGTCCCCGGGCAACTCATACAGACCGATGATTAGTCGAGGGACACCGTCAATGCGCACAAACCCATTCTCGTCGAGGTGAGGGTTTGCCTTCGAGGTGCTGGAATTTACCGGAGCGACTTGGGCGAAGACCTGTTGCGTGGAGAAAGCGGCCAGGGACAGGACTACACAAAGGGACAATGCGACGTTGGAGATTGCTCGATACATGCCGGGACCTTTCCACTAACTGAAACACATGTAGATATACACGGTGTTTGTCTCGTCGTCCACGAGTACTTCGCCGAGGCCCTCGTACCCTGGGAACTGTAAGATGTATCTCCGAGTCGGGCCACGGATCTCCTGTTTGTACCACGCAGGCGTAGTGGATCTGGGAGTGAAGTACTCATGTTGCCCGGTCTGGTGCAAGATCGGATTTCTCTCGCTGTCTGTGGGCTGCTCCAATCCTATTCCCGCTGCCGAGAATTGCTCGGGTACCTGTCCCTGCAGGGCCGGCGACTCGGCGAGAAACCACTTGATGCCATTGGGCTCGGCGGTGAATCGCACGAAAACCTCTCCCGAGAAGAAGCCAGACCTCGAGCAGAATCGCACGTCGGTGGCGGATTTCGGAAGGGGGGCCAATTCGGCATGGGCCAGGAATGATCGCATGCGGACACTCGGCAGCGATGCTTCAAACACCAGGCCTCCGGCCAGGACGCCGGGCAAGAGAAAGAGAATCGCCCAGATCAGCGGCGTGCTCACTCTTCGCTTGAGGACGGAGTAAACGAGGAGGTGACAGCCCAGTGAAGCCCACAGGAGAAAACCACATGTGAAGAGGCGTCCCATATCCGCCGTCAGTTCGGGCAGTTTTCCCGCGCCCGCTCTCGCTCGCATGATGACGGGACCGACTACGCACAGGAGAAGCAACAACACAGCATTCAGAACGTGAAATGCCGATGGGAACCGCGCTATGCTCGTCACACCGATGGTCTCGGAGGCAGGCCAGAAACGATGACGGCAATCCTGGCACCGATCCCTGCCGACGACGGCGATGGACGTCGTGAAGGGCAGTGCCAAGAACGACACGATCACCCCGACCACCATGGCGCACAGAAATGGCGTCAATGCGAGCGTGACGACACAGGCGACCCCATTGAACACGAGAGGTCCCCGTGGCCGGCCGATACGGCTGCTGCCGCAACGAGGACATCGGGCCATCTCGGAGGTCGAGGGGATTGCCGGCATCGCAGGCGGGGCCGGCTTGTCGTCCACGCATCCATCGTCTTCTCTGACCATGTGCGTCTGTGCCTCATCCCAAGCCCCAAACGGGGTCGCTATTGTATCCAGCTCACACAGTGCTTCTTTCTTCCCGCAAGAACAATCTGAATCGTGTCTTATCCTATCCGCCTCAGGGTGATGGCGTCAACCTGGAGAGGCCCAGCGGGTCACAGCGCGTTGCCTTCGACTGGTCCATGTCGGAGCTCGGGACTGTCTGCCGGTCCATGATGCGTCCGGTAACACGGTGACTCTCAGTCTCATTCTCCATGTTCGCCAATCTGCCCAGTATTCCTTCTGACGGATCCGGGGCTTTTCTCAGTATCATTGCGAGGGGGAGTTTGTATAATCTGCCCGCCGGTTGTGGGTAGGTTCTGTGCCGATAAGCGGGGTTGTTTTTCTACCTTGCAGGTCTTTTTATAGGGCCGTCCCATAAAAGGGTAAAGTTTTCCGAAGGGGTGTGCCGAAAAAGTCCAGTGTAGGCATTTATGCGGACTGTCAGTGCTGAAAAGCAGGTTTTTTCAGTCCGGCGGGGCCCCCGACACGATGGATCGCGTTGCGGACCCCGTGGCAAACACGTCCGGCCCAGGAACCGGCGCAATGGAAGGCTCGTTCGCGGAGAAAAACATGAGAACAGTGGCTATCGTCAACCAAAAGGGGGGATGCGGAAAGACCACCGTGTCGATCAACCTGGCCAGCGCGCTGGCCGAGCTGGGCAAGAAGGTGCTTCTGGTGGATATGGACCCACAGTCGCACTGCGCCGTCGGACTGGCCGTGCCGGAAGAGCAGATCGAGCAGAGCATCTACGATGTTCTCATCAGCCGCAGCCGCAACGAACCCATTCGCCTCACGGAAATCCTCTGGCAGATCGGTGAGAACCTGGAGCTTGCCCCGGCGAGCATCGACCTGTCGGCGTTCGAGCAGCAGATGGCCGGGATCGCCGACCGCGAAACCTGCCTCAAGACCGTGCTGGACGAAGTGAAGGACGAATACGACTTTGCCGTAGTGGACTGCCCGCCGGCGGTGAGCCTGCTGACGTTCAATGCCCTGCGGTCCGCGACGGACGTGATCGTTCCGGTCGAGACAGGTTACTTCGCGTTGCACGGCCTGAGCAAACAGTTGGAGACCCTGGGCATTCTGTGCAAGCGATGCCAACAGCACGTGGCCGTCCGCGTGCTTGCGAGCATGTACGATATCCGCACAAAAATGGCGCGGGAAATCCTGGCGGAGCTGCGATCTCACTTCGGCGACCGCATGTACAAGACCGTGGTCAATTTCAACACCCGAATCAAGGAAGCGTCCAGCTTCGGGCAGCCGATCAACGAATACGACCCGGCGAGCAAGGGCCAGCAGGACTTCCGCATGCTGGCGCAAGAGGTCGTGGGCAGCGAGGAACGCCCGCAGGTCAAGAGCAAGCGGCTCGTGGATTCGCTGGCCGATCAGCTTGAAGCGATCGGGACCAGCGCCAACGAGCTTCTCAAGTCCGCCAAACCGGCGGTCATGGCTACGCCGAAACCGGAGCCCGAGCCGGAGCCGGTTGGGGCTACGCAGGTGGTCGTGACACAAGAGCCGGTCGCGCCTGCGAAAGCGGCCCCGGTGGCCGTCGCTGCCGCGGTCGAGCCACGCATCGAGGCGGCCGAGCAGATCGACGCCAAGCTCGCGAACTACTACGGCGTCAGTCAGATCCAGGACGCCGTGGTCTTTGTGACACTCTACCCCCGCGCCCAGAGTGTGGAGATTGCCGGCGATTTCAACAACTGGCAGCCGGCTGGCACGCCCATGCAGCGGGTGGGCGACAGCGGGGTCTGGCAGGCCAAGGTCAAACTACCCAACGGCACCTATCGCTACCGTCTGGTCGTGGACGGCCAGTGGCAACAGGACCCCTACAACGAGCGCTCCGAGATGAATCCCTACGGGGATTACAACTCGGTGCTCGAAGTGAAGTAGCTGCTGTCTTCGCGGACGCTTCTGCCACGGTGATAATGCGGATCTGAACGAGCACTCACGAATATGGGTTCGATGGGCGGCTCGCCAGTACGGCTGCGTGGCAAAATAGGCAATATGGGATATCTGGGGATTGCCCGTCTTGAAAAAATGTTGATACGCGTGCGATTTATGGTTCAAAATGAGCAACGGGAGGGCACTATAGGGTTGACAGATTAGTCCTATAATCATAGGTTGGTGTAGAAACCTGGGTTTGCCACGATAGTATGCGATGCGGGGTGGCAACGTGAACAGGCAAGGATGCTATGTGCGTGACAGTGACGCGGCATGTCGCTTCCGCTTCGCAACAGGGGGCGGGTGTTTCACCGGCTGGAGGAGTCGGGGGGGTGTGGTGCATTCCAAGACTGTCCCTCGCTCATGCAGCGCCGTCGCAATCGTGCGATTCGGCTGAAGCATGCGGACACAGCGTCATCTCTTTGCGATCTCCGCGCACCACTGCTGCGCCTGAACAGGCGGCCAGTCCGCCGGTTTAGGGTCTCGCACATACACGGAGGAGGATCGCTCCGTCGGTCCCATAGCAGGCATCCGGCACAGGAATGAACGGGGACTCTGCTCTCGGCGCCCACGCCCGGATGGCGTGGCGGAGGAGGGGCCCGAAAGAAAACGGAGTTTCAGAAGGAGAAAGAGATGAAAAAGGCATGGATAGTGCTGGTTCCCATGCTGGCGCTGGCCACGGCGCTGCAGGGCGAAAATGGCGATCCGGTCGGGACGACCGTCGACGTGGTCAACCAGATCGGCACCAGTCAAAGTCAGAACGTCTCGACGACATCGATTGCCGAGGGAGGATCGAGCTGGAACGACAACCAGTCCAATTCGAGTTCGCAGGTCAATATCGACACGACCTCGATTTCGAACTACGAGCAGCGGACGTCGCCGTTGACGACGTTCCCACCCTATCTGCCGTACTGGACGCACGGAGGCTGGGGTACGATCAAGGCCTACTTCCCCAACAGTCCGACGGCCAACGACGCGGTCTACGAGACGACGTTCGATCCGGAGAATCCCGAGGACATGCGCGAGCTTCGCAGCGTGTTGAAATCACTCCCGTACAGGGGGGTGCTGGAGACCGCCGGCGGCCTGCTGAACAGCATTGCGGTCGCCCTGTTCGATGCGCCCAACAAGTATCACCACGGTCGCGGGCTCGAGATCGCCAACTCGATCATCCGCGACCGCCGGCCTGAAGGCAAGCCGCTCCTGGTCTTCATCGATTCCAACGTGGACGTCGCCCTGCTGAGAGAAGAAGGGTATGCCTACATGGGCCGCGTGAGCGTGGAAGGGGACGTGGAGCGCAACTGGGATCACGCTTACAAGGCCGCCGTCACCGAGGCGCTGCTGTGGGATACGGACATCCTGCTGGTTTCCGGCGGGATGAAGGGCGTCACCGTCGGTTCGAATCTCACCTTCCCGTCGGCCGCTGCCGGCTACAGCCAGGTGAACTACTCCCTCTCACTGTTGGGGGGCAAGGCCACCGGCATCACGGAAGGCAAAGGCAAGGCCGTGCTCAGCGCCGACGCCTATCGTTTCTACCCCGGCAAGATGGAGCGCAGACGGATCCCGGAGTCGCTCTACGAGCGTATTCGGGCCAGGCCGCAAGAGGTCGGCATGGCGCCGGCGGCCCCCGTGTCTGCGCCGGTCTCGCGTGTCGTGCCCACACCGGCGGCGATTCCCAGCGAGCGGTCGGACGGCGTGACCGGGTCTGCGAAGCTGCCGGACGCCGCGGATGCGCCGGTGACGCCTCAGCCCGCGCCGAAAGGGGCCACGCAGGATGGACACGTGCCGCCACCGCCTGAGTCGCAGGGAGTCGAGCGGTACGAGCAGCTTCCACCGGCCGCCGCGCCGCAGTTGAAGGCTCCGACCGAGCCCTCGGCGGTGGCTGCGGAGAGCCCGGAGCCGGTGGCGACGATCGGCCGGGATCTGCCTGCGGTTGCGGCCTCACCGACGCGTCTCAAGAGTCGAACGCCTGGGATCAAAGTCAGCCGTGAGCTGTTCGCCATGGCTGGACTGCCCGATGCCGAAGACGTCATGTTCCTGACTCTGTGATAGACGCGCAAGCGGCAACGTCCTTCGCAAGGAGCCTTCGGGTTGTCTCTCGCAGGGAGAAAGGAGGTGCGGCGTCGTCCACCGGGAGGATTGTCGAGAGCGGACTGCGCGCGGCGTGACGGTCGTGCGGCGCTCTCGGTCACAACGAGGGATCAATCGAAACAGGGAGATACACATGCACAGGGAATGGATACCCGTGGTATCGATCGTGTTAACGTTGACCTGCGGCGCGTGGGCGTTCGTGGGCCAGGAACAGGGGTTCAGTATCGGTGCGGCCAATTGCATCGCGTGGCCCGGCGGCGTGGGTCTCGTCGAGGGCGGCCATCAGGCGGTGATCGGCCAGGAGCAGACCGTCGGCGGCTGGCACGCTCCTTCCGGCTTCCAGAAGGAAGGCGGCCTGTTCAATCAGACGGCCAGCGCCAGTGGCGAGGGACCGGCTTTCATTCGCCAGCGTGCCGACATCGTTGGCGGGCAGCACCTGGGGACAGGGATGTGGGGACGACCGACCATGTCGCAAGGCCAGCAGATGGGGATCGACTTCAAGACGACCCTCGTCAAACCCTGGGGCTCCGGCCCGGCCACCGCGTCGCAAGGCTTCATCGGCGGCCAGACGCAGACTCTGACGTCGCCCACCACGACGGGCACGCAATCGCAGTTCGTCGGCGTCAGGGAATATGCGAACGTCGTCGGCGGGGTCACTGCGGACCCGACGGTGCACAACTCGATCAAGATCGACCTCACTCAGGGTCAGCAGTCTGCCGCCTCGATCGTACCGTGTTGCAGGCCGTGAGGCCCGCGGCGCACAGGACGTGCGCTGAATGATAGAACCACCCGCGGGTGATGGGAACGCCCTCTGGCTCGGATCGACCACGGCTTGTGCCGTGGGCCGTCCGGTCGGAGGGCGGTTCTGTTTGGACGGTTGTTGCGCCAACGGGAGGGGTCTGCACAGTCCGGATCACAAGGTCGGAGAAGACCGCGTTTTTCTCTTGACATTCCCGATTTCCATCCGTTACTATGCCGAGATTGGTGGAAAGGCCCCGGAAGGCCTGCCGAGATAGCGTTGCCTGGAGGAGGAGTGAGGTGAAAGCGCACGTCTACTGCTGTCTTCCTGTCTTCGTTGCACTCGTGCTGTCGGCGGCGCCCGAGCTTGCCCGGGCAGGCGGCACGAACATCGTGTATACCTACGGCGGCAGCTTCAATCAGAGGATTCCCGCCGACCCAAACGCCACGCGGGGATGGATGCAGGATGCCGTTCTCACAGTGGCCGACCACGTTCTCATCTGTGATGTGAATGTGTTCATCAGCATCCGGCACACGGCCGCTTTCGACTTGCAGTTGTTCCTCCGGGGGCCCTCCGGCGAGAGGGTGACGTTGAACGAGAGCGACCCGTTCGAGGGGTTTTACGAAGGCGCCGACTACATTGCGACCACCTTCGACGACGAGGCGGACGCCGGGATTCAGGATGGGAAGCCGCCGTTTGCAGGGACCTTCCGACCGCGTGAATCGCTGACGGCCTTCGACGGCCAGGACGCACACGGGGACTGGAGCCTGCAAGTGTGCGACGCGTACTACGCCAATACGGGCTGTCTCGATTTCTTCACTCTGCTTGTCACGGTGTCCTTGCCGGACCCGCCGGCCGATATTCCCGCGCCGGGCGCGGGCGGGCTGCTGCTCCTGGGATTGGCCCTGTCGCGCCCGGTCGTGAGGCTGGGTCGCGCACAGGGGCAAGGCTGTGGTCGCTGAATACGTCCGGTCCGTCGCTCGTCAGGGTAGGGCCGCATCCTTCTCGCGGACCTTCTGTTCCTGCTTCTTCTTGAATTGATGGAGCTTCTCGCGGAGGGCCGCGTCCGACAGGGCCAGGATCTGCACGGCCAGGATGGCGGCGTTCTTAGCGCCGGCCTTGCCGATCGCAACGGTGGCGTCGGGGACGCCGGGCGGCATCTGGACCGTGCTGAGCAACGAATCGAGCCCGGCCGGCCCGCCCTCTGCGGCCAACGGCACGCCGATCACGGGAAGCGTCGTCCACGCCGCCATCGCGCCCGCCAGGTGGGCAGCCATGCCCGCCGCTGCGATAATCACCTTGACCCCGCGGACCTCGGCGTTCTGGGCGAACTCAGCAGCCGCCTGCGGTGTCCGGTGCGCCGAGAGGATCCTCACCGTCGCTTCCACGCCGAACTCCCGAAGTTGCTCCACGCAACCCTGCATTACGCCCAGATCGCTGTCTGAGCCCATGACGACTGCAACCGACGCACTTTTTCCCGATGCCATCACTCGTCCCATTTACTATTTGTGATTCACGATTTACTATTGGATGCTGATCCCACGGTCAACGAGGGACCGATGCTATCTTAAATAACGCAGCGCGAACTGTAAATCACAGAGGGGGTCGCCATGCAGATTCGACAACCGGTTGTGGCAGGTCAATTCTATCCGGCGGATCGGCAGGAGTGCCTGGATCAGATCCGCGAATGTCTCGCGTCGCATACCCTCGCAGAGTCGCTGCCCGATCCGCTCGTCGCAGGGCTCGTTCCTCACGCGGGCTGGACGTTCAGCGGTCCCCTGGCGGCGATGGTTTTCGCAGCCGTGAAGAAGCAGCGGAGGGCCGTCCGCACCTTCGTGATCTTCGGGGCGGCCCACGGGTACTTCGGATCCATGCCCGCCCTCGACGGCAACGATGCCTGGGAGACGCCCGTGGGCAGGGCGCAGATCGACGATTCCCTGCGCCGGGCGCTGATTGCAGATGGAGTCGCCGTGGCTGCATCTTCAGCACACCGCCACGAGCACAGTATTGAGGTGCAGGTCCCCTTCATCCAGCATCTGTTCCCGGAGGCCACGATTGCCCCGATCATCGTGCCGGCGAACGAATCGGCCGTCGCGCTGGGCAACGCGGTCGCGGAGTTGTCGGAGGACGCCGCCGGCGGGATCGTCTGTATCGGTTCGACCGATCTGACGCACTACGGGCCGCGCTACGGCTTCACGCCGATGGGCGTCGGCGCCAATGCGTTGGGCTGGGCCAGCAACGTCAACGACCGGCAGTTCATCGATCTGGCCGTTGCCCTCGAGCCGCAACGGCTGCTCAGCAACGCGATCGAGAGCGGCAACGCGTGCGGTCCCGGAGCCGCAGCCGCGACGGTCATGGCCGCAAAGAGGCTCGGCGCTACCCGAGGCGTGTTGCTTGCCCACACGAGCAGTAACGACATCATGCTCCGTCGGATGGGTATGGCCAACCACGACAGCGTTGGCTACGCGGCGATCGTGTTCTGATCCGCAAGGGCTGACGCCTCCACAGGAGTATCCAGGGCTTGAAATTCGCCCCCCTTTGTGACAGGATAGACCCACCGGAGGCCCGGAACGGCGTGGAGTCGTGATGATGACGGACGTCACGCGCATTCTGAACGCCATCGAACGGGGGGACGCGAACGCTACGGACGAACTCTTGCCTCTCGTCTATGAGGAACTCCGCCTTCTGGCAGCCCAGAAACTGTCTCATGAGCCGCCGGGGCAGACACTTCAGGCGACCGCACTGGTGCACGAGGCCTATATCCGGCTGGTGGGAGACGAACCGCAGGGCTGGGCGAACCACGGCCATTTCTTTGCCGCCGCGGCGGAAGCGATGCGGCGGATTCTGGTCGAGCACGCACGCCAGAAGGGGCGCGTCAAGCATGGAGGGGAACTCCACCGTGTGGAGTTGGGAGAGTTGGCCGTTGTGGCGGGTCCCGAGCATCTCGCCGACGATTTGGTCGCCCTGGATGAGGCCCTGGAGGAATTCGCCCGAAAGGACAAGCTCAAGGCGGACCTTGTGAAGCTCCGCTACTTCGCCGGCTTGACGATACCACAGGCGGCCGAGGCCCTGGGAATCTCGCATGCGACGGCCGAAAGGCACTGGGGATACGCCCGCTGTTGGCTGCGCGTGGAGATACTGCGCCGGCGGGCCTCCCTCGATTCCGGGTAGAATTCTCCGGGCATGCGGGCATTTTGATGAGGGGATCGCGGCCGCCTTTGTCGCATTGTACATCGATGCCCCAGGAGGATCTCATGGCTGCCGATCCGAGAGATGAAGAATCGATCTTCTACGCCGCCTTGGCCAGGCCCGTTGGCGAGCGTGCCGCCTATCTTCGGGCGGCTTGCGGAGGTGATCCTGGGCTGATCGCCCACTTCGAGAGTCTCCTGGCCGCACACGAGGTTCGCGATGGTTTCCTCGAAACGCCAGCGGTGGGAGAGAACGTTGTCCTTGACGACTCCTTCGTGGTGGAAGGTCCCGGCACCGTCATCGGACGGTACAAACTGCTGGAGAAGATTGGCGAGGGGGGCATGGCGGTGGTATACATGGCCGAGCAGGAGCAGCCCATCCGCCGCAAGGTCGCCCTCAAGATCATCAAGCTGGGCATGGATACCCACCAGGTCATCGCACGATTCGAGGCCGAGCGGCAGGCTTTGGCCCTGATGGACCACCCCAGTATCGCGAAGGTCCTGGACGCCGGGGCAACAGATACCGGCCGGCCGTACTTCGTCATGGAGCTGGTCCAGGGCGTCTCGATCACCGAGTACTCCGATAGGAATAGTCTGAGCACGAAAGACCGGCTGGCCTTGTTCATCCAGGTCTGCAATGCCGTGCAGCATGCCCACCAGAAGGGCATCATCCATCGCGATATCAAACCCTCGAATGTCATGGTCACACACCATGACGGCAAACCTATCCCGAAGGTGATCGATTTCGGCATCGCCAAGGCCACCAACCAGCGGCTGACGGAGAAGACGCTCTTCACCCGCTACGCCCACCTGATCGGCACGCCCGCCTATATGAGCCCAGAACAGGCGGAGTTGAGCGATCTCGACATCGACACCCGCACCGATATCTACTCGCTGGGTGTGCTCCTATATGAGCTTCTGACCGGGACGACGCCGTTCAGCGAAGAGGAGCTCCGCAAGGCGGGCTACATCGAGATGCAGCGGGTCATTCGAGAGCAGGAACCGGTCAAACCCTCCACCCGGATTCGGACCGCGTGGCGAGGGCATCCTGCCCGCGATCCGAAGGCGCCCCCGGACCGAAAGGCCGCTGCGCGTCCAGCTCGACACAAAGAACAAGGGCGGGACGCCCTCGCCACGAAGAACATAGACGGGACGCCCATGCTACGAGAGGTTCGCGGCGATCTCGACTGGATCGTGATGAAGTCGCTGGAGAAGGACCGCGCCCGACGGTATGAGACACCGAACGGTTTAGCCGAGGACATCCGGCGCCATCTCGCACATAAGCCGGTCCTGGCCCGAGGCCCGAGCGCAACGTACCGTCTGGAGAGATTCCTCCGCAGGCACCGTTCCCAGGTTGTTCTGGCCTTGGTGATCGCGGTTGTCGCAGTTGCCGCCGGCGTCGTTCTGTCCATGTGGAACCGGGACCGATTGAAACTCGCGGAGGCCGAAGGCTTCAAGCATCGGGGCATCCTGTCCCAGGCCCGGGAGCAGTATGCCAAGGCAGAGCGAGACAGTGCCCTGGAGACGATCAAGCCCATCCTGAATAGCAGGCACGTGGGGCCGGAGGCTCGGCTTCTTGAGGCGACCATCCTCGTGGACAATCGCCAACCGAAAGAGGCGATGGCGGTGCTGGGCGGCCTTCTCGGTGAGAAGCCTGAGGTTGCGGGCGCCGCCCATTCGCTCCTGGCTCGCATCCTGTGGGAAAGCGGGTCGCCGGACGCTCAGAAACTCGAGGAGATCGAGGAGCATCGCAAGCAGGCGGAGGCGTTACTGTTCGGAGTTCCGCCTTCAGGCGGGAAAGACCAGTCTGACCCGCGTAAACGCGGAACTCCAAGCGCTGAAGCGTACTTCCTGCGTGCCATGACCGCGCTGACCGTCAAAGAGCAACTGGCGGCCCTCGACAAAGCCTTGCAGCTTGATTCCGGCCACTACGAATCCCGCCGACTCCGGGCCTATACGTACTACGCGTCCCGCAAGTATGACCGGCTGCGTGACGATGCTCTGGTCATGACGATCCTGCGGCCACGCGATCCTCTGGGCTATTCCCTGCGCGCCGTCGCGCTCCGCGAACTGGGCAAGTTTCAAGAGGCAATCACAGAGTACGACAAGGCGTCATCGGAGACGCCGGGGGACGATCCGCAGCGCGTTGATTTGACTATCCAGCGGAGCGAGACACTCCTGCGGATGGGGGATTATGAGCAGGTCATTGCGGATGCCCAGGAGTGCTTCCAACTCTGGCCGGACAACTCCGTCTTCCAGTACCATACCTTTTGTGCCTTGACCGCCCTTGGGGAGTATGACACCGCGAAGACTCTCTTTCGCGAGATCATTGCTCCTGGTCATGAAACCCGTCTGCAATTCCAGGACTGGTGCATGAAGCATGTGTTCGATGTCTTGGAAGCTGGGCGGACATGGCATCCGCCGGAGAGTGGGCCATCCGGTGCGGCCTTCCTGCCGATGATCGAGGCCGAGGAGACCTATCACAGCCTCTCGGCGAAGGGCCATCGCCTGACCACAGATGGATTCAGCGCGAATTGGTCACCGGATGGAACCAAACTTGCCTTCAGTCTGGGAGTGCAGGGCTACAGCGGTGTGGCGCTCTTCGATCCCGCGACAAGGGAGACGGAATTGTTGATCGTCCCTGGCAAGGATCCAAGATGGTCGCCGGACGGCAAGCACATCGCCTTTGTTCGAGACCGCCAGAACCTGCGGCTGGAGGAGTTGCTGACTCCCGCACCCGGCAGCCAACGGCCGCCGGATACAGATGAAGAACTCTGGGTGATGAACGCCGATGGCACAGCACCCCGGGGATTGGCCCAGGGGAGTTGGCCCTCGTGGGGCAGGGACTCTGGAAGTCTTTACTACCTGTCGCGGAGGGACGGTACGCTCTCTCAGATCTCCTTTGCGGATCAGGCAAGCGAGCCGAAACCGATCATGAAGTGGTCGTATGTCCTGCCCTCGGTCTCGCCGGACGACCGGCATGTGTCTTGCTTCGAAGGCGGATCACTCAAGATCAAGGATCTGGCTTCACAGGAGATTGTCGCCGAGTGCCGGATGCCTTCGATGGCATGGGGTGCAACCGGCTGGTCGCCCACCGGCAATGAAGTGTGCCTCGGCGGGGGCAACTCAGAGAGAGACAGTACCGGTCTGTGGCTGTACGACCTTCAGAAGCAAGAGTTTCTGAGGGTTCTTGATGGTCAGATCACAGCGACCTGCTGGTCTCCCGAAAGGACTGAGTTGACTTTCTGTCTGGGCCCGCCGTATCACGAGATTTGGGCTACGAATGTCGCTCGGACGATCCCGACCACTGAGGCCCTTGGTCCGGGGCGGACTCCTGGGGAGCACTTCCGCAAGATGATTGCCTTCTACACCCGCAGAATCGAGGCCGACCCCCACGATGCCTATGCCTACTCCGGCCGGGCGCACTATTACGATTCTATTGGCGACAAGAACAGTGCGCGTGCCGACATGAGGCAGTGGTCGGAGGTCCTCAGCGCGGGGTTACCAAAGGACGTTTCGTCCACGATGCGAGGCAAGTCCCGCCATGTCATCAACTTGCCATTCGATTGCCAATTCGTCTTTTCTGCAGAAAGACCTGTGAATGCAATTTCAATGATGTCTGTTGCCTTCGGGCAGAAGGGAAGGTGTGAGATGAAAGTGTTTGAGATTCCGATGTGTGTCGCCTCGCTGTTTGGCGTTTGTCTTTTCTCAAGTGTTGACGCACCGCCGGCGCGTGCGGGTTTCACGTTCGGCGACCCCGTAAGAGTCGAGTCGGTCGCTAGCTTGGACTCTATCGATTGCTTCTCCTGCGATGGGCTGGAAATGTACATCGAGTCGAACCGGCCTGGAGGACAGGGCAATTACGATCTCTGCGTGCTGAAGCGTGCTTCGATCAATGACGACTGGGGCCCTGCGCAGAATCTCGGGGCTGCTGTCAATAGTCCGAAGGAAGATTTTCGGGCGTGTGTCTCCACCGATGGACTCACGCTCTACTTCTGCTCGAATCGCGTCGGGGCAGCCTACAACTACGACATCTATGTGACCACCCGTGCCACGAAAGACGCAGTCTGGGGTCCGGCACTGAGTCTCGGACCCGCCTTCAACAGCTTCAATAATACCGACTGCGACCCTTGGACTTCTCCAGATGGTCTGGAGCTCTACTTTTCGTTGTATCGGTCGAGTGGATATGGCCGCAGCGATATCTACGTCTCGCGACGCGCAACAGTCAACGACCCCTGGGATGCACCGGTGAATCTCGGCCCGGTGGTGAACAGCGCGTATACTGAGCAATGGTTGTCTCTTTCGCCGGATGGCTTGCTGCTTCTTTTCGCTGATTATGCTGCTCCATTCCGGCCCGGCGGCTATGGCAGCGGCGATATGTGGATGGTAAGGCGAGCCAGTCTGTCGGATCCCTGGCAAGCGCCGGTGAACCTGGGCCCGGTGGTCAATACTCCCGCGGCAGACATTCTGCCCCGCATCTCACCTGACGGGCGTGCGCTATACTTCTCATCGAGCCTTACAGGAAACTGGGAAAACTACCAGGCCCCAATCCTCCCCATTGTGGATTTCAACGCAGACGGGCAGGTCGATGCGACAGACATGGCCATCCTGACGGAGAACTGGGGTCGAAGTGAGTCCTTGTGTGATATCGGCCCGTTCGCCTGGGGCGACGGCGTGGTGGACGAGAAGGACTTGAGAGTACTCACGGAAGAACTGATGACGCCCGGTCCAAAGGCATCGGATGTTCCCTGCAATGTAATCCTGAGCTGGATAGGTCCCTCATTTGCTGACAGCTATGATGTGTACTTCGGGACCTCGTTTGACGATGTGAACAATGCCACGCGAGACGATCCCTGCGGCGTGCTGGTCAGCAAGGAGCAGACGGAAACGACGTACGACCCCAACGCGATTCTGGAATTCAGTCAAACCTACTACTGGCGAGTTGATGGGATCGAGGTAGTGATCGGGTCCCTGGAACCTACGATCTACAGGGGGCCAGTCCTGCAGTTCACGACCGAGGCATACGCCTATCCGATCCAGAACGTTACGGCTACAGCGTCCAGCTTGTCGGCCGGAATGGGCCCCGAGAAGACCGTGGATGGCTCGGGCCTCGATGAAAACGATGGCCATTCCACAGATGCCAAGGACATGTGGCAAAGCAAGGGTGGACCGCCGCAGTGGATCGAGTTTGAATTCGACCAAGTCTACGCATTGCACGAGTTGTGGGTATGGAACTCGAACACCGATCTCGAGTTGCTCATGAGTTTCGGGGCGAAGAACGTCACGATCGAGTACTCCACCGACGGCACGACGTGGACCCCACTGGATGGGGTGCCTGAATTTGCGAAGGCGCCAGGCACACCTGGCTACACAGCCAACACGATAGTCAGCTTCGGCGGGGTCTCGGCCAAGCACGTGAAGGTGACCATAGAAAAGGGCTGGGGCGCCATGCCGGTAGTTGGCCTGAGTGAAGTGCGGTTCTTCTACATCCCCGTCCGGGCGTATGGATCGACGCCATAATCCGCGATGGTTGGAGCCACCGCATCGAGGTATAGACGGCCTACAAAA
>Ga0116141_10002767_pt1 | contig 14944 bp, 15 predicted proteins | sample AD_UKC097_MetaG_FD_89744 | JGI IMG/M metagenome (GOLD analysis project Ga0116141, IMG submission 89744) | Active sludge microbial communities of municipal wastewater-treating anaerobic digesters from USA - AD_UKC097_MetaG | ecosystem: Engineered > Bioreactor > Anaerobic > Digestate | place: USA...
TTGCTAGATTAAAGGCATATGATAAAGAAGTTGTGCTAGAGACAATTGATGGAGCTGGGCACTGGGATGTTGATACCGAAAGGATAGAAGATATTCTCACATATTTTCAAACTGAAGAATAAAAGGACTACTCCTCTGTAACTATTGCAGTAGCTGGACATGCAGATTGAGCCTGTTTGACCTTCTCTACTATCACACCATCTTGTATATCAACGTCTTTATACTGGTCCTTAACATCTACCGAACCATCATCTTTCATTTCAAAGACTTCTGGACAAATTGCTACACACGATCCACACATTATGCATTTTGTTTTATCAATTGATACTTTCATTCATACAACCTCTCAATTTATATATCAAAAGAATACATCTTAAATGTTACTTTTTCAAACCAAATTTCTCAAACAAATTTTTCTCATCAGAATCTAAGGTCTTAATCCCTTCCCCCTTGTAAACAGGTAATGTGAAAGAAAATGTGGTACCTTTCCCCACTTGGCTGTGTACCCAAATCTTCCCTCCCATCATCTCTACCAATGCATACACAACATACAACCCCAAACCTGTACCACCTGGTCTAACAATATTGAAATTACTCTCCCCTGTAATGTAATTTTCAATCCTGCGAAATTTTGTTCCTAACCTCGGAATCTCTTTTTCTGGAATACCCTTACCACTATCTATGATGCTTACCTTAACATAGTCATCTGTATCTTCCGCTTTCAAGATAATTGAACCTTCATCAGTATATTTAATGGCGTTACTCAAGAGGTTATCAATAATTTCAACTACCCTTACCTTATCAGCATAAACATCCTTAATACCATCTTCAAAATCAACCATAACTCTTAATCCCTTCTGCCCAATCTGATATTCATATCCGTGAAGTACAGTTTCTATTTGCTCTGGAATAGACAATCTCTCTTTGTTCAATTCAATCTTCTTTCCCTCAAGCTTTGCACTAGAAAGTAATGTATCTATTAATCTAATCTCATTTTCGATACTATTCTTAATCCTATCTAAATATTTTTGGTAACTCTTCGGATTGTTGGGCACAAATTTTCTAAGTAAATCAGCATTCAATTTTACAATTGTGGCTGGAGTTCTTAACTCATGACCCATGATATCAAGCATATCTCTTTCTTTCCTTCTTGCATTTTCCAACTCTTCAACATTCCTCTGAAGCTCCTTTGTCTTCTCACTCACATCTTTCTGAAGATTAATGTTAAAACTCTGAACCTGCTGATAAAGAATTGCCCTTGCTAATGAAGCCCCTGTTATTGACGCAAGAGATTGGAGAAATTCAATTTCCTGTTCAATATACATAGTACTATTCAAATCTCTTTTCCCAAGAACAAAAATCGCAACCAACTCTTTGTCATAACGAACTGGAACAAGTAGATGCAAATCACTTCTTTCAAGAAGAGATATAAGCTCAGAACGAGTAGCTCTGTAAGACTCATCATCCATACTAGATATACCAATTAACTCCCCTAAAGAAATACTCCCTCTACCTGCAAACATAGGTGAATCTAATATCTCAAAAATTCTTTTACTATCAAAAACCTTATTCCCTGTATACTGCTTATTTATTACCGTGGATTCTCTTTTAACAATAATTGAGAAATATATTGGATCTATTGTCTCTTTAATAATTCCGTACAATTCCTTTAAAACACTATCCTCTGTCACGATATTTCCCAAAGAGTATGTAAATCTATCAATATACTTACTTGCATCATACCCTAGATTAATAATCTTAGTAGAAATTTTCTCTTGAAAAAACTCTCTATATTTATCATAAAGCACCGAGAACAATATTGAGATAACTATACCAAATGTCAAAGCTTCCCAACCAAAATCCTCTCCAAAGATTCTTATATGAATATCCAAAAGAATTCTAAAGGTAATATAAAGGAGTGAAGCGCTAGTAACTATATACAGGACTTTCCCTACAAGTAATCTAATATTGAAAAGCTGATATTTAACAATTGCAATAAATATTAATCCTAAGAATATTATTGAGAATTGTGGGCCTATCCATATTAATTTGTAATTTCCTAAAATTGGAAGAATTAAATTGAATGTTCCACCTAAAAGTCCTGTTAGAAGAAAGCCTGAAAAAATAAGAGCTAACTGATTTCTAAGTATTCCTTTTGATTTAATTAAAGCGGTAAGATTAATTATCAAAGCAATCAAGTAATATATTGCAAAAACTACACCATATGTAATATGTCCAACCCTGTTAAGTATTGCAACATTCCCAGAATCCTCTAATACGACATCTTTGATAATCAACGAATCTGAGAAAACAACTGCTAAAGATATTAAGAATATAGGGACCTGAAGAAGAATAACTGTTTGAAAATCAATTTTCTTTTTCTGTGTAAAAGCCATTTCAAACAGAAGAATGAAATATACAATGTATATTGAGGCTACATAGTGAAATTTCGACCAATAAAGAGCAACAACAACATCATTACTACTTAAAAATCCAGCTAAGCCCACACCCCATAAACCCAAAGAAATTATACTTAAAGCCAAAAAACGTACAGCCTGAGATTTCTTAGAAGAAATAAGAACATAAAAACCAAAGATAATATTTACTAAACCAATTACAATTAGAGCATACGCGTAGTTATTCATTTCTTTCTGTCATTTATCTATTTTTTTAATACAAATGTTGCATATGTACTATTAGGAGAACGAACAATTAATTCAATTTTATCAAAGTACGATTTTATTAATGGAATTATCTCTTCCAAACTTGTTGAAGTTAATTTTTTAAACTTCATAGCATCAAATATGTCCTGCTGAGGATTGTCTATTAGGACAGTTAGAATAAAAACATCTTTTGGCCCAAGCCCTTCAGATACATTCTTTAGAAGAGCCTCTCTCTGAGAATTATCCAAATACTCCCAAAATCCTGTACACTCAACTATCTCGATATCTTTATTATCTGTAAAAACATCTATTCCATTCGCAAGTATATCTCTCTGAACTGATTTTAATGATAGGCCAAGATTAATTCTGTCATTTATATTTCGGAGTGTTCTTTCGGCTTTGTCATTAGCTTTCTCAGATCTATCAACATTTGTTATTACCATACCCTCTTTCCCTGATTGATAAATACCTTCAATTGGTAGGAGACAACTCCCACCTGCTATTGAATAAATGGTATTTGTATTTGTTTCTTTAATCTTTTTGGCAATAATGTCTGAAACAATTACCCTTCTTTGCAATGAACCAACTGCAAGGTCAAGATTGTCTAATACGGTATCAACTTTTCCCCCAACACCAATACGATAAATGACATCCATAGTCCCATGTGATAAGCCTGTTGCTATCCCATTTATTATTAAATCCCATAATGCCTTATCGATACCAGCTAGAAGGAGAAGCTTCCCAAGGCGAATAACCTGTGGGTCTTCTTTTTTGATTTTCTTTAACCCATACAGATATTTTGGATTTGGATTTAATGGAAATTCCACAGCAAAAGAAGTAAATATTTTTTCTCCATCTATCTCGTCCACTTGAATATACTTCAAATTTCTTGAACTTAATTGTGGCTCATGTAATTCTCGAGAATCATTAACAGGTACTTCTATCTCAGAAGAAGAATCAAATGGGTCTTGAGTAATATATTCATTCTCACTCGCATGCATATTCTCTATTCCCATAGTTTTAAATATAAATTTAATTATTTATCTTAGACATGACCTGCTTGGTGTAAATTGGCAATCTTTGAATAAAGTGACTGATAGCGACAAAGCCCATGACTAAAGATAATTCTACATGCCAATAAAGAAATTCAAAATTAATATTGTACAAATTTGGATTCTTTATTCTAATTAACATAAACACACCAAACCCAAATGATGGGATTAGTAAAGTCAAAATTAAAACCGTATTCCAGAAAGCATTGAACTTCATTAGTAAAGGACCTTTGTTTTTCTGTTTTGTGATAAAGAAATATCCTCCCCAATAAAGAGAGCAGGAGAGTATAAATGGAATTAACATATTGTATCCATTTGATTCCTTAACAATATCTTCTTCACTTTCGCTACTTACTCCTTCAGACGTTTGTGTGACAATGGAAGTTACCTCTTCTTGGATGTCTCCTATTTTGTACTGCTCAAGCAATGTGTACGAGGAGGATCTATGATCTCTTCCAGAGCCATCCTTAGTAACAAAATCCTCTGTCATATCTTCGCCACACCACTCTCTGATATCCATGTACCTATCGTGACTAGGAAGATATTTTGTTAAATCATAAACACTATCATCAAAAACAACCCAACAATCGTTTTCTGTGTTATGAAGTCTAACATCATCAATTGTATAGGCATAAACTTTGTTTACAAAAAGAAACAATGAGATGAGAAAGAAAAAAATGGGCAGAATTTTTTCCATACAAACAAAAAAGTAATTATAATATAGAATATAATCTCATACTTTCAATGAGGTTTGCAAGACACAAATAGGAAATTACCCTTTAATAAATGAAATTACCAAAGGAATCAAAAATAGCAATGAGTAGGCAATGAGGTACTTATTACTTTTATTATTATTCATTTATAAGATATAGTATTAGGTAAGCGGATACATTCTTATATATTTTTCTCCATTTGTCAACTATTTACTTTTTACTCCCCTACATATACATTCCCTATATGCTCTGGAACTTGCAAAAAGTTGTCTGCCGGATATACTCCTGTTTCTAAAGTATAATCTGTATAGCCCATACCCAATGCATCTTTACCAAGTAATTTTTCAACTGAGTATGATACTCTGTTCCACCAGATACCATCATCACTCCACTGACCAAAAGAAGAAATATCTGTACCACTCTTAAAAATCTTTAGACAATCTGCTAAATCATTGTTGGGAGCATACCTCATCAATGCCCAGACCCCAACTTCTATACTCTTCCCATCATCATTCAATAAATCCTCCGTGGTATAGTTTTTACCATTTAACAAATTAAAATCATTTAAATGCCAATACGGTATAACCTGAAACCATCCCTTTGCACTCATATTAGGATCTCCACCTACATTAGAGTCTAAATAGATTCCCCCATTGCTCTCAGTCATAGATACAGAGGTAAATACTGCAAGAAGTAATTCTTTTGAATATTGAGGATACATATTTGAATATTTCTCTGCCTGTTCCATTAAATATTGCTTTCCATCTTCCAACCTAGTATGAGGCCAGTATTTTATTGCCCTTTCCCATATTTTTTCTAAAGAAGCTTTTTCTGACTCTGTTTCTGAAAGACTTTTTGCATCTGTTCTATTTACTTCCTCAACTTTTGGTTTGTTACTAGCAAAAGGGTCTTCTAAATTTGCTCCCACTTTAGAACATGCAGAAGTAAAAAGCATCGAGGAAGCAACTGCAATGAGTGCCAATCTCTTTCTGTTAAGCGTTAACCTATCTGGGATTTGTAATTTTTCTCTAATTCTGTCTAAAATTGTTGCTGGTTTTTCAACATTCTCCGGTACTGGAAATCCATTTAGTTCAACGGGAATCTCAGTATCAGATTCTATAACTGGGGTTTGTGACTCTGGATTTTGATTGTTTTTGTCCTCTTCATCTTCGAATGTATTCTCCATAAAAACAGTTTACATAGTAATACTTCAGAAAAGCAAGTATCCTACTCTTGACATTAAGCACTCGCCGTGCTAGACTGCTAATAGATAGATTGTTAGGAAATTGAGGTTTCTTAACATTTACCCCAATTTCTCTAATAATTATCATATTTAAATTGTTTTATTTAAATATATGAAAATTACAAAAAGGGAAGAGAACAATCCACAGGTTTCTACTTCACTCTATACACCTGTAAGAAGTATCTTTGATGATTTCTTTAGAATGCCTTCGTTGATGGATGATATGTTCAGTCGCACAATGATGCCTGCATATTCAAATCTTTCTGCGGATATCTGGGAAGAGGATGATAACTATTTTGTAAAAATGGCATTACCTGGTGTATCTAAGGATGAAATAAACATTGAAATTGACCAAGATGTAATTAGAATATCAGGTTCAAAGAAGGTTGAGGAGAAAGATGAGGGAAAGAGAAAGTATTACTTTAGAAGTTTAGATACAAAATTTGAGCAATCATTCAATTTGCCAACTGTTGTTGATGCAGATAGAGCAGAGGCTAACTTTAAAGACGGTGTTTTAGAAGTTAAACTTCCTAAGGCAGAGCAGTTCAAACCTAAGAAGATTGCAATATCAAGTTAATATTCAGAAGCGGGTTATACCCGCTTCTTTTTTTCAATACATATACTTACAGTTACATTGATATTTTGTTACTTCCTTTCCCCCACTCCTCTACTAGCCCTTTTATATTTTTTCAATCAGTATTCTATCATGAAGATTACTGATTGAATGATAAAAAAAGATATTGTATTATTCAACATGGTATTTCCTACTACACAATTTGCTCTGTTTTTTGTGTTAATTTTCATCCCTGCAATTAGATTTAAATACCAACCTAAAACATATGCTTGGTACATTCTTCTAGTCAATCTTCTCTTCTACTCTTTCTTTGGAATGAAATTTCTCTTGATTCTAATTGTTGATATCCTAGTAAATTACTTCATTATCCTTCTTCAGTCAAAATACCAAAGAAACAAAATTGTATTAATTGTTGGATTAATTCTTAATATTGGTTTGCTTGGCTTCTTTAAGTATTTTGTTTTTACAACAAATATATTACTTCAAACGGAAATCTTAGAAGCTACAACATTTATTCCAACAATCCTTATCCCAGTTGGAATCTCTTTCTATACATTTAAAATAATTGCTCATCTGATTGATACATTCAGAGGAGAAATACTCAAACCAAAATTTTCTGCATATGCATCATATATCTCTTTCTTCCCACAAATTACTTCAGGCCCAATAGCTAGAGCCAAAGAATTCTATGAAGATTTGGAAGCACCAAGAAACAACTTCTTTAATCTCGGAGAGACATCCACTTTGATTCTTGGAGGACTGTTTAAAAAATTAGTTTTAGCTAGCTTTCTTTTCAATTTCATTGGAGGACCATTTGCAAATCCATTAAATTACTCCTCACTCGATCTAATCATTGCTGCCTTTGCTTACTCAACAATGCTGTATGCAGATTTTTCTGGTTACAGCGACATGTCAAATGGTATATCTAATTTATTAGGTTTCAGGGCTCCTTTAAATTTTAACTCCCCTTACAAAGCTATTGGATTTAAGGATTTCTGGAGTAGATGGCACATCAGTCTTTCTTCGTGGTTCAGAGACTATCTTTACATTCCACTTGGTGGAAACAGGAAAGGAAAGTTGAGAAAATATATTAATATCTTTATTACAATGTTTGTGAGTGGCTTATGGCACGGTGCAGGTTTAAACTACATTGTCTGGGGAACGATTCATGCCGTAGGTTCTGTTCTTTCTCATATGCTTGGAGAAATAGAGTATTTCAAGAATTTCAAAGATACAGGTGCATTAAACAAGATACTAAAGTTTCTTGCCCAGCTATTAACCTTTGTAGCTATAACAATAGCATGGATCTATTTCAATTCTAGAAACCTCTCAACCGCAAATCAATATGTTTTAGGTATCTTTAATTCAGATATAACTCAAAATACTTTGATAAATTGGAGATTGATTGGGACAGTAATATTCATTTGGGGATTAAATTACTTTGGGGATTATGTAAAATATTTTGTCACAAAAATTATCAACCATGTTAACCTAGTACTAGCAATATTAATAATCTCAGCACTCACTTACATCATCATCAGACTTGGTCCAGACTTAATGCCTCCTTTTGTATATTTTAATTTCTAACTATTACAAATATGGAACATGATAATAAAATACTTCTTGTTATCATATCCGTTTTCGTGATTGTTTTTGTTGCCAATTTTCCTGCAAGCATTAAAGAGATTAAAGAATTAGCAACTAAAGCAGAGGAAAGGATTTCTCTGGCACAAGAGACTTTAGATAGCAATTCATCCTTATCTTTGGCATTGAAAATAAAAAATTACGAAGATCGCATTTGGAATAAGATTAAGGGTGTTGAACCATTAATCCCCCAAAAAGTACTTCCTAAAGAAACAAACAATATCGAAGAAGAGAAAGAAGGAATAGAAGAGACAGAAAAAGAAGTTAAAGGAGAAAAGATTTTCTCTTTACCTGTGAAAATTGTAATGCTTGGTGATTCAATGATAATGGTCGGATTTGGACCAAATCTAGAAGAACAGTTAATTGAGAAAGAAAAAGTTTCCGTATTCCGTGAGGGTAAATTTTCTACTGGATTAAACAGAATTGACTATTTTGATTGGTATGCAAGAACTGAAGAATTAATTCAAGAGCATAATCCAGATATTTTGATTGTAATGTTTGGTGCAAATGATGGGCAAGGAATCTTAGATGAGAATGGAACGGCCTACAAGCTCTCTGATCCTACATGGGATGAGGTATATCGAAGAAGAGTTTTTAATTACATGACAACATTCTCTGGCAAGGTAAAGAAAATTTACTGGGTAGGACATCCAATATCCCTATCTCCCGACTTTGGTCCTAAATTTGCAAGAATGAACAAAATTTATCAGTCTGAGAGTTTAAAATTTGAGAATATTGAATACATTGATATGTGGGAGAGGATGTCAGTTAATGGGAAATATGCATCTGCTCTTCCAAGTAAAGATGGAACTGTTGGTCTAGTTAAACAATCAGATGATGTACATGTTACTGAACATGGAGGAAAGATAATGGCAGAATATATTATGGAAATCCTCAGCGAAGATATTGATTGGTAATTCCAAAAAAGTCGGGGTGACTCGACTTGAACGAGCGACCTCTTGTACCCCATACAAGCGTTCTAGCCATCTGAACTACACCCCGATTGAACAATTATACCCTAATTTATGAGTTTTTCTAACTCCTTTCTTAAATCCTCTATATTCACAAATTGTATCCCCTTTATTCCTAAACTTCTTCCTACTTCAATATTTTCATAGCTATCATCAACTAAAATCATTTCTTCAAAATCACATCCCGTTAATTCTTTTAACGATTCGTAGGCACGTATATCTGGCTTAACATACATATCTCCACAGGTAACCTTTTTAAAATACCTCAGAAAATCTAATCTCTTGTCATATATTTCTAATCTTTCAGAAGATACATTGGTAAAAAGAAAGAGTGGAATCTTCCTTTCTTTTAGTTCTTTGATATACTCAACGACCTCCCTATTAAGCTGCTTATCTATTGGGTTGTAAAGGACATTTACAAAATCAAACAGTAATACACTCATCTATTTAATCTCAAGAACAACTTGATTTGGGCTTAGACTTGCACTGAGTTTGTACTCTGCTTTCTCATCCATTCCAGAGAATACATATGTCGTACTCTCTCCACTTCTCGAAGTATTTAATGTAATGCTTAAAGGAAGGGTTAAAGTCTTAGGTGTACCTCCTACTCTGTCCAATTTCAAACTCTCGAATGTAACAACTAATTCATTTGATTCATTGTAACCAGCCTTAACAGAAGGAATTGGATGTTCTCCATCTGCGGATACTCCCCATACAAACTTCAAAACACCACCGGAAGCACTATATTGGTAGGAAAGGATTGAAGCATTCTTATCTGCACCTACTCCAATAATCTCTTGGTTACTCGATGAAAATTCTGTACTTCCAAAATTCCCAGATATCTCTTTCTCTCCAGGATATTTCACACGTAAAGTAATTCCCCATTCATTATCACTTTGCCCTGCAGATACATCCAATTTAAATACGGTACTTTGAGAGAGTCCAATATCATAGAAGCTCTTTTGGGAAGTACCAGAAACATTATGATACAGTCTAATTATTCCATTCTTGTTAATCGTTCTCTCACCCTGAAATGGAATTCCAGACAAATCTTTCTCAATATTTGAAATCTCAACTTTTACTACCCCACTACTTTGATTGTAGTAAGCAACTGCATGAGGAGAAACTGTACCTGTTAAAACGAAAGAAAACTCGTGGTAACCATCTCTTGGGGTATCAACGATTTCTTTTAAAGTAAACATCACATCCTCTTGAACTTCTCCAACTTCTTGTCTTTCTGCTGAATACTCCTCAAAGCCTACTGTATCTTCGACAATCTCTTCTTTCTCCTCCTCTACCTCCTTCTCCTCTTCTATCTCTGTTTCATCCTCCTCAACTACCTCTACAACATTCTCTTTCTCAGGTTCTTCTTCAACTTTGTTTCTGTTCAGTATGTAGGCGACCAATCCTCCGACTATGACTAAAAGGATTAAAAAATATACAAAAGATTTTTTCATATCTTTCTAAGTTACATTTTAATAGTAAATGTTAACACAGTATTAATCATATTGAAATAGACTGATTTTGTGATACCATATATCCAATGGCAAAGATAGTAGAAATCTCTCAAAACACAGATGAAGTTGGAACAGAAGTATTAGACAAAAAATCGAGAAAAGAAGAAACACAATTAAAGACAGAAAAACCTAAGAGCAAAGTACAATTTAAAAAATTTGTCTTTCCAATTGTTGCGATTTTGACTGTTGCTGGTATAGCTTCTTTTTACTACTTCGCAATTTACAAGTTAAGGCCTACTCATCCATCAGAAGTTGTACTTTTTAAGGACAACTATATCTCACCAAAAAGTTCTCCATCTTTGTTCGAATTTAGTGAACCACTACTTGCTGAACCAAAAGAGCCTAAGACTGAAGTGAGTCCATTGAATGGTTTGCTTTTTTCTAAAAAGGAAATGGATCAGTTAAAAAAGAGAAGACCTGTTGCAGTGATGATAAACAACCATTCTGAAGCAAGACCACAATCAGGTTTAAATAGTGCGGACATTGTTTATGAAACAAATGCAGAAGGTGGTATTACAAGGTATATGGCAATCTTTTGGAGTAATGCCCCAGCAAAAGTTGGTCCTATCAGAAGTTTAAGACAATACTACCTTGAGTGGGCAAGTGAATATGATCCCTTGTTAATTAGAGATGGCTGTGCAGAAAGTACAGACCCTAGAGCAAACGCTTGTGGAAATATCTATGCTTACGGAATGAAAGATATTGGGACAATAAATTCGTGGAGATGGAATGATGGAGTTAGAGTTGCTCCCCACAATGAGTATAATTCCATTACTAAAGCTTGGGATTATGCACAAACAAGAAATTGGGACTCTTTCCCTACTTCTATTCAATCATACGATTTTAAAAACGACGCTCTTGTTGCTGATAGAGGAAGCAAGACAATTGTAAAAACTGTTTTTCATATGAGGCTCAACAATAGTGGAGCTTATGACGCCATATGGACATATGACAAAGATACAAACTCCTACTTCAGAAAGATAGGAGGGAGACTTGATGTTGACCAAGAAACTGGGACTCAAGTAACTGCAAAAAATGTAGTAATTCAGAAAGTAAATATGTCAGCATCAACTGATGGAACAGCACATATTATTGTACAAACTATCGGCGAAGGCCCAGCAGTAATATTACAAGATGGAAAAATCATTAATGGAACATGGAAAAAGAGCTCTAGGCTAGACAGAACAAAGTATTTTGATTCTAGTGGGAAATTAATCAAATTTAACCGTGGAAGAATTTGGATTGCTGCCATAGCGAATTCTAGTGGGAAATTTGATATAATTGAGCAATAATATTATGCAGGTTGGGCAGCATGCTAAAAAAAATCTTTATCTCAAAGGTTAGAATAAGCATATTGAATGTTTTTCTTTCAGATCTTGACTCCTCCCATCACGTACGTGATCTTGTAAGAATTCTTGATGAAGAGATAAATGCAGTAAGAAGAGAATTAATGAATCTTGAAAGTGCAGGACTTCTTAAATGCCGAAAAGAGGGAAACAAAAGCGTATACAGAATAAATAAGGAATCACCATTTATCTGGGAACTTAGATCTATTTTCTTCAAAGAATCTCCAACTGGAAAAGCTATTCTTGATGTTACAAAAAAAATAGAAGGAATCGATTTAATAATACTTACCAATAGCTTCATAAGAAAAGAATACAAGAACCCTACCGATGTTGACTTCCTCTTCATTGGCACTATGAGGGTTAAAGACCTTTCTACAATAATCTCTCAGCTTGAGAAAGAACTTGGAAGAGAAATTAGATTTAGTGCAATTACCAAAGAAGATTTTGAATTTGCCCGAAAAAAGAAAGAGCCTTTCTTGATGAATATACTTAAAAACGATAAAATCATCCTGTACGGCCAACTATCCGATCTACTTTAAGAATGAAAATACAATTCAAGTTTAGAAAAAAACCAAAACAGAATATTAAAAAAATCCTAAACTCGTTCCTTTTGATTTTACTTGGAGCTTTGTTTATCTCCACCATACTTATCTCTCTTCCTCTAACAGAAAAAGTCTCTGACAAATTTCCTTTTAATCTTACAACTAAAAACGAAGAGTATTGGTCTAAAGAATATGTCATATCAGTAAATAGTTCAGACAAAGGAGAGATAAATAAAGTCAAGCAAATCATTTACAAAAGATTGAGAAATTACGGAGTTGAAAAGGTCAACATTTTCTCAGACATTATTTCAGACACTGAGAGTCAACTAAGAATTGTTGTAAATACAACAAAGGACCGAGAATTGGTTTACAAACTTGTATCAAGTCAATACTCATTTAGAATAGTTTCAAGGAAGAAAGAAGTTGATTTTGATAATCCAGAAAATCCATATGCAATCACAATGAGAGAAAATTACGAAGATACAGAGTGGGATTACAATGATTTCAGGACAGTATATATTCCAAAGAGCAAGTTAAGAACAAGTGATGGAGGAAAACAATTCTTTGCAATTTTTAAACCTTGGCCAAACAAACAGAGTGCCCTTACAAATTTCATTAAAGATCACCAAGGAGAATTGCTTGGTCTAGAAATTGATTCATTTGTTTATCCGTTTCAAGTACAAGAGGTTGCAGAGGATAGTATAAATCAAGAGACCATAACTGTTGCAGTTTACGTTGAGACAGAAGAAGAAGCTAAAGTTACTAGTTTGCTTTATAACTCTGGTCACATAGAAGTACCCTACACACTGATAGAGGAAAAAGAAAAAGAACCAGAAATCATTTCTCTTGATTATATCAAACTTACCATAGGGCTAACTATTTCCCTCCTAACCGCCTACATCTATATGCTAATATTTAAATACTCTTCAAAGGAAAGTCTACTCCGCTCTCTTTTTACGACAGTAATAACACTAAGTATATATTTAAGTTATCTCAAACTAACACATATCTCCGTTGATACATTCTTACTTGCAATCCAATTCATTTTAATGATGATCTTCATAAAAGCTGTATCTGATAATCAAGACTCTGATTTATTTGTTTCCTTAATTTTAATACTTATTTTTATCCTAACATCCCTCCTCGGCACCAGTCTCATGATGATATTTGCACAAGGAATGATTGCACTAATCGCTTTAGCAAAAGTAAGTTCTATACTTACTGGATGGTATTTAGATAATGTTAAACACATATAGAAATGGAAATTATAAAACACATGTTAAACAATTGGAGTACATACCAACAAATTACATTGTTCTTACTCGTAGTATTAATAATTGCACTACTTCTTTTAGGAATATGGATTTTTACAAAGAATAGAAAATTTCTTCTATTTGCACTAACCTCATTGATTCTTTCCTTGCTTATTACTTTTATCGGATCCCAAATTGCAAACCTGGTATTTAAGGTACCTATCAACTATATCTTCTTCCTAACCCCAATGATTGTAATAGCAATGAATATAATTCATCTTGGTATGTCTGTTGGATATTATAATTCAAAAAAAATGAAGAAGTATCCAGATTTAAATGATTTGAGAAAAGAATTTGGGAAGGACTCAATTCAAATCTCAATATTTACAATTTTACTATTCACATCTTTCTTAATTTTTACTGATGGCCTTACATTCTCCTTCCTTTTATTAACAGAAATTCTAATAGTATTAACAACTTGGTTAAATTTCTTCCTTGTAAAATTCTTCCTTAAAGATGAATAGTCATCCAATAATTGTTATTGCCGGTTGTACAGCTTCTGGGAAGTCAGATATTGCTATTAATCTCGCAAAAGAGCTCAATGGAGTCATCATAAATGCCGACTCAAGACAGATTTACAAAGAGGTTTCCATTGGCACTGCAAAACCAAATATTAAATTAAATAAAGACAAAAAGTGGGAGAAAGAAGGAGTAATACATTATTTGTATTCACAAGCATCAATAAATGAAAAATACAATTTGTATAGATATCAGAAAGATGCATTTGAGGTTCTCAGCAAGCTCCCTTCAGAAGTAACCCCAATTCTCGTAGGAGGAACAGGACTATATATTGATTCAGTTATTTTTAATTACAAATTAAAACCTGAATCTGAACTTCAGGCACTAGCAGTTAACAGTTTCTCAGAACTTTCTGTAATTGAACTTCAGCAATTAATTCCTTCTGATATTTTATCTAAATTGAATAAGAGTGATATACAGAATAGGAACAGATTGATTAGAGTTATTCAAAAAGGCCTCCCAAGTATAAAAAAAGGTAAATCTCTTGAACATATCTATTTTTTTCTTGATATTAGCAAAGATGTAATAGAGAAAAGGATAGTTGAAAGAACAAATCAAATGTTTAAAGATGGCTTGTTAGAAGAAAATATTTATATTCGGAAAAAATTTCCTAAAAGTTCTTTTGCACAAAGGACCATAGGATATAAAGAATTTGAGGATTACTTTCAAAAGAATATTTCCCTAGATGAGGTTAAAGAAAGTATTATTACCCATACAAAACAATATGCTAAAAGACAAAGAACTTGGTTTAGAAGAAATAAGAATGTCATATATGTAAAAAGTCTTGAAGAAATTGAGAGAAAAATAAAAGAGCTCTACCCTAATTACTTTTAATTTCTAAAAGAAA
>Ga0116141_10002768_pt1 | contig 14938 bp, 9 predicted proteins | sample AD_UKC097_MetaG_FD_89744 | JGI IMG/M metagenome (GOLD analysis project Ga0116141, IMG submission 89744) | Active sludge microbial communities of municipal wastewater-treating anaerobic digesters from USA - AD_UKC097_MetaG | ecosystem: Engineered > Bioreactor > Anaerobic > Digestate | place: USA...
AGCGTGTCGAGCAGGATCACGGTTCCGCCGGGACGCAGGATGCGAAAGATTTCCTCGAAGGCCCGATTCAGCCCGGCTGTCGAGTCTGTGCCGTCGCGCGCCGAGGCATAGCACAGGGCCCAGCCGCCGACCGCGAGGTCCGCGGATGCATCCGGCAGAGGGATGCTCTGATGATCCGCCAATCCCAGAGTCCAGTTCTGCAGGCCGGCGGCGCGCAGCCGGGACTCCGCCACCTGAAGCATGTGGCCCGATGAATCAAATCCCCAGATGTGCTTTGCGAAGGGCGCGAGCATGCAGGTGAGACGCCCCGTGCCCGCGCCGAGATCCGCGATTTCCAGTCCCGCCGGATCGCAGATATTCCTGATTGCGGGCAGGATATTCTGCTGAAAGTCCTCGCGGGCAATCAGCCGCTCGTAGCGCTCGGCTTCGGAAGCATAGGTCTTCGCATGGTCCGGCATGTCAGGCGCCGACGGGAATCTTGATATTGAAGGTGGTGCCCTTCCCCGGCGCTGTGTCGAAATTGATTTCGCCTCCGTGGGCGTCAATGACGTTCTTGGTGATCGCCATGCCCAGGCCGGTGCCTTTTTTCTTTCCGAAGGTGGCAAAGGCCTCAAAAATGCGCGGAGCGATTTCGGGGGGGATGCCCGGGCCGTTGTCCGTGACATGGAAGCTGACATGGTCGCCCAGATCGCGGGCTTCGACCGTGATTTTTCCGGGCCCGCCCTTGAAGCAGTCCACGGCGTTGTTGGTGAGATTCTGCAGCACCCGCAGAAGTTTCGCCGGATCGGCCTGAATTGTTTTTTTGATCATCGTGACCTTCAGTTCCACGTTCTGCTTGGCCAGGTACTCGCGGTTCAGCAGTTCATAATGACTGAGGAAATCCTCCACCTGAACGGCCTCCCGGTTGAAGCGGGTTTCTCCGCGCGAGAATTCCAGAAGTTCATCCGTCATGCTCTGCATCCGGGTAACCTGTTCGGCAATCAGCCCGGCAAATTTGACGGTCTCCTCGTCACCGGTCTTCTTCCCGAGGATTTCTGTTGCGAGCGCAATAACCGCAAAAGGATTCCGATAATCGTGAATGATCTCGCCCACCATTTGTCCGACCATCGAGATGCGTTCCTGCCGCAAACGCTCCTCCATGTATTTGGCATTGGATTTGCGGAATTTTTCAACAATGTCCGCCGCAAAGCGGATAATGGAATGGGCCGAGGTCTGGGCAAATATCTTTTCGAGGTCCGTGTTGGATATCTTGGCCAGCACGGAATCTTCGACTGCGGCGGCGGCGGCGCTGCGCGGCTGTCCGTCCAGCACCCCGAACTCTCCGAAATAGCTGTTGGGTTCAACAAGCGCGATCTGGAACCGTTTGCCGGAGGCGTCCTCGCGGCAGATTTCAATCTTGCCGTCCACCAGGATATACAAACCGTCGGGCGCATCGCCCTCGCGGAAGATAAAGCCTCCTTTTTTGATCTCCAGCATTTCGGAAAGCTCCGCCAGGCGCTCGGCCGCCCGGCTGTCAAAAAAGGAGAAAAATTCAAACTGTTTCAGGTCCATGGTTCCATCCCCTCTTTCTCCACTGTTTCACTGGAGACTTTATAACGGAGCGGACCCGCAAAGTCGAGCGCGGGATAGCCGATTCTTCTTTGTTTGGCTGTACAATTTCACATGGTTTGTTCATACTAAGAATCGAGGAAGGCAGGATTTGAAAACCGGATATGCGGGGTGTTCTATGAAATGGATGAATCTGCTGCTGTGCATGCTTCTGATTCCAGTGACGGGGGCAATGGCCTCGGAGACTTATCGGGATGGTCTCATCGCATATGAGAAGGGCGAATACGAAAAAGCCTTTGAAATTTTCATGGCCCTTTTCCGGAGCAATCCCGGGGATGAAGACCTGAACTACTCCATGGGCCTGGCGGCCGCGCGGGCCGGGAGAGTCTCGCATGCCATTTTTGCCTACGAGCGCGCCCTGACTCTCAATCCGGAAAACGGCCCGGCACGGCTTGAACTGGGCCGCAACTGGATGTCTGTCAGGCAGTACGACCTGGCAAGGGATGAATTCGACCGGCTGCTTGCCCTTCATCCGCCTGAAGATATTCGCCGGGCCGCAGAAAGTGAACTGGACCGGCTGGCCGGATTGGACCGGAAATGGCGCTTTGAGGGAGAAGCCACTCTTTCCGCCATCTGGGACGACAACAGCAATTACGGGCCGGAATCCGATGTGATCCGGACGGCGTCCGGGAACTATGCCGCGGATGCGGACATCCGCCCGGACGAAACCTGGGGCAGTGCCGGAAGCGCAAAAGTTCTTTACACCTATGATTTTGGCGATGCGAACGGATGGGAATATTCGCTGGGCGGCCACGGCTATATTAAACGTCATGAAAAGGCCCCGGATGAGGAGATATCGTTTATCAGAGCTGACGCCATACTGCGTCATGTCAGGCGGAACACTCTGCTGGAACTTCCACTGAAGGTCAGTGCCGCCGAATATGGAAACAGCCATCTGTTCAATCTGCTGGGCTCCGAACCGATGTTCCTCTATGCCGTCAGGCCCAAACTGCAGATTCTCGCGCGCGGCAATGTCGAATACCGCGACTACAAGCGGGATGATGAGCGCGATGCCCTGTTCGGGGAGGCCGGCCTGATTCTGCGGCGCCTGCCCGAAGGTCGGCAGCCGCTGCTTTCGGTTCAGGTTCACGCATTCAATGAAGACGCCGAAAGCGAAGCTTATGACAATGACGGATGGCGGGCCGTCGCTTATGGCAATGTTGAGGTGGTCAGTGCGCTCTATCTTTATGCCAGCGTGCAGTACCGCGAGACATTTTATGATGCGGTGCTGTATCCGGGCTATCAGGCAGAACCCCGTGACGAGGAGCAGATGCAGTACACCGTGGGACTGCAGTCCACGGCCATCCCCCACTGCACACTGGATTTCAGTTTCAGGCACACGGACAATCGGGCGAATTTCGATCTTTATGATTATGATAAGAACGTGGCCACCATTTCCACAACATTCACTTTCTAGGAGGTTCACATGAAAACATCCGCCATCTTTTTCATCCTGCTGGCCGCCGCATTGATCATCCCCTCATTCGCGGAGGCGGCTGATCCCGTCGGAAACGTTGTGGCCATGGAGGGCCGGGTTTCCGCGGCAGCCGGTTCATCCGGGAAAGTTCGGACGCTGGGAACAGGCGATCCCGTCTACCTGAACGATGTCATCAAAACAGCCGAGAAAGCCAAACTGCAGATTCTTTTCACGGATGACACGCTTTTCGCGATGGGTGAAAACAGCGAAGCGACAATCAGCGAATATCTGTTCAATCCCGCGGACAAAAAGAAAAACGGAATGGGCATCAGCATGGGCATGGGGCTGTTTCGAGTAATCACGGGTAAGATCACCACCCTCAATCCGGAACGCTTCAGCCTGAAAAGCACTCGTGCCACCATTGGAATACGCGGCTGCGAACTGGGGTTCATCCTGACGCCCAAGTATGACAAAATCATGATTATCCGGGTTCCGAAGGGCAAGGAGATCTATATTGACGACATCCCGGATGTCGTATCAGGCCGGAAGGGCGCACTGTTTCCTCCCGTCCGCATATTCGACGGGGGCACACTGCTCTATTTGAGCGACACCGACCGGCCGCAGAAAAGCAAGCTGTCGAGCGAAGACATCAATGATATCCTCAACGGCACGGGGCCCGGCCGGGGGAAAAGCCATGCCGGGCAGGGATTGAGCCATCAGGGCCGGGGCGCAGGGAAAAGCGGAGCGAAGGGCCAGCATCAGCTTCCGGGAACGAAGGAAGTGGGCGATGACCCCACAGGCCCGCTTTTTGAGGAAGAACCCGGGTTCGTTCCGCCAGTTGAGCCGGTGGATGAGCCGCCGACACAGCGAGGCGGCCGCAGCATCAGCCGCGATCCCGTCCCCAAACCCGTCTGGAACGGGCCGGATCATTCTTATCATTATGGAAATTGAGCCTGCCGGGGCAAAAAGGCGAATTTTAAGCTTTCACCTGATGCAGGGGTATCTCTATAATCCTCACCGCAAAGTAGATATGTGAGGAGGCATCATGCTGCTGCAAAGGCAATGGACGTTGTTCTTTCTTTTTTCGCTTTTGATTTTCAACCCGGGGCTGCAGGCGCGCGCAAATCCTCTTACGACGGAAGCCGGCATGCAGGCATACAATGCCGGCGAGTATGATCGCGCATACGACATCTTCTCCGAACTGTTCCGCAAAGACCCGCAGAATGTTCAGATAAACTACGGGCTGGGCCTTTCGGCGGCGGCCAGAGGCAAACTGTCGCATGCCCTTTTCGCCTTTGACCGTGTGCTTCAGGTCGAACCGAACAACATGCGCGCGAGGCTGGAACGGGCCCGCATATATTATTCCCTTGGCCAGTATGAACTGGCGCGGGCTGAATTCTCGCAGGTTTCGGGCACCCGGCCGCCCGAACAGGTGCAGAAGAACATTGGTCTGTTCATGGAGGCCATGGACAGGGCCGAACGGAAATACTCGTTCAGCGCGAGGCTCGATTTTCGAGTGGTATATGATGACAATCTGAACTTCGGACCCGCCGCTGCCACCATTGACACCCTCCTGGGCGAGCTGGAGGTTCTGGGTGACAGCCGTCCGCTGGAGGCATGGGGCCTGAACACGGGGGTCGGGGCGGGAGGAGTTTATGATTTTGGCGAGCGCGGCGGATGGCTGAGTTACGCCGACGCAGGATTTTCACAGGACATCTATGATGATGCGCCCAGGCAGGAAATAACCATGCTGCAGGGCGGCGCAGGTTTGCGGCGCTTCGGACAGATCACCCTGCTGGAACTGCCCGTGCGATTCATCAGTCTGGATTATGGACACGATGACCTCGTGGATATGGCCGGGATATATCCTTCAGCCGTGTTCATGGCCGCATCCCAGTGGCACCTGATCGGGCGTCTCAGTCTGGAGGACCGCAACTACAAGGACAACGATTTGCGCGATGCAGATTTCGTTCAGGCGGCAGGAACACTGCGGCGCCTATTTGACGGCGGGCGGGCCTCGCTCAGCCTCAACGCAGGTGTCTTCGACGAAAACTCTGACGGGGACATGTTCCAGAACGAGGGCTGGACCGCGGGCCTGTCAGGAGACTGCCGCGTGAGCGACTGGTTCACGGCCTATGCCGGAGCACAGTACCGGCGGTCTGAATACGGTGCGATCCTTTATCCGGATCTGCAGGATGTTCCGCGCGAGGATGATCAATGGCAGTTCATTGCCGGCCTGCGCCGGGAACTGAAAAAATATTGGACCGTTGATTTGAATCACCGTCATATCAGCAATTCTTCGAACTTCGGCCTGTATGACTACGACAAGAATGTGACCACAGTTTCGACATCGCTGACTTTTTAGGGGAGAAGCCATATGAAAACAGCAACTATACTCATGCTTGCAGCAGTCCTCTTCATGGCGGCCGGGGTACTGGGCGCCGAACCCATTGGCAAGGTGATAAGCCTTCAGGGCTCCGTCACAGCGACGGAGGAAGGCGGAACCGAACGCCATCTTAAGATCGGTTCCGCAGTCTTCCAGAACGACATCATCAAGACGGGACCGCAATCCAAGGTTCAGCTGATGTTTACCGATGACACCCTGTTTGCGCAGGGTGCCGAGAGTGAAGCCCATCTCACTGAATATATATTCACGCCGGACCAGAAAAGTGAAAATGCCATGGGCATGAAGCTGGGGCTTGGGATGTTCCGTGTCATCACCGGAAAAATCACCGACCTGAATCCCGACCGCTTCAGGGTGAAGACGGGACGAGCCACCATCGGCATACGCGGCTGCGAACTCGGGTTTGTGCTGACGCGCATGGCTGATCGGGTCATGATTATTCGTGTGCCTTCAGGCCGCGAAATCATTATTGATGAAATCAGGGATTTCGGCGACGCAACAGGCCCGCTGCGCTCTTCGGCCATCCGCAACCGCAGGCAGGGTATTGCCTATACGCTTCAGGATGGCGAACGCCCCGCTCAAGGAAGAATATCGTCCGGAGACCTGCTGGATCTGTTTGAAAACACCACTCCGGGAGATGCCGGCATGGAAGGCGGATCAGAGACATTCGATCCGTCCTCGTCCGGGCAGAGTAATGAAGAGAATGCAACCGGAGAAACTCCCTCTTCTGATGAGAGCCAGACGCCTTCTTCACCCGACAATCCTCCGCCGGCAGACGACAGCACGACACCTGCGCCTGGCGACACTTCCGGAACCGACTCAACTCCTGCAACAGGGGGAACGGGTGACTCCTCCATGACTGGCAATGAATCCTTCGACCCCGTAGTCACAGACCCCACTATTGATGATCCCAGTCTTGACGGGTGGACTCCGGAAGACGGGACGACAACAGATCCGGAAATCCCTCCGTCTGATGGCGCAGGCACCGTGCCAGATCCGACGGTTCCGCCCCCGCCTCCGACTACGCTCATGCTGCGGGGCGGAGGCATTGGCGGCACCTATTTAGCCGGGGTGCCCCACAACGAGCTGCAGGATGTCTGGATTTGGAAGCAGCTGAATGGGACAATGGACAATACCGCCTTTGACGGACAACTTCTGGGCATGCACGACAACTTCTTCGACAGCCAGCCGTCAGACAGCATTGCACTGACCTTGAATGTTCCGCTCCAGGACTTCATGCCCGGCAGCACCATCTATGACGGGCATAGTGCACAAACCATAGGAGGCGCGACCATTGACAATGACAATCTGCTGCAGTTCTGGACGCGTGTCGACAGCGGGGACCACACGCTGGCTTTAAGCTATGGCGGTTTCACTTCAGAAAACTACGCCGGCGCCGCACTGCCCGCGGATTCAGTTATTCGGTATGACATTCTCTTCACAGAGTTCCCCCCCCTTCGTCCCACCGCAGATCCTTTGACCCCAGTAATTGAAAACGGGACATTATGGGTGAACACGCGAACAGGAGATTTCATGGTGGATCCAGCCATGTCGCCAGGCCTTCAGGGCAGTGCTGACTGGCTGACCTTTTTCGGGCAGGAAATGCAGGGCGTCGGACACGTGGGCATCCCTCATGCTGACACATCAGGCAATCTGCAGCCCGGGGGCATGTGCCTGGCGGGATTTCTGAACACAAGCCCGGGGGCTGTTGCCCCGGCGGATACGGGGACGACCATTCACAACGGCGGCTACGCTGTGGGCGCATCTTTCTGTGAATTCCCCGCCGGAGGCTCGCCGGTTCGCGCACACGCGTTCTATTCCGGCTATTTCGGCGAGAGCAGCGTTTCGCTTGTCGTGAACAGGGATTCGCCCGAGAACAATGCCCTGCTGAGTATTGCCGCTTTTCAGGGCCCGAGTTCTCAGTCGTCAGACATGTTCCTTACGACACCTCATCAGAGCTTCTATGTGATGGATGGGCTTTATGAGGCCAGCTATTCTCAGCCGAACCAGCTTGAGGGCGTTGCCCGCGGCGATGTGGACAGCGGCGGAACAGACTGGGGCTGGGGAGAATGGAACGGAACCCGGACCACGGACTACGGCGATGGCCCCCAGGAGGAAATGGTTGAAGGCCGGTATGTGACCGGAACCACGCTTACGCCCGCAGCTTACGATACCCTCTTCCAGGGCTCCACTTCATTTGATCTGGTCGGCGCAGGTTCTGCCTCGGGTTATATCGGCAACAATGATTACCGCTCCCGCGTGGATGGGTCGGCCAGCATTCATGTACAGATTCCCGGCGGAGGCGCCCCGGCCAACTGGGACGGGACATTCCAGCTGAGCAATGCAAATGGGGATGTGCTGAATGTTTCCTACTCTCCTCTGTCATTGCCGATTTCTTCCAGCGGGAATCTGACCACCACCGTTACACCTGGTTCTTATGTGTTCCAAGCGGGCGGCGCTCCCGTAGCATCCCCTCTGATCGAACACCGCATGGACGGCAGCCTCGTGGGTCCCGGCACAGGGGCCATCCCCATCACCGGAGCCATAGGGTCTGGACTTTTCCGTCATATGGACGGACATTTTGCCGAATTCACTTATGGCACAGACCTTCATTAAAACTGGAATTTCAGACGGGTGAAGAAATGGCTCCCCATTCTGGCCGGGCTGCTGGTGGTTTTTCTCTGGCTTCTGCTCTGGCTCGCCAATCCGCGGTTTCTGGCCGCCGTTTCCAGCCAGACCTACGACATGCTGCTGAAGCTGCTGGCAGAGCCTCGCCGCAGCAGCCATGTCGTCATTGCAGATATTGATGACAAGAGCATAGCGGAACTGGGACAATGGCCGTGGCCCCGCTTCCAGCTCTCCCGGCTGGTGGAGAAGACCTTTCAGGCCGGCGCGGCCGTCATGGTGTTTGATGTGGTCTACTCCGAGAAGGATCGTCTCTCTCCGGCGCAGGTCCTGGACACATGGACCGACATTTTCGGCTCTGACGCGCAACTGGCGGAGCTGCTCCAGGGGCGAGAGGACTTTGATTCAATGTTCGCATCCACGGTCGGCCGTCACCCGGTTGTACTCGGCTGTTATATGAACGACAGGCTCGCGGAACAACGGGCGACAGCCGACTGGTCATCATGGCAGAGTCCCTATCTGGAAAAAGGGCCGCGCCCGGCAGACATGCTGCCGCTGGCGAGGGATGTTGTGACTCCGCTTTCCGAACTGGCTTCTGCAGGGAAAATCGCCTTTATCAACACCACGGCAGACAGCGACAACATAATTCGCCGAACCCCTCTGATCTATGAAGTGGCACCGGAGGGCATTTTCCCGTCGCTGAACCTTCAGGCCGTCCGGCTGTTTCTCCAGGGGCCGCCTTACAAAATCATTTATGACAGCGAGGGCGTTGAGGGCGTCCGGCAAATTGTTGTTGGCGACCTGATCATTCCCACAGACCGTCACGGCCGCATTGTGCTGAACTACCGTTCTGACCGTTTCCCGCACGTCAGCGCGATTGATATTCTGACAGGGAAACATCCGGTGAGTCTTTTCTCCAACCGCATTGTACTGGTGGGCACCTCCGCGGCCGCACTGGGCGATCTGGTGGCCACCCCTCTTGCGGAGGATTTTCCGGGGATTGAAGTGCAGGCCACGGCCATTGAGAACATGCTCTGCGGCCAGACCCTGTGGGAGCCCCGCTGGATCGTTTTCCTGAACATGGCCGTTATGGTGCTTCTCGGGGTCCTTTTGACGCTGTTCATCAGCCGCCGGGGAGCGCTTCTGTCCGCGCTGGTGACACTCCTGGCCATCACTGCGACCATTTGTTCCAGCGCATGGCTGCTGCAGCACTTTCAGCTGGTGGCCAACCCCACTGAAATATCCCTGTGCCTGGCCGGAGTATATATTGCGGTCACGTTCATCAGGTATCTCATGGAAGAAGGGGCCCGAAAGCGCATGCGCACCATGTTCGGCCCCATGGTCTCGCCGGAAGTGCTGGCCTGGCTTGAAGAACATCCTGACCGGGTCGCCCTTGCCGGCCACAAGCAGAACGCCACGGTTTTCTTTTCAGACATCGCTTCGTTCACCACCATTGCCGAACAGATGGATCCCGCCGTGCTTTCGCGCCTGATGAACCGGTATCTGACCACGGTCACGGAAATCATCATGGCGCATGACGGATACCTGAACAAGTTCATTGGTGACGGGATCATGGCGGTCTGGGGCGTGCCGCACGACCTGGAGGATCATGCCGTTCGGGCCTGTCGTGCCGCTGTCGACCAGCAGCGGAAGCTCAGAGCAATGGCTGAAGAGCTGAAGGCGGAGTTCAATGTGCAATTGCATGTGCGGATGGGGCTCAATACAGGCATTGTCACGGCCGGCAACATGGGGTCGAGCCGCCGGTTTGAATATACGGTGATGGGAGATGTTGTTAACCGCGCCTCGCGCTTTGAAGGCATCAACAAGGAATATGCAACGCGCATTGCCATAGGCCAGACCACGCGTGATGCCATAGGCAGTGTTTTTCCCGTCCGCCTTCTGGATCTGGTGGTGGTAAAAGGCGAAACGCAGCCCGTGCGCATCTATGAACTTCTGCTCCCTGAAGACATGGAATCCATGGCGCAAACCGTTGCACAGTACGAAGCCGCGCTGAAGATGCACTGGGAGCGCCGGTGGGATGAGTCATCTGCCCTGCTCTTGCAGAACCCGCAAGACGGGCCGTCAAAGGCGCTGCTGGCCCGCATTGAACACTTCAGATCGAATCCCCCTCCTGCGGACTGGCGGGGTGAAGATATCAAGCTCACCAAATAAGCCGCGACTGCTCAGTTTTCAGCCGTCAGGGGTTCCTCTTCGTCTTCAACCACCACGTGTTTAGGCAGCATGGGCGAAATGAAGACATAGACGATTCCATACGCAATCATGGCAATGGCCGCCGCTATGGCCACACTGGCGTGCAGGAAAAGAAACCCCACAAAAAAAATGCTGGGAACAAACATTACCAGTTCCTTTGTAGGTTTGGCATAATGGACCTGAGACACCTGCAGGAAGAGCATGGCCACAGTGGTGATCCAGAAAAACACCGCCACGGGGCCGCGGCTAAGTGAAAACATCTGCTCGTCAAGAACATGGGAATAAATCACAAAAACAAACAATGCGGTCCAGCCGGCGCAGGCGGTGATCGGCAGCCCGAGAAATCCGCCCTGCCCCCGCCGCGGATCCACAATCCTGAATCGCGAAAGCCGGATGGCGCCTGAACTGATATAGACCGAGGAAAGCAGTATCCCCCAGAACCCGAAATCCTTCAGCACAGCCAGATAAAGCAGAACGGCGGGCGCGGTGCCGAAGCTTGTGATGTCCACAAAGGTGTCCAGTTCCGCCCCAAAGCGGGAAGTGCCCCTTAAAAGCCGGGCCAGCGTGCCATCCATGCCGTCGAGGATCATGGACAGCATGATGAACTGGGCAGACGCCACAAAATCGCCTGATGCGCTTTTCAGTATGCTGAAAAGTCCGGCAATCAGCGCCGCAATGGTGAATGCGCAGGGAATCATCTGTCTTGTCTTAAGTTTTATCACGAAATCAGTCCTCAATTGATGATGCGGGCCACGACCGTCAGTCCTGCAGAGACCCGATCACCTTTTTTGACGATAACCTTTACGCGGGATGAGGGCAAATAAATATCGAGGCGGGAACCAAATCTCATCATTCCGATGGTTTGCCCGGGCGCAATCTCCTGTCCTTCCTTCAGCCAGTACACCACCCGCCGGACAATGGGGCCGACGATCTGCCGGACAAGACAGCATATGCGGGGGTTTTCGATAAAAATGGAACTGTGTTCATTAACTTCAGAGGCCGCATTCATGATGGTGAGCATATGTTTCCCCGGAGTGTAAGCCAGGCGTGTTACGCGCCCGCCCAGCGGGGAACGGTTCACATGCACATCGAACGGATTAAGATAAATGCTGATTCGAACGGCAGGCCCCTGCAGGTAATCCGGCTCGTGAAGTTCTTCTACCCGCCGAATGACTCCGTCGGCGCCAGCCAGGATGATCCCCTCCTCCTGCGGGGGAATGCGCTGCGGATCCCGGTGGAAATAAATCATAAACGAGCCCAGCACAAGACCTGCGGCGGCGGCAGTCCATCCCGCCGCGCCATAGCCGGCCCGCGTCAGGAGCCACCATCCCGCCGCGCCCAGCACAAACGGCGGAATGATCCACACCCAGCCGCATTTCACAATCCCGGTTTTCATGTCACTATAAGTTCCTCAAACGTCTGAACAGAATAAGCCTCGACCGGGCATTGAAAAGAAAATATTCAGGGAATCTACAGGGCCGTCAACTGCTCCGCCTGCGGCCGGGATTCATCGTTTGCGCATAATACCGCGTTCCGCCCTTCGGCGTCCGTATAATAAGCCGACCAGCGGTGTATAGCCACTCTCAGGCGATAATGCATCCCCGCCTTCAACCGGACAAAGCAGCTTCTTTTCTTCCTGCAGGTGCGGATCAGGTAGACCGGCGCCTCGGAATCACGGCAGCGCAGACCGCAGGTCCACCAGAACCGGGTTCCCCAAGGATGCGCTCCGAGGGTTTTCATGTACTCACTGAAGGAAGAAAGCCGTATTTGCACGGCATCCCGCAGATCAATTCGGGCAAGCGGTATAAGGGAAAGAAATCTATAGGTGAGCATGTGCCCGCGCAGCTCGTACGCCAGCACAAACCCCTGCACATGCCCTGTTGTTGAGATATCCCTCCCGTTCATGGCCAGACAGCTTACCCGTGACCCCAAATGAAGTTAAGGGGAAAATGGTGGAGCGGAAGGGGATCGAACCCTCGACCTTCGCATTGCGAACGCGACGCTCTCCCAATTGAGCTACCGCCCCACAAGAAAACCGGTGCAATATAACAGCCTCCCCCCTCCCCTGCAACCTATTTTGCATGAAGCCGCGCGGTCGCTTCTTCACACGGCTCCGCATGCCCGGACTTCGGCTTCCCGGTGAAGAGCGTGTAAATCAGCGGAAGCACAATCAGGGTGAGAACACCCGCAACAAGCACCCCCGCGACCGATGCAGTGCCAATGCCGGCACGGTTTTCCGAACCAATGCCCCGGCTGATGGCCATGGGGAGCATACCGAGCCCGGAAGCCAGTACAACCATGAGCACAGGCCGGAACTGCTCGGCCATGGCCGTGAGCATGGCGTCACGACGGCAAACTCCTTCCCGCATATGCTGCGCCATTTTGTCAACAATCAGAATCGCCGGATTCACCACGACTCCGATAAGCATGAGTGTGCCCAGCAGAACGAATATGGTGATCGCAAACTGGCCGACAGCCAGGGCGCCGACAACCCCGATCAGCCCCATGGGCAGTGTGAGAAGAACAAGCCCGGGCCGGCTCCAGGATTCCAGTATCGCAGCCAGAGTCAGAAGTGTGAGGAAAGTGGCAAGCACAATGGCCTCTCCAAAGTCAGCCACAACCTCCCCGAGCATTTCACTCATGCCTGCACTTTTGAAGGTGCAGCCGGGGGGCACTAGCCGCTGTTCATCGAGAGTCCGGCGGATTTCAGTCCCTATACCGGACATCGTGGCGCCTTCACGGATGTCTCCAAGTATCTTGACGGTGCGCCGCTTGTCCACGCGGTAGATCTGGATTTTGGCGCGGTCGTCCACGGTGTCGGCCACGGTTTCGAGAGGGATGGGGCGTCCGTCGGCGCCGGGCAGCAGGAACTGGCGGATCTGGTCCCGGCCCTCCTGCTCGGCGAGCTTGACGCGGATGTCGTAGGTGCGGTCGCCGCGCTTGAAGTCGGCGGCCTCGATGCCTTCGATGTTGCCGCGGACGATGGAGGCGAGGCGGGCGGGGGAGAGGCCGAGGTCGGCGAGCACGGTGCGGCGGGGCACGATGCGGATTTCGGGCTTGGGATCGCGGACGGTGGTCTGGAGCTGATCCACGCCGGGGAGGCGGCGCACGGCGGTTTCGATGGCGAGGGCGGTGGCGTCGAGGACGTCGAGATCGTCGCCGGCGAGATCCTGTTCGATCTGGAACTGCTGTCCGCCCATGAGGCCGGGAACGGCGGCGGAGATCAGGCAGTCGGTTTCGTCCGCGAGGCGGGCGCGGATGTCGGAGAGGCGGTCCTGCAGGGCCCAGTCGCGCTCGGTTTTGGGTTCGAAGAACAGCTCGATCTGGCCCATGTAGACGCCTTCGCTGGCCTGGCCGCTCATGGATTCGGCCTTGCCGGCGGTGGTCAGGACGTGGACGAGGTCGGAATAATCCAGGAGGCGGGCCTGGATGTCGCCGATGCGCGCGACGGTCTTTTCGAGATCGTAGTAGGGGGGCATTTCGACGCGGATGAAGACGCGTCCTTCGTCGGCGGTTTCGAAGAAGCTGAAGCCGAGGCGGCCGCCGGCGAATTTCATGCTGAAGAAGAAGAGGAGGACGAAGCCGAGGACGATGGGGAGATTCCAGCGTTTCCGGGCGGCGATGCGGCGCATGCCGCCGGTGAAGCCGCGGCCGAGGGCGAGGAAGCCGGCGTCCCAGCGTCGGGCGAAGCGGGTGAAGACGTTGTTTTTGCGCCGGGAAGCGGGTTCCAGCAGCATGGCGCAGAGGATGGGGGTGAGGGTGAAGCTGATGAAGATGGAGGCGGCGTTGACGATGAGGACGGTGACGGCGAAGGGGGCGAGCATGCGGCCGGCGAGGCTGGTCATCATGGAGATGGGGAACATGACGATGACGTTGGTGCCGGCGGAGGCGAGAACGGCGACGGCGACTTCGGAGGTGCCGAGGCGGGCGGCCTCCCAGCGGTTGTCCATGGTTTCGAATTTTTCGACGATGTTTTCGAGGACGACGATGGAGTTGGAGACGAGGACGCCGGTGGAGAGGCCGATGGCCAGCAGGGTGGGCATGTTGAGGGTCTGGCCGGCGAGCTGCATGAAGAAGAGGCTGATGACAATGGTGACGGGCATCGTGATGGCCACGATGACGGTGGTGCGGAGGTTGACAAGGAAGACAAAGAGCACGAAGGCGCAGAGGGCAATGGCGACAAGGACGGCGGAGACGGCGGAATCCACCGAGGCGCGGATGTTGGCGGAGTCGTCCGAGACCCAGGTCAGGTCCATGCCGCCGGGGAGGGTGGGCTGGATGTCGTCGAAGCGCTGGCGGATTTCCCGGACGAGGGCGACGATGTTGGCGTCGGCCTTCTTGACGATCTTGAGGACGATGCCCTGACGGCCGTCGAGGATGGCGCGCTGGCGGACTTCCTCGGTGGCGAGACGGACGGTGCCGAGATCGCCGAGGCGGCGGCGGGCGCCGTCGCGGCTGGCGACTTCGAGGCCGGCGATGTCGGCGACCTCGCGGTATTCGGCGTCGAAGCGGACGGAAAGCTCGTGGCCGTGTTCGCGGACGCGGCCGCCGGGCAGGTTGAGGACGCCGCCCTGGAGGGCGGCAACGACGTCGGCGGTGGTGAGGCCGGCGGCGGCGAGGGCGCCGCGGTCGAGCTCGACCCAGACTTCGCGCTCGTTGCCGCCGATGACCTG